>JACDJC010001546.1_pt1 | contig 20107 bp, 20 predicted proteins | sample 7454191 | NCBI WGS metagenome assembly JACDJC01 (sample SAMN14253291, study PRJNA609438) | sludge metagenome | isolation source: sludge after 25d culture with pyrite and EDTA | collected 2018-12-20 | reverse complement strand
TTCGGGATTGCTGCGTATATGAGTTGATTCTAAAGTTTGCATTTTGGAGGTCAGGATGGATAAACGAAATCGTACGACACTGATCCTGGGGATTCTTCTGATTTTGGCCGGCGTTTATTTTGTGCTGGTCAACGCGGTACCAGGTTTCGCGGATCTGATCAATATCACATTTTCATGGCCGGTGATCGTGATGCTCGTGGGCGCCGGATTGCTGGTGCTGGGTTTGTTGACCGGCACACCGGAGATGGCGGTGCCCGCGTTCATCGTCGCTGGCATTGGCGGCATACTCTATTATCAGAATATGACCGGTAACTGGGGCAGCTGGGCTTACCTTTGGACTCTCATTCCGGGATTCTCCGGCCTGGGGATACTGGCAGCGTGGCTTTTAGGTGACCGGAAAAAACAATCGGTGCGCTCCGCGCTCGATACCATTGGTACCAGCCTGGTTCTTTTCGTGGTGTTTGGGGCGTTCTTTGGCGCTTTCAGAGACCTGGGTCCTTATTGGCCAGTGCTTTTGATCGTTGCCGGCCTTCTGGTTGGTGCGCGCGCTTTCATCAAAGGGCGCAGCGATTCCACAGTAAAGGAGTAAGTTGACATGAGTGACCAATCTAGACGTATTTTCCTGGGCGTTGTGCTCATCCTGTTAGGAGCGCTTTTTCTCCTTCAGCAGGTTTTTTCAATTCCATTTGGCGGATTATTCATCGCGTTGTTGTTCGCAGCTGGCGGCGCAGTGTTCCTTTACTTTCTGATCAAGGACCGCTCAAAGTGGTGGGCTGCCATCCCGGGGTTCGTCCTGCTCGGTTTGGGAGCGCTGATCGCGGTGTCTGCTTTGCTGCCGGAGATTGGCAACCGATTCGGCGGATCAATTTTCCTGGGATTCATTGGAATTGGCTTCCTCGTGGTTTATCTGCTCCGTACTGACCAGTGGTGGCCGATCATCCCGGCAGGGGTGCTATTCACGCTGGCGGTTGTGGCGGGCATCAGGGGCGGCGGTGAGCTTGCCGGGGCACTCTTTTTCCTCGGTGTGGGTGGTACATTCGCTGCACTCGGTTTGCACCCAATGGGCAAAACTGAAAAGTGGCCCTGGATTCCAGCAGGTATCTGTATCGCACTAGGTGTGCTCATTCTTGCGCTTTCGGGAGCACTGGTTCAAACTGCAGCAGGCTGGATTTGGGCGCTGGTATTGATACTTGGTGGCGGCTTCTTCGTTGTCCGGGCGTTGACCCGCAAGGAATAGGGAAAAATTATGGAAACTCGATTATTACGTTCCCAGCAGGATCGGATCCTCGGCGGGGTATGCGGCGGGCTAGCCAGATACCTGAACATTGATGTTGTGCTCATCCGGTTATTCTTCGTTGTCTTCACCCTTGTTGGTGGTATTGGACCCATGGTGTACATCATCATGTGGATCATCGTCCCTTCCGAGGAGCAAGTGGGCGGCACCGGGCGCACCTACACGATCGATGGTGAAGTGATACGGGATAAAGCCGAATCCTTCAGGGATGAATTCACTCAGGTCGTTACTCAGCCCTCAAAAAAGACGGGTCTTTACATCGGGATCGGGTTGATTATGGTTGGCGCTTACATCTTCGTGAAAAATATGAATATCCCATGGTTGGCGTGGCTGAATAACAACGTCATCCTGGCAGGCTTGATCATTGTGGCCGGAGTTGTGCTCCTGACGGTCGCCTTGAGAAAGGATCGTTGATATGGATAATAAATCAAAACGGGTTGGATTATTCTTCCCTTTACTGCTGGTTGGCTTAGGCGTGTTTCTGCTGCTAATCAACTTGGACATGCTTTCAGGGACAGCCCGCGATAATCTGCTGATGTACTGGCCGGTGCTTCTCATTCTCGCAGGTCTTGACGGCTTGTGGCGGCGGGAAGGGCTGGTTTGGTCGCTCGTGCTGCTCGGGCTGGGTGTACTTCTCCTGCTGGGCAATCTGGGATACCTCTCCATCAGAGCGCTGCCTCTGTTGACCAGGATCTGGCCGATCCTGCTGGTTGCGATAGGGATTGACATCGCGTTTGGCAAAAACCGCACTGGTTGGATGGGGATCCTGCGGGCCGGATTATGCATCCTGCTCGTTGGTTTGATCTTCTGGCTGGCGGTGGCTTTCCCGCTTGCTGTCGGTACCCGTACTGTGGATTTTGAGCAATCTGTTGATGAAGCGGAAACAGCATCAATCGAATTCAATGTGATTGGTGGTCGGGTTGAGCTTTCCGGCGGTGCAGTGGACGATCAATTACTGGCTGGGCAGGCTGTACTACCGCGCAACAGCTCGTTAGCGCCGGTCTATTCAAAGCCGGTTAATGGGGAGAGTAGTCTGCGGCTTAATGTTGAAAGCGGTAACTACCTGATGGCAGGGGATCAATCGGCTTATTCATATGATTTCAAGATTAATTCCACGCTGCCGATCGATCTGCTGACTGAAATGGTCGTCGGAGATTTTCTGTTGGATTTGCGTGATACACAAGTGCAGCGTGTGGAAACTGAATTGGCGCTTGGGGCTCAAACACTCACCATTCCCTGCAACGACGGTCTGATGGTTGAAGTGGAACAAGCGCTAGGGTCTGTGACCTTGAATATTCCGGAAGGTTGTGATGTCACCATCCGCCTGGATAACGCGCTGGTAAACACCACCCTGCCTACTGGTTGGGAGCGCGCTGGTGACCTGGTCACCAATACGGATGCCGAAGCGGGTGCAGGAAAAGTGGAAATCCGGATCGGGGTGGCGGTTGGCGCTGTGGGAATTCAAACGATCGAGTAAAGACTAAAGCGGAGGAAAATCCTCCGCTTTTTTTACTTTTTTGGGAACTTTTCGCATTTTGATTCGTCTTACCCAGAGAATAAAAAAAGGAGAATCGAAATGAAAAAGTCAATTTTATTAGTTGCAGCAAGTTTAATCGCTCTATTTGCCCTGAGCGCGTGTGGTACCACTCAGATTACCACCACGATGGCGCAGCCGAGAACTCTTTCGGCGAGTGGCAGCGGTCAGGTTTACATTGTTCCTGATATCGCTTACATCAATGTGGGTGTGCGCGTTGACGCTGATGAGGTTTCTGAAGCGTTGACAGCCAATAATGTGCAGGCGAACGCCATCGCTGAAGCGCTGCAAGCGCTGGGTGTCGAGAAATCCGATATCCAAACCTCCAATTTCAACGTGTACCCGATGCAGGATTGGGGTCCCGATGGGCAAGTGTCGCGGAAGTACTACGTGGTAGAAAACACGGTTTTCATCACCGTTCGTAACCTGTCAACCCTTGGTGAATTACTGGATACAGTGGTGAACTCTGGCGCCAACACGATCAATGGAATCACCTTTGATGTGCAGGACAAGGCTGCTGCTGAAGCTGAAGCGCGAGATAAAGCCATCGCAGATGCAAAAGCTGAAGCTGAAGCCATCGCCGCGGCGACCGGTGTTTCCCTCGCTGAGATTCAGACAGTCAACGTTTACACGAGCGGAATCTCGATCCCGATGTACGAGGCAAAAGGAATCGGCGGGAGTGCTGTTTATGATGGGTCAGTTCCCATCACCGCGGGTCAGTTGAAGGTTTCTGCTGAAGCGAGCATCACTTACACGATCAAGTAACATCTTCTCCTCCCAATGAAAATAGGGTGTCAGTGATGACACCCTATTGGTTTTAAACCTGATTCAATATTTGATTGCGCTGATCCGCTGCAATTTACTCAGCTTATGGGTGGAAATCACGCGCCGAACGGTTCCGGAGAGCCCTCGCATCACAACGCTGTCGGTGCGCGCTCCATTCTTGAAATAATCCACGCCGCGCAGGTAATCACCCGTTGTGATGCCGGTGGCGGCAAAAAACACATTGTCCGACGCGATCAGATCCTTCATGAGCAGCGGCTTGTTAATATCGATTCCCAGTTCATTGGCCATGTCGATCTCATGCTGATTACGCGGATAGAGTTTTCCGACGATATCACCGCCCATGCAGCGTAAACCAACCGCTGCCAGCACGCCTTCAGGTGTTCCTCCGATCCCCATCAACAGGTCAGCCGGGTTGTTGTCCATGGCGGTCATCAATGCGCCTGCTACATCCCCATCTGGAATCAACCTGATGCGAGCGCCAGCTGTGCGGATGTCCTTGATTAATTGCTCATGGCGCGGGCGATCGAGAATGACCACTGTAAGGTCTTCCACCTTTACCCCTTTGCATTTGGCGACCTTAATGAGGTTGTCTTTTACCGGTGCGTCGATGTCCACGCAGTTCTTTGCCACTTCTCCCACAGCGATTTTGTTCATATAAACAAAAGGACCGGGGTCAAACATTGTGCCGCGAGGTGCTAGGGCGACCGTTGCGATGGAGTTCCATAAACCAAACGCCAGCGGTCGGGTGCCTTCTATCGGATCAACAGCGATATCCACCTCCGGCCCCTCGCCGGTGCCAAGCACCTCGCCGTTAAACAACATGGGTGCTTCGTCTTTCTCTCCTTCTCCGATGACGATGACTCCCCGCATTTCGATGGTGTTGAGCATGACACGCATCGCGTCCACTGCCACCTTGTCAGCCAGGTTCTTATCGCCTCTTCCCATTTGCCTGCCAGCGGCAAGCGCGGCGGCTTCGGTAACCCGTACCAGGTCGAACGCCAGGTTGCGGGTCGGAGTTCTGTTTTGCATATTCCCTCCCGGTAAAATGATATTTGTACTATCGTCCTAAAATGATGATCAGATAATACCCGATCGTAACTGCCCATAAAGCCGAGTCAATCCTATCCAGGAATCCTCCATGATCAAGGAGGATGTTGCTCGAGTCTTTTGCGTTGAAACACCGTTTGATCATACTTTCACCATAATCGCCCATGGGCGCAAGCGCTGAAATTACAAGTCCAAGCAGAACCCCGTGAGAGGGCAGGATCGTTGGTGTGAGGGTGTTGAACAACACAGCAACACCCAATCCGGTCAGCACGCCTGTGAGAATGCCAGCAGCGTACCCCTCCCAGGACTTGTGAGGGCTGACATTGGGAAACATCTTGTGGCGTCCAAATTTTCGGCCTACCAGGTAAGCCCCGGTGTCTGCCAATGAATTGATGATCAGCACAAGTAGAAGCCAATAAAGTCCATCGTCCAGGTTGCGCAGCGAGACTGCGTAAGCCCCTAGCCAGCCGAGGTACAGTGGTCCACTCAGGGTGACAAAGAAATTCACAGCTGAGCTCTTGCCGCCCCTTTGCTGCTCAATGACGTGGTAGAACATCGACGACAGGATCAACAGCGCCAGGAATGCATCACTGTATTGAAAACTGACCTCCTGCCGCAAGATGACTGCCAACGGTGCGGAGAACACCATAAGTGCCATCGCCGGGCGGAATCCATTGGAGTGAAATAGTCGCCATAATTCGTAGGTTGCCAGACCGGCAATAATAGCGATTAGAATGGCAAAAAACCAGCCGCCCAACCAGGCGAACCCCACAAGGATGGGGATGATAATAGCTGCTACGATTAAACGATTTCTTAAGGATGGGTCAGTCTTCATGATCAGAGATGGAAATGGCTCCAAACCTCCGATCACGGCGGCCGTAGTTATCGATCGCTTTGAACAATTCGGCTTTATCGAAATCCGGCCATAAGGTGGGGGTGATGTACCACTCGGAATAAGCTGCCTGCCAGATGAGAAAATTGCTGATGCGCATCTCCCCTGATGTACGAATGATCAGATCCGGGTCGGGCACGCCAGCGGTAAACAGGTACTGGTCAACGAGTGCTTCGTCCACATTATCAGGTGAAATTTTGTCCCGCAGCATTTGCTGAATGACATAGATGATCTCGTCCCGCCCGCCGTAATTCCAGGCGAGATGCAGAAAGAGCGCTGTGTTGTGACAGGTGATCTCGATGGAATGTTCCACTTTTTTACGCGTCTGTTCAGGCATTGCTTCGATGCGCCCGATGTGATGAAGCCGCACCCCTTGGCGGCATAGTTCTTCAAGTTCCTTATCCAGGTAAACTTCAAGGATGGTCATTAACCCGTCAATTTCAGCTTTGGGGCGTTTCCAGTTCTCGGTGGAAAACGCGTAAATCGTGAGGTGTTTCACCCCTTTTTCCACACAACCTTTTATGATCTGGCGCAGGTTCTCTGTTCCGGCGCGATGTCCGTCAAGGCGGGTAAGCCCGCGGGCTTCCGCCCAGCGGCCATTTCCGTCCATAATGATCGCGATGTGAGTTGGGATCTTGCGAGGTTGCTCGGTCATATCGGATTGACCCTGACAGGTCAGACTTCCATGATCTCTGCTTCTTTGTGTTCGCCAATCTTCTCGATCTCTTCGATCATGTGATCGGTGATTTTCTGCAATTCATCCTCGCCGAGCTGCAGATCGTCCTTAGAGATCATTTTTTCCTTTTCGAAGTCGCGCAGGTCTTTGATCTGGTCGCGGCGCACATTACGAATCGCGACTTTGGCTTCTTCAAGACGGGTATTAACAACTTTCACCAGGTCACGGCGGCGTTCCTCGGTAAGAGGTGGGAGGTTGAGGCGAATCACTTTGCCGTCATTGTTGGGTGTCAATCCAAGATCAGAAGCGAGAATTGAACGCTCGATCGTTTTTAACGTAGCGGGATCAAATGGTTTGATCAACAGGGCGCGCGCTTCCGGGATGGAAATGCTTGCCAACTGCAACAGTGGGGTGGGCATACCGTAATAATCGATCGGTAGTTTCTCCACCAGCGCAGGTGTGGCTCTGCCGGTGCGGATACCGGCAAGGTCTTCTTCCAGCGATGACAGGGCACTTTTCATTCGGTTTTCAGCGTCTTTTAATATCTCTTTTATCATTAAATACCTCCGCAATGGGTAAGATGCTCAGTGATTTCGAAATTAAGCATACCTTAAAAGCTGGAAAAAATCCATTCACTTCGCAGTACTGTGTACGTCATCCGGGTGATCAAAGTTTCATCGATTGTCTTGACAATAAAGAACAAATGTTCTATAATAAAAACGGAAAAATATGCTGATTCTGGCTCGAACCTTGCAATAGAAAGGATAACCGCAACTTATGGAGAGCAAAATGAATACAGGAATGTTATGGTTTGATAACGATCCAAAAGTAGATTTCAACACCAAGATCAACCGGGCGACTGATTATTATCTCAAAAAATATGGGCAGCGTCCTGACCTGTGTTACGTGCACCCGAGCATGAAGTTCGAACCACCTCCAAAGACAACAGGTCTTGAGGTGCAAACGGATCAGATGGTGCTTCCGGATCACTTCTGGCTGGGGATAAAACAACTCTCCGCGTGATGGGAACGCTGGATCTGCTGGAATCAGCCGCCTTTCGGGCGGCTTTTGTTTTTAAACACGCGTTGGATCTTCCGCATCAGCCAATCCCAGGTCTGGCGTGTATGCCGGAAGGGGCGTTTGGAGAATTGCCTGGAGAAATGCAGCGCCGCGGACTCCACGCTGACCCGATCTTTCTGTTCCTCAGCCAGGTACCAACGATGTTCAAGGATCCACAGGTAAAGATCCATAGGTGTGCGCTGCGGGAAATCCTTCAGGATATTATGTTCTTGAATGATCTGCACCACGGGTTGAAAGACTTCTTCGTACCATCCCTTAATCGCTTCCTCGTCGCTGATGGGGCGGTTCAGCTTCTCGCCCATGAACCAGCGGTGAACGCTGATATGCTGCAGTATCTTGTCGTATTGCCCGGGAAGGGTAAAATGGAAATCCTCACCGGGGTATAACAGATCCAGTTTTGTTTCCTTCAGAAAGTCCGTGTATTCCTGCTCGAGCACAAGTTTCTTGAGGTCGGTGTTCTTATCCACGCGACCGGGCGTATGGATCTCGGTGACATAGGCGTCGATAAAAACCTGACCTTTTTCCCTTGCCACCGAGACGCGGTGATTGCCATCCTTGATAAAGTAAGCATCGCCGATCTTGTAAACCTCGATTGGGGGGAGAATGATCTGTTTGAAATGCGCGCGGTCGATGCTCTCCCAGCGGGAGCGGGTATGGGTTTGCCTGGGCAGAAAGGCACGATCGAAGTCATGATACCTGCTGACAGAGCCGATGATATTATCGGTTTCAATCTGCTTCACGCCAATAAAATTCTGTCCGCGCATTGGAATATGCTTCAGCACTTCTTCGTAGGGCAGCAGTTCGTTGTTCCGGTTTTGCAGCCAGCTAAAAATGGATCGCCAGAAACCTTTCTGATAGGCGTTGGAAAAATCCATCCTCGATTGTTGAAAATAACTTCCTCTATCTTCTTCCCTATCGTACATTGGTTACCTCCTCCTTTGCCAGGAACGGACCTCCGGGGTGGGAACAGTTAGCACTTTGTATCCATAAACATTTTGAATGATCGTGTTTCCGATCATTGAACGGGTGACCGTATCCTGCCGGTATACATGAATATGTCCATGCAGAAAATATGCGGGTTGAAAGACCTTGATCAACCAGCGGAACGCCTTAATTCCTCGGTGCGGTAGATCATCCGCGTCGTGTATCTGCCAGGGGGGCGCGTGCGCAATGAAAACATCCAGATATCGATCGAGGCTCAATTTGTTGAGAAGCAATCGCGGTACCAGGCTGAAGACCATGCTCCAGTATTCAGATTGTGTGTATTGGTGGGGTCCTTTGTTATAGCGCAGTGATCCTTCCAACCCTGCCACCAGCAGCCCGGTGTCATCTTCAACACAGCGCCGATGCAGGTCGACAGCTCCCCATGGGAAGCGGCGGATACTTCCAACCCCATACTCACGGATGCTGGCGTGATTGCCGCGCACAAAGTAACACGGTACATTCAGCATGCTGATCATGTACTCAATGTAATAGTAGGGCAGGTCACCGCAGGACAGAATAAGATCCACATCCTGGTACTTTTCCCGGATCATGGGGCTGTAAATGAACCCGATCTCAACATCGCTTACAGCGAGCAGTTTCATTGCAGGAGATTCCCGCTCATGCCTGGTCGATCAACGCGGTGACCGTAGCAACAGCGTGGTCTCTGGTGTGGCTGATGGAAACTGACCAGCTGATCCATCCCGCCCGCTTCGCGGTTTCCTGCGCGGCAGTGTGTAGAATTAGTCTCGGTTTGCCGTGTTCATCCTCGATTACCTCGACATCCTTCCAGCCAACCTCGCCGATTCCACAACCCAGGGCTTTCACCGCAGCTTCTTTGGCGGCAAAACGACCCGCCAGGCTGTCATCACGATTTCCGCATTCTTCGAGCTCTCGCGAGGTGAATACCCTGACGAGAAAGCGTTTCCTGATCGCCGGATCAAGGCGGGTCAGACGGTCGATCTGCAGCAGGTCAACGCCTGAAGCAATGGCGAACATTTGTCATCCAGCCTTTCCCCGCGGTCCGGCGGAGACGATCACCAGTTTATCCGGGTCGATGTGGGTTCTGGCTGCTTCCAGCACCTGTTCGCGCGTGATCGCACGAATGAGCGAAGGGTAGCGCTGCAGGTAATCCAAACCGAGATCAAACCGCTCCAGGTTTAGAAGACTGTTTGCCACCCCGCTATTGGATTCAAGCGAGATCGGCATGCGACCGATGTAGTTATTCTGATTCTCCTCCAGTTCCTCCTGTGTCACGAGTTCGCTGCTAAAGCGGCGCAGCTCGGAGGTAATGAGAGAGGCGGCGCGTTCCACGTTATCCGGGTTGACGCCGGCGGATACTTCCCACGAGCCGCTTTCTCTCCACGCGTTAAGGCTTGTGGAGGCGTAATACGCCAGTCCGGCTTTTTCGCGCACTGAGTCACCGATTCTACCCATCAGCCCGAATTGTCCGAGGATACTATTCCCCAGGGAAGCCGCCAGGTATTCCGGTGCTTTCCGTTTTGGACCCAGTGTACCCATCACCAGGTCAGACTGGCTTTTGCCTGCAATCTCGATCTTTCTAATGACCTTCTCCTGAGGAGGGTAGATCTTGCTGAAAGTTGGGCGAATGTCACTCGCCGGTCCTTCCCATTTACTGAAAAACCGTTCTGTGAGCCTGATAACCTCGTCAGGATGAACAGCGCCAACCACGGCGATCGTCATGCCCGCGGGACTGTAATAAGCACGATGAAAATTCACCAGGTCCTGGCGGGTGATCGCGCTGATGGTTTCGGTGAATCCGTCTTCCGGCCGCCCGTATGGGTGGTTGGGAAACAGAATGGAGTCAAACTCGATGGCCGCCACATCCTGGGTGCTCTGGGCGCGGATCGCCAGGCTTGTCAACAGCTGCGATCGCAAGCGGTTGAATTGCTCTTCCGGGAACTGCGGTTCGAGGAGTGTTTCCGCCAGCGTTGAATAAAGCAGCGGCATGTCCTCGGCTAGCGCGCGACCGCTGAAGCTGGTGGTGTGCACACTAGCGCCGTATCCAAAACTGGCGCCGGCGGATTCCAGCCGGTCATACAACTGCTGAAAACTGCTGTTGGAGGTACCGCGCATCAGGCAGCGCGAAGTGAAATGCGCCACCCCCAGTTTTTCAGGCGGGTCCAACTCGCTGCCGGTGGCGATATAGCCCGAAATTACAACGGATGAACTATTGAAGTTGCTGCGGCAGAGGATCACAATGCCGTTGGGCAGTACGGTTCGGTGAATATCCTCCGGCCCGGGAATGGAGTGGGGGTGGTTGGTATTCGCAATCATTCGTTGTCTCCCTCGGGGTGGTAGATGCCGACCACGCGTTGCTCAGGGTTGAAATACTTTTCAAGGATGCGTTTCACTTGTTCTGGTGAAACGAGGGCCAATTTTTCATTGTAATGATTGAACCAGGAATAATGATCGAACATCTCGGAATATCCCATCCAGAATCCCTGGTTGGTGATATTTTCACTGCCATAAACGAAAAGGGCGCGTGCCTGTTTGGCGGCGCGGTCCACTTCATCCTGCGATATCGTTTTTTGTCGCAGTTGCGCCAGTTCCTCGTCTACCTGATCCAGCACCTCAAGAGCGGTGCGACCAGGTCGCACGGTGATGGTGATGTTATAGAGATATGGATCATAAGTTGCCTGTAGCGAGCCATTCACACTCACCGCGAACTCGCCTTCCAGCAGACGTCTGTAGAGGCGCGAAGTCTTATTGGAGATGCTTCCACCGCCGAACATGTTCAGGCTGCTCGGGCCTGTCAGCAGGCTGTCGAGTATGGTGAAGGCGTAAAAATCCTCCTCCCGGGCTGCCGGCGCGTGGTACGCGAGCTGCAGATAGGCGGTTTCACCCGGACCGTGCACATCGACGCGCTGCTCGTGCCTGGTAGTGTCCTCTTCGATCAAACGGGGAGCTTCCACCTGTAAGCCGGGAATATCCCGGTAGGTGGCAACCAGTTTATCCAGTATTTCTGCGGTGTTGAAATCCCCCGTTACAGCGATCACCGCGTTGCCGGGGTTGTAGTGTTTGCGATAGTGCGTGTATAGGTCGTTACGGGTGATCGCGCGCAGATCTGCCATGGAGCCTATGACTTCATTTCGGTAGGGATGCAATTTAAAGGACGCGGACTGTACGGCTTCATCCAAACGAAAGAGCGGCTCGTTTTCACTGCCCTCCCGCTCTGAAATTACCACCGTTCGTTCAGACTCCACTTCATCCGGATCGTACAGGCTATTGCGCATCCGATCAGCCTCCAGCGCAATGGAAAGGTCGATCTTATCCGCCGGCATGGTCTCAAAGAAAGTGGTCCAGTCCAGGTGTGTGAAGGCGTTCCACAAACCCCCGTCGCGTGAAATGGCTTTGTCCAGCACGCCCGCGGGGAAGGTGGGTGTGCCCTTGAACTGCATGTGTTCCACCCAGTGTGAAATACCGGTTAGCCCGGGCTTTTCGTAGCGCGACCCCACCCGATACCACACCCAATGACTGATAATGGGGGCAGTATGGACCTCCTTCAGCAATATTTTTAACCCATTATCCAGATGATATTCCTTGATCCCGTTTTCCATCTCACCTCAATGATTTTGTTTAGGTAAATATAGCATAAGCAGAGGTGCTATGGTAGGGAAATTGCTATAATACAGGAGGTTGTTGGCTTTGGTTATTTCATCCTGTAACAGGCCTGGAGGAAAAAGATATGACAGAAGATATCCATGTGGCAGTCATTGGGGCTGGTCCTGCCGGGTTGTTTGCGGCAGAAAAACTCGCTGCGTGTGGTTATGGCGTGGCTCTCTTTAACCGGGATATCAAACCTGGCGGGATGGCGGAGTATGGCATATACCCGGACAAACACGCGATTAAAGATGGATTGCGCCGGCAGTTCAATAACATTATGGCATCAGACCGCATCCACTACTATGGAAATGTCTGCGTTGGAGAAGAGCGCTGTCTTACTATTCCGCAACTGCTTGGTTGGGGGATTCCGGCGGTCCTCGTCGCCTGCGGCGCCCAGGGGACAAAGTGGCTGGGGCTTCCCGGCGAAAATCTCAAGGGTGTTTATCATGCCAAGGACGTGGTCTATCACTACAATCGCCTCCCGCCTTTCAGCACAATGCCAATTACGATCGGCAAGCGGGTGGTGATCGTTGGCGCCGGTAACGTGATGGCAGATGTGGCGCGTTACCTGTTAGATCAGAAACAGGTGGAGGAAGTTCATATTTGTGTGCGTCGCGGTCCGGCAGAGGTGAAATTCACAAAAAAGGAGCTTGGCACCATTATTCACGCTTTCGATCTTGACGCCCTCGGCAAAGAGATTGAACGGGTGGCGCCTTTGATGCGCGCGATCGGCCAGGATCCTGATAAGGAGATGGAGCTCTTCACTTCCGCGGCTTCAAAAGAAGCCGAGGAACATAATACTGTCAAGATTTACATGCACTTCCTGGTCTCGCCGACCGAAATCGTGGGCGGACAAAATGAGCATATGCACGGATTGCTGCTCGAAGATAATAAACTGGTTGGAGAGCCGGAAAATACCTCAGCACGCGGTCTGGGCACCACATGGACATTGGAAGCCGAGACGGTGATTTTCGCGATTGGGGACAAGGTGGAAAATCAACTGGGTGTGCCGGTGCAAAAGAATGATTATCGCCACGCAGCTGAACCTCGCTTCCCGGTGGGCGGAGCATCCTACGAGGTTGAAAACCCTGAGACGGGTAAACCGTTGGATGGGGTATTCCTTGCCGGTTGGTCGCGGGTTGCCAGCAGTGGACTGGTGGGCAACGCGAAAAGAGATGGGGTTAACGCCGCGGAAGCGATCATGCAGTATCTGCGATCCGGTGATTTTGCAGGCGTCACCGTTCAAAAAATTGATGAATGTGTCGGGCATTTTGATTGTCCCGTTGTGCGTAAATCTGATCTGCAGCGATTACTTGAAGATGAGCAAAAGCGCGCCAAGGATAGCGATCTTGAGACGGTGAAATATCTGACCAACGATGAAATGTTAAAAGTGATGGGATTGTTTTAACGCAGGGGCATCAATCGTTTTTTGCGCTGTAGGGAAACATTAGAATAAAGCCGATGCCAATGATCGCGCAGCCGATTTCCATTCCCCTTGCCTGCCAGACGCCAAAATACGGCACGCCCGGCAGCGGGTGAGTGCCCACACCAAACACATCAGCAAACCCGGAAAAAGTGGCGACCACAAAACCGGTTGCGACGAGCCTCCAGCCGATGTCAGCTGCCAGGCTTTGGGGTTTCCGGCACCACAGAGCGCGTATGGTGCCATAACCGCCTATGCAGATGATGGCAATACCGATCAACATGACGGCGATCTGGATGAACCCGACCACCGGGCTGCGATCAAGTCCGAATAACCCGGGGCGGGCGCCTACCAGAAAGATAATGAAACCACCCAGGGTTACCAGAAGCGCGAAGCGGATGCGCACTTTCGGTAACGTATGGTTCGGTTGAATTTCCATAACCTGATTTTGGGTCTCATCAGATGCTGTTTGATCTGTCATCAGCAATCAGAATTCTCCTGCAATAATTTTGTTGAAATTTTGAAATGTGCTTTCACATAGTATAACCTGTTTTTTTAAAGCAATTTGACGCTGTGGTAATAAAAACGCGCCATTTCTGGCGCGTATAGTGCTTATTTTTGAGCTGATTATTCGTCTGCAGGAGTTTCGTCTTCTGGTTTTTCTTCCTCTGCAGGTGTTTCAACCGTTTCAGATTCTGGTTTTTCTTCCTCTGCAGGAGTTTCAACCGTTTCAGATTCTGGTTTTTCTTCCACTACGGGTGTTTCAACCGTTACTGGTTCGGGTTTCTCCTCCGCGGTATCTTCAGCCACATCGTCATTGAGAATGCCTTCAAGGGTCTGCCAATCCATATCAGCGTAGGCCATCGAATCGACACGACGCAGGCTCAACCCGATGCGATGAACACTGGGATCCACCTTGATGATGCGCAGTGTGCAGACGTCACCCTCTTTTAATACTTCCTTGGGGTGCTCAATGCGCCGTTCGCTGATCTCTGAAATATGGATCAGACCTTCAATATCATCGGTCAATCGGGCAAAGGCGCCGAATTTGGTCAACCGGGTTATCGTACCTTCGATCAGCTTTCCTACCTGGAATTGTGCAACTTTTTCATCCCAGGGGTCTGACAGCAACTGGCGGATCGAAAGGCCAATGCGCTTCTTCTCGTGGTCGATATTGATAACCTTGACATTTACTTCCTGTCCGACTTTGTAAAGGTCGCTGGGATGCTGCACGCGATCCCAGGAAATCTCGGACATGTGAACAAGTCCATCCGCGCCATTCACGTTTACGAAGATGCCAAAGTCAGCAATGCTCGTGATGCGTCCGGTGTAAACACTGCCTTCGTTGAGTTCCTCGAGCACGCGCTCCCGAACCGATTCCCGCGTTTCAGATGAAGCTGCACGCTCGGAAAGGATGAGGCGGCGACGCTCACGGTCAACTTCGATAACACAAACGTCGATCTCTTCACCGATCATCTTGCCCCATCTCTGCTCCGGGGTATCTCCGTTGGCATTGCTGCGGCGCAGCATGCTGATCTGTGAAGCGGGAATAAAACCACGCAGTCCGCCAATCGGAACGATCAAACCGCCCTTGTTGTAGCCGATGATGGTGCTATGGGTAGGTTCTTTGCTGTCAAGCAAACTTTCCGCTACTGACCAGCTTTCTTCCTCCCTTGCGCGAACATAAGAGAGAATGAGGTTGCCGTTGGAATCTTCAGGGTTCACCACGTAAACGGGAATTTCCTCACCAAGTTTTAAGTTGGCAAGTTCATCACTGGGAATAAGTTCGTATTCTTTACCCTCAATGATCCCTTCTGACTTGGTCCCCACACTAACAAGGATTCGGCCTGGCGTGATGCTTGCTATCACACCTGTGCGAATTTCGCCCTGGGTGGGGAAATCAATTCCCAGGCCTTCCTTTTCAAGTAATGAAGCCATATTGTTTTCGTTCTGGGTGGTATCGGGGTTTGTTCCCTCTCCGTTTTGGGTGACGTTCTGATCCATTGATTTAGCGCTCCGGCGTTTAGATTAGCCCAGGTATTCAAGAAATATTTATAAATTCAGGAATTTTATAATGGGCTACAACAATTTTAAATTATACATCATTTGACACCAATTTTCTCTTGAATATCAATATCGTTAAGAATTGGATTCTTAAAAAACCAATTAATGGCGTTTGCGTTTTTTCTTCTTTTGCGTCTCAACCGGCTTAATGCTTTGTTGGGTTTGGGCGTTCGTTTCCGGGGTAGTTTTATCAGCTGTTTGACCACCGGGTCTGCGAGGCTGGAACAGGAACATGCGGCTGATGACACCTGACCGGATATCACTGAGAAGGTTGCGGAACATTTCAGATGCCTGCCCTTTATATTGAACCAGTGGGTCGCGTTGGGCGAAAGCTTCAAGCCCGACCGAAACCCTCAACGCATCAACGCGGGTGAGGTATTCAACCCATAATTCTGAAATGACACTCAGCAGGATGTGACGGTGAATCTGGTTTTGAACGCGCCTTCCAAGGATCACTTCCAGAGGGGTACGCACATCATCCGGCAGATTCTCCGGCAATGTTTCCAGTGCAGTAGTGAAAGCCTCTTCACCAATCTCTGTTCTTAGTGCGCTCATAATTTGCGGGTCAAGGTTTTGCATTGACGCGCCCGACAAACGGAAACGCTCAAACTCGATCCTGCCCCACACAGTCTCCAGTCGTTCTTGGATCTCTTCAAGGTGCTCAAGCACATCCCGTGTGATCTCCGCCACCGGGCGGTCTTGAATGAGCCGGGCGGCGTGGAAAATGTAATTCACCAGCAGTACGCGTTTCGTCCCGCGCTGATGCGTGCGCGCATCGATCGCCATCCTTGTCCCAAAGCTCACGTTCATCAGCAGGTCGATCAACCGATTTTCATCCGTGGAGCCGCTTTGTGTTCGTGCGAGAACCGCGTCGATATTCCCGGTTAGCTGCCCCTGCGGAGAAAGCAACGAAGTCGCACGCTTTTCGAGCGTTGAGGTGACCTGCGTCATGATCCCGTCTGCCACATCGTCCCAATCCAGGTCCTGCAGATCAACCGCCTTCATGTTCAGGGATTCATCAAGTCGCCGTTCGATCGAGCCAATCGTGCGGCTGATGGCAACCATGTTTAATCCATGGATTACCTGGTCCCTGATTTTGTCTTTAACATCCCTGTCTGCTTCAGGCAGGGCGCGCATCTCTTCCGAGCCCAGCCTGAGTTGGGTGCGGGTCAGGTTGGATAGTTCTTCCAGTAATTCCTGCGGACGACGCTGGGCGATCTCGTCATCTCCGCGCGCGTCCTCAATACCTTCAAAGAAGGTGTCAATGATGTCGAGCCGCTCACGGTTGATGTCCTCTACCGTTTCCTCGGTCTTGTCCAGTAACATCCTCGTGGCGTTGATAATGTGTTCATGTTCCGCCTGCAGTGATTTTTCTGCGATCTCAAGCAGGGCATCTTTGATATCCTGATCGTCCGCTTTGTTGCCCAGCCTGGTGCGCAGTTCATCCACCATGAGACGCACAGTGTAGGAGGGCGCTCGGATTCCTTCGGCTTCAAAATTCATTGAGGGTTGGACTTCCTCAAGATAACTCAGTAGCTTCCAGGGACCTTCTTCATCCCCCAGCGCTCTCGGGATTCTTTCGTTCAACTCAGTGCGTAAAATCTCTACGATGTCGTCGTGAAGGTCTTCCTTCTGGAAAGCCCGGTCCCGTTCATTGTAGATGCGCTTGCGCTGTGAATTGAGAACGTCGTCATATTCCAGCAAATGCTTACGCACGTCAAAGTTGTTGCCTTCCACGCGTTCCTGGGCTTGTTCCACCATGCGACCAAGCAGACCGCTTTCAATGGGCAGGCTTGGATCCACTTTCATGCGGGTCATCAATACTTCCATTTGACCACCGCCAAATAGACGCATCAGTTCATCATCAAGTGAAAGATAGAATCTTGATGAACCGGGGTCTCCCTGCCTGGCGGCGCGTCCGCGAAGCTGGTTGTCGATGCGCCGCGCTTCGTGGCGTTCCGAGCCGATCACATGCAGACCGCCAAGCTCGCGCACCCGTTTCATGTCATCCAGGTAATTGATGAACGTTTGCACCGATTCACTGTATATTCCATAGTCATCAGTGCTCAATTTTTCAAGTTCCACCCTGCGGGCGTCGTTGGAAAGGTCGTAAGGATCCTCCACACCGGCTCGCTCGAGCACGCGGATCACGTCGGCAAGAATTTCCTCGTTGAGTTCGCCGCCGAGTTTGATATCCACACCACGACCGGCCATGTTTGTCGCGATGGTCACCGAGCCAAACGATCCCGCCCGGGCAATGATCTGTGATTCTTCGTCGTGCTTGCGGGCGTTCAATACCTGGTGCGGAAGGCCGCCCTGCAGAGCAGCAATGATCCGGCTGCCGTTCTCAGGCCTGACGTCCAGCAGCTTCAGCAACCGCTCAAACAGATCGGGGTCTTCCGGGTTGATGGAGGACAATCCAGCCTGGCGGGCGATCGGGCGCATTTCCGCCACGTTGAGCTCATTCAGCGGGCGGTTAAGGAATTGCAGTTCCTTGATCTCGATCTCAGGCGACTTGTTAAATTTTTCAAGCCAGGCATCGCGGATAATGAGAGTTTGCGCCAGGCGGCGGATGGCTTCCGCTCCCAATCGCTGTGAAAGGAGGTCTGAATGTTCCACCGATGTTGTACCCACCAGTTGTGGTCGCCCTATGGCGTAATAATGCAGGATTTCCGCCGCGATGGCGCGCAGTTTTCCTTCCTCTGTGCGGTAAACCATGTCCGGAAAATCCTGGCGGCGCCAGAAGACCGGTGCTTTTCCCTCATCCTCTTTGCGGGTGTAATACTGCAAAGGATAATTCTGGTTGTCTTTGGTTTCAACAACTGTCAGCGGTGAATCCGTTTTTGAGGCAACATACTCCAGGTTCATTGGAATAGGAAGAACTTCGAGTTTATAGATCTTGGAAAACTCTTCCGCTTCTGTCAGCGCGGTACCGGTCATTCCTGCCAGCTTTTCGTACATTCGGAAGTAGTTCTGGATGGTGATCGTGGCGTAGGTCACGCTTTCCGGTTCGATCTTTACGCCTTCCTTGGCTTCAACTGCCTGGTGCAGACCTTCTGACCAGCGCCGGCCGGGCATAAGCCTGCCGGTGAATTCGTCGACAATGATCACCTTTCCACTTTGAACGATGTAATCCTTGTTGCGCCTGTAGAGATGCTGCGCGCGCAGCGCCTGTTCCAGGTAACCCATCAGGCGGGCCTGTTCAGGCGTAACATCCTCGGGGCGGTCTGGGTTGCGCAGCGGCTGGTTAAGGATTTCTTCCACATGGGCTTCACCGATCTCTGTCAGTGAAACCTGGCGGTCTTTCTCGTTAACTTCATAATCTTCCGGGTTGAGAGCGCGCACCACCTGCGACATGCGCTGGTAACCTTCGCTCTCATCAGATGCCGGTCCGGAAATGATGAGCGGGGTACGGGCTTCATCAATGAGGATATTATCCACTTCGTCGACAATGGCGAAATAATGACCGCGTTGCACCCGTTCCGCCAGGGTCATGGTCAGGTTGTCGCGCAGATAATCAAAGCCAAATTCGCTGTTGGTGCCGTACACGATATCCGCTTTGTAGGCTTCGGACCGATCCACAAGGTTGAGGAGGTGCAAATCTTCGCGGGCGTTGGGTTTTTCAAGATCGACAAGAAAAGCTTTTTTACCGTTCTCGGTGCGATTCGCCATTTGCAGCACGCCAACATTCAATCCAAGCAGGCTGTAAACGGGCGCCATCCAACGGGCGTCACGACGGGCGAGGTAATCATTCACTGTTACCAGATGAACCCCGCGTCCGGTGAGGGCGTTAAGATAAACCGGAAGTGTGGCTACAAGGGTTTTCCCTTCACCGGTGCGCATCTCTGCGATCTTCCCGGCGTGCAGGGTCATTCCCCCGATCATCTGAATATCATAATGGCGAATACCAAGGGTGCGTTTACTGGCTTCGCGAACCGCTGCAAAAGCCTCCGGCAGGAGGTCATCCAGGGTTTCCCCGCCGGCGAGCCGTTCCTTAAATTCGTTTGTTTTATTGGTTAAAGCATCATTGCTGAGGGCTTCGAAGCGTTCTTCAAACTGGTTGATCTCTTCGACTACCAGGGAAAGTTTTTCAATTTCGCGTTTGTGAGGATCGCCGCCAAAAACGCGAACCAATCTTTGCATTACCATAATCACCTCTTCTTTATCAAGAGGTGATTATAGCATGGGGAAATATATTATCAGACGGGCAGATTACCAAGCAGTTGGTTGATCCAATCTAATGCCGTCGCGCCAAGGATCAGCCCGAGAACCGTGGAAATGCAGGCGATGGCGATACCAATAATGAGGCTCGCCACAAAATACAACCCCCAGACTGAGAACGCCCTGGTGAGGAAATTGCGGGAGAGAATGCCATAATCCGGCAGCATCACCTGTTTGGGCATTGCCGCCTGCTGTTCCAATTGTTGCACGCGCGCCACGAGATTCGTAATATCCTGGTCAGTATACATAGTGCCTCCTTGTTTGTGTCTTAATTATTATGCACGCTTTTAACAAAAATCGGGTCATTGATTTCAAAATGACCCGATAAAACTGATTTTCGAGATTAGATGTGTATGGCCTTTCCTTCAGCAGCCTCAGCCGCCTCCATCAACACTTCGCTTAGTGTGGGGTGGGCGTGGATGTTGTGGGCTATACTCGCTATTGTCAATCCGTTCTGCTGCGCCAGTGTTAATTCCGGCAGC
>JACDJC010001545.1_pt1 | contig 20111 bp, 15 predicted proteins | sample 7454191 | NCBI WGS metagenome assembly JACDJC01 (sample SAMN14253291, study PRJNA609438) | sludge metagenome | isolation source: sludge after 25d culture with pyrite and EDTA | collected 2018-12-20 | reverse complement strand
GCACACATGTTTGACATTTCGCAGTGGGCGCTTGACATGGACGAATCGGGACCGGTTCAGTTTATGCCTCCTGAAAAGCCCGCGCAAACTCATGGACTTTCAATGCTCTATTCAAACGGCACACGTGTGAACCATAAACTCTGGGGCGGAAAAGATGATGAAAACGGAGTTCAGTTTATTGGAACGGAAGGGAAAATTGAAGTGAGCCGAAGCTTCCTGCGCACCTTCCCCAACCAGAACCTTTCCAAAGCAGACCTGAAAGAAACCGATGAGCGGGTGTATTTCAGCAACAACCACTACCAGGACTGGGTTGATGCAATAAAAACACGTACAAAACCAATTTCTGACGTGGAAACCGGACATCGCACTGCTTCGGTATGCAACATCATTAACATTGCATACGAATTGCAACGTCCGTTGCTATGGAATCCAAAAACAGAGCAGTTCACCGGTGACGATGCTGCAAACATGATGCTCACCCGCCCATACAGAGGAAAATGGAACTTTAATAATTTCTGATGAAACCGGGAACTATTGCCTATAAAACCGTAAACTTTCGAAAGACGCATGGAATTTTTCTGGTCATTTTAATCTTCATCTTGTCAGGATGTGGGTTATACAGTTCATACAGAACAATTTCAAATTCTGACTGGGAAAGGTTCAGCAGCTCAATTCCCGGAACCCCACGGCTGGAATATCAACATGCTGTTCCAATCCTTCATCTTTACGGCACTCCCGAAGAAATGGGGAGGCAATACGGTACTATCCTTCAGAACCATTTACAATTAATCGTACAAACGGCTGAAAAATTCTTCACAAAAAAAAGAATCAAAAAATTTATTTCCATAGCTGAGGGGTATAGAGAATCACTCCCGGATGAAACAATGGAATTTATTTCAGGCATGGCTGAAACATCCGGAATCAACCACAAGTATCTAATGGCAATAAATGTGGTACCAAAAATTTCGTGCAGCACATTAGCCGTATGGGACAGCGCCACCATCGACCAAAATTTAATCATGGGAAGAAATGCGGATTACAAACTAAGAAAAATCAACAACTTTCTGGGAATCATTGTAGTGAAGCATCCTGCAGAAGGGCTGGCAACAGTTTCTTCCTCCTTTTTGGGTTTGGCAGGTACTTTTACCGGGATAAATGAAAAAGGGGTTTGTTATGGCAATATGCTCGCTTACAATGGCTATGAAATCAAAAATCATAAAGATGGATTACCCATTCAGGTTTTAATGCAGCTCTCTGCCGAAAGGAGTTCTTCTGCCAGGGAAATGGCCAATGATCTGGCTGCCAGCAATCACGTTATTCCCGTCAATGTGATGTGCGCCGACAGGCACGATGCAGTTTTGATTGAACTGGGACAAAATAATTTTGCATTTCGTGAAAGCAACAACGGAATATTAGCAGGTTCCAACAACTTCTATGCTTCCGGCATGTTTAAAAAATCACGATCGGACAAACAGTTTAACGCACTAATACTCAATGCGGAAAATCATTATGGAGATTTCACCCTTAAGAAAATGAAAGATGCAATGCATGCTGCCAGCTTTAAAAACAAAACGCTCCAATGTGTTATTTTTGAACCTGAAAAGATGCTCATTCATGTGAGCATGAACAAAGTGCCTGCCTCAAAGGGTCCATTTATCGAATTTGATGTCAATGAATTGCTTAAGAAATAATTTATTTCCGGTTATTTTCATAAAGTTCCAATTTTTAATAGAGATATTAATCTATCTTTGGTGCAATGTTACATCACAAAATATTCCATCATAAAACCTCTAAAACCTGGGTAGTTTTCATACACGGTGCAGGAGGGAGCAATGTTGTCTGGTTCAGGCAACTGCGCGATTTTAAAAAACATTTCAATGTGCTGCTTGTAGATTTACGCGGGCATGGGAAATCAAAATCCAACTACACTGAGGAAGAAATGTACAAATTCGATGAAATTGCATTGGATGTCATAAAAACTATGGATCATCTACATATCCATGAAGCTCATTTCATTGGTATTTCATTGGGCTGCACTGTAATTCGTGCCATTGACAAGCAGGCTCCCGGCAGGGCAGCTTCCATTATTCTGGGCGGCGCCGTTGTGCAGTTCAATAAAAAAATTAACGTGCTGGTTACGTTGGCAAAACTGCTCAATTCAATCCTTCCCTATATGTGGCTCTACAAACTGAATGCGTGGATTTTGATTCCATCAAAAAAACATGCACAATCACGAAAACTCTTTATCAGTGAAGCCATAAATCTGGGAGAAAGAGAGTTTAAAAAATGGCTACACATGTCCAAGGAGATCAGAAACAACCTTAAAGAGTTTCTGATTAAGGAGGCTTCAGCACCGGTGCTGTACCTGATGGGTGAACACGATCACATGTTTTTGCCAATGGTTTCCGAACTGGTGCAAAAACATTTCAACTCAAAGTTAGAGGTCATCAGCGACAGCGGTCATGTGTGCAATCTGGACCAGCCGGATTTGTTTAACCGTCTCTCCATACAGTTTATCAAAAGTTTTTCGGGGTAAGACAATAAAATGCAAATTTCAGGTATCCCGGCGAATACTTTTTAGCCTCTCCTATTTCAGGAAATCTTCTCTCAATGGTGTGAAATTGTCAATAAGCCGTGCTGTTTTTGTCAGCAGCTTTATGGTATGCTTTTTATTTGGAGCAACAGCAAACATATCACCGGCTTTCAGGTGATGATCCGGCTCTCCCTCACAATAAAAAATAATCTCTCCTTCGGCAATGTATGATGTCTGCTCGTGCGGATGGGAATGGGGCGGATCGGGTTTTTTCCACGGACCACCGGAGAAATCAAGCAAAACACTCATCAAACTATCCGTATGGATAATTTTTCGCCGCAAACCCTCCTTCACCTCTTCATAAGGAATATCGTCAAACTTTAAAACAGCCATAATCTCAGATTAAATTTAAGAAACAAACGCTTTACTTATACTACAAACGGTTGAACTATTTTACTCATGTTTCGCATCTAAAGTAAAAAAAGTAATTGTTTGGCATTATTTCACAATTGGCGCCCAAAATATAAACAATAATAATACGATTTAAAAAGAACGGACAAAATGGTCAGATAAAATAGTGATTATAAAAAATTCATTAAAATTAAAATAGGAAATAACGATTTTTTTTATTTTTACGATAAAAATGGAAATTTTATTTTAAAAGATTTATTATGAGACATGACAAGAGACAGAAACGGATTTCAATCTGCACTCTTCAGATTGAAGTGAGGTCGCCCCCGGAAACAGATTAGCAACATGGCGTGAATGTCAGGAAAATCACTATTTCTGTTAAAACCCAAAACCATAAAAAGTCATTAATTTCATTTATAACTTTAAAAAAGAAGATATTAGCAATGAAAAAGGAATTATTTTTGTTGAATTACAACCAAATTTTAACACGAGTTTTTCTACCATTTTTAATAATTATTTTTTTTACCCCTCCAATTTCGGCACAAAGTCTGCAACTTTACACACCCTATCGAAAAATCACTGTTCCCCCGGGCGAGTCTATTGATTATTCCATTGAGGTGATTAATAATGGTTCATCCATTTCCACAGCTGAGGTCAGAGTTACCGGACTGCCCGACTCCTGGACATACACACTTCGCTCGGGAGGATGGGATTTGCAGGATATTTCTGTTTTGCCGGGAGAAAAAAAGAGCATGAATCTGAAAGTAAACGTTCCATATGAAATCGACAAAGGCACCTATACTTTCCGTGTATTGGCGGTCAACAACAGTGTTTTGCCTCTCACCATAAATGTATCAGAGCATGGAACTCTAAAAACGGAGTTTACATCCGAGCAGGCAAATATGCAAGGGCACGCCAAGTCGGATTTTAATTTTAGAACCAAGCTCAACAACCAAACCGGCGAGAAACAACTTTATGCACTCACATCCAATGCGCCACGCGGGTGGAGTGTTGTTTTCAAACCAAATTATCAACAAGCCACTTCAGTGGAAATTGAACCCGGACAAAATAAAGATATTACCGTAGAAGTCAAACCTCCATTTGGCATAAAAGCAGGGAAATATACTATCCCAATTATGGCCAGAACCAATGCAACTTCTGCAAATCTTGATTTAGAAGTGGATATCACCGGAACATTTGAAATGGAATTGTCAACCCCCAGCGGGCTACTCAGTTCCAGCATCACAGCAGGCAGAAAAAAGCGAATTGACCTGGTTGTGCGCAACACCGGCTCAACGGATATGACCAGCATACGAATGAGCTCTTCAAAACCACGGGGTTGGGAAGTGACTTTTTCTAACGACACCATACCCTTCATTGCGGCGGGTGAAACTGCCGGGCTGACAGCCCAGATTAAAGCTTACGAAAAATCTATTCCGGGTGATTATGTAATCAGTCTCACTGCACAAACTCCGGAAACAAGCTCTACGGCATCATTCAGAATAGCCGTTAAAACTTCACCGCTTTGGGGGTGGTTGGGCATTTTCATTATTTTGAGCTCAATCTGGGTAATTTTCTATCTGTTCCGGAAATATGGAAGGAGGTAGAGCGATGCAGACAACAACCATTGAGGTGAAAAACCTCACAAAAAAGTATGGCGACTTTACTGCAGTAAACAATCTCTCACTAAAAATTGGGAGAGGTGAAGTTTTTGGCTTGCTTGGCCCGAACGGTGCCGGAAAATCCACTACAATCCTAATGCTTATGGGTTTGACTGAGCCAACAAGCGGTCAGGTTAGTGTTTGCGGTATTGACTCTGTACGTAACCCAATTGAGGTAAAAAAACGTGTCGGATACTTACCTGAAGATGTGGGATTCTATGATGATCTCACCGGATTTGAAAATTTGGTTTATACAGCCACACTGAACAACATTCCGGAACAGGAAGCAAAACAACGTGCAAACAGCTTGATGAATCGTATCGGATTAGAAGAACAAAAAAAGAAAAAAGCAGGTAAATATTCCAAGGGAATGCGTCAACGTCTGGGATTGGCAGGTGTATTAATTAAAAATCCGGAAGTTGTTATTCTTGATGAACCAACGACAGGTATTGATCCATCCGGTATTAGGGAGTTTCTGGGACTTATCGTCAGTTTAAGCAAAGAAGAAAATATCACAGTGCTTCTCTCATCACATCATCTGCATCAGGTTCAGCAGGTGTGTGATCGCGTTGGCATTTTTGTCAAAGGCAATTTGCTTGCATCAGGTGATATTTCTTCGCTGGCAGACCAGCTTTTTTCAGGCAATGTTTTTAAAGTGGAAGCAAAGTTGGCTATTGATGAAAAAGAGAAAAACTCACTTTTTGACGACTCAAAACCGAACATATTAACAGAAAAGATAAGAGGAATTGAGGGTGTTAAAAATATTGTGGCAGAAAACACTAATTTGACAATTGACTGTTATAAGGACGTTACTTCTGAAATAGCCAAAACTATTGTTAATTCAGGATTCGGTTTATCTTCTTTAAGTAAAAGAGAATACGGTTTAGACGATATTTATTATCGGTATTTTGAAGGAGGAAATAATTATGAAAGAGAGAACAGTTGAAAAAAAATTAACAGTAAATTTTTGGAATAGAGAAAAATTAAAACAAGTCATCAATAAGCTGCAGGAGCCAATCCGCTTCTCCGAAACATATAAAAACGACTTTGGCGTTTTCCGTTCAATGGTTTTTAAAGAGATAGGCGACCACGTTCGGAGCTGGCGGGTAATTATTCTTGGAAGCATAATTATTTTGACGTGTATTGGCTCACTTTACACTGCATTTTCGGGTATCGCAGATGCAGCAAATCAGGCGGGCAGTGAGGAAAGCTTTTTCTTTCTAAAACTTTTCACACTGTCAGATGGCAGTTTGCCCCCCTATTTCGTTTTTATCAGCTTTTTAGGTCCGCTATTGGGTATAAGTCTGGGATTTGATGCTGTTAATTCTGAGCAAAACCAAGGCACCCTTAGTCATTTGCTGGCGCAACCCATACCGCGGGATTATGTGATAAACACCAAGTTTATTGCTTCACTTCTTGTGATATCGCTGCTGTTTTTTGGATTAAGCTTTTTGGTTATTGGCGCAGGGCTCATTGGACTCGGTATTCCGCCAACGCCTGAAGAATTTTTCAGAATTATTTTTTTCACTCTCCTGAGCATTATCTATGTTGCACTATGGCTTAATCTGTCGCTATACTTTTCAATCCGTTTCAGACAGCCAGCCACCTCAGCGCTGGCAGGAATTGCTGTTTGGCTGTTTTTTACAGTATTCTACCCTTTGCTTGTAAATATTATAGTAAAAATAGCATCTCCACCTGAATATGCATCAGGTAGAGCAGTTTATATGTTTGAAAAGTTTCGGTTTGCTATTGTTCAGGTAATGCCCAACGAATTATTTAGTCAGGCAACTTCAACACTGCTCATGCCATCGGTTCGCAACCTGGGTCCGCTCACTATTGAGCAAGTGCAAGGAGCTATTCCCGGTCCGTTACCTTTGGGACAGAGCTTATTGGTAGTTTGGCCACAACTGACGGGATTAATAGCGTTAACAATCTTTTGCTTCATTTTATCCTACACAACTTTTATGCGTAGAGAAATTCGTTCGCGGTGAAGCTATATTTCTCTTTATAGCAACTGTTGAAATGAAAAATTCTGAATTGAGCAGGTGGGGGATTATTCCCCCGCCCTTTCACAACAACGGATTCTATAAGTCCCCTCCGGCTACCCCCTGTCTAAAGGGCAGGCAGGCGTAAATTCGCTAATTCCTGCCTGCCGCAGGCGTTAACGCTGTCAGACCTGACGACGCTGACAGGTTTGAGGATAAAGCAACGTCAGCAAACTTGTCAGCGTGCGAAGCTCCTGACAACGTCGGATTAAGGAATGAAGAAGCCCCTCTGTCCTGCGGACATCTCCCCAGAGGGAGAGAGAAAGAGAAAGAAAAGAAGCCCCTCTGTCCTGCGGACATCTCCCCAGAGGGAGAGAGAGGAAAGAGGTGAGAGGTTAGAGGTTAGAAGTTAGAGATGAGAGATGAGAAGTGAGAGATGAGACTTTGTGTCTTTGCGCCTTAGCGTGAAATTTTGAGAGGGCTCATCAGCGCTCGTCCCCCTTGGCGAAGGGGGATTCAGGGGGATTGATTTCCGGCAAACAGGAAGATTTAAAATAACCTTATCAAACTATTCATTCTCGATTGTCCATTCTCCCATTCTCCATTTTCAACCACCGCCCTAATCCTCCGGCTTCGTACCTCAGCCACCTCCTTTATACTGTAAATTCCTGCTTGCAGGCAGGGCACGGGGCACAGACACGCGCAGTCTGATAACCTAAAAAATATCCAAAACAGGGTTTTTGATATTTTTATTTGCCTTTTAGAGTATGTATATTTGCAGATAACTTGTAAAATCATATAATTGAATACCTTAAAGGATATATATCGTATCAATATTTATTTGGTGAAAAACTGGGGAAATGCTGGCAAGCAATGGGGACTTTCCCGAGAGGAACCGGCAAAGGGCATAACTTTTCAGTTATTAACAGGTTTATTAAATCAATAAAACATAAAAACATTGCAGCACAGTAAAAGATAACAATAAGCATATGCCTCATGTCCAAAACTTTTCCATCGTGTGGATTAACCACGTATCTCATTGAAGATCCTCCTTACTGAGAATTCATAAAAGTTTTACTTCGGTAATACTAAATAAAATCAATAAGTTAAAGTTCTGAAAAAAGAGGCGCATTCAATCATAATTACCATGAATGAAACAAGTTATTATTACTTTCGTATTTCTTGAAATAACCAAAATTGATGAGAAAACTTTCTAATATCCTGCTGATTTTTCTCCCGCTTTTCGGGGCAGCACAGCAATTTGAGTATCAGGTGATGTTTGAAGGAATTGGCGACAATCGCGAATATGCCAGTGAAAAGGCTATGTCACAAACCATTTTAGGCAGCCGCGGCGCTTTTGAAGTCGGTATTAAAACAGATAATAACCGCATCAGAGTGGGATTGAACCATCTTTTAGAGTTTGGCAGCGATATTGATTTTCACAAACCCCGGCTAACTATGTATTACGAATACACCGACAGCAGGAAAAGTTTTTTGTTTGGTGCTTTCCCGCGGCGCGCCCGCATTGATTTTCCACTTGCCATGATGACCGACACCCTGCTCTATTATCGCCCGAATCTGGAAGGAATGTTCGGCGAAGTGCGCTGGGCATGGGGGCATCAAAACGGTTTTGTGGACTGGGTAGGAAGACAAACCGAGATGGTTCGTGAAAATTTTACTGCCGGTTTTTCGGGTGAAATTTTTCATAAAAACCTCTTTTTTCAAAATTATCTGCTCATGTTTCACGACGCAGGAGCTAAAATCAGATTCCCGGGCGTTTTCGTAAAGGATTATCTCGGCTTTTCCCTTCAGGCAGGTGTGCGCACTTCAAAAAGCGCATCAGTCAACGGTTTTGTCAAAGCCGGTGTTCTGGAATCGTCATTTCGCGAGCGGGATGAATTCAATGAGTTTATTCAAGCTTTCAGCCTGTTTGCAGAAGCTCAGGGACGCTATAAAAACTACGGAATAAAATCTGTACTACATTCGGGCGATGGACACAGGTTTAAAAACGGTGATCTCTTTTACAGGCTTAAAAACTACTGGCGCACCGATGTAATCTGGTATTTCATTAACAAAAAAAACGTCAAAGGACATTTTAATCTTTCGTTTCATCTGATTGACGGCGTAAAGCTGGATCAGCAGCAACAGCTATCAGTCATTTACCTTTTCGGGAAGTAAGCAGCTCAGAGAATCACCTCCCCAAACAAATCATAATCTTCGGCACCGGTTATTTTTACGTTGCAAAACTCCCCTTTTCTTAGTTCGCCCGGAGAAGAAACAAGCACTTCCCCATCCACTTCCGGCGAATCGTACTCTGTCCGTCCCACATAATAACCGTCTTCTTTCCGGTCGATAATTACCCGATAGACATTGCCAATTTTCTGCCGGTTTAAGTCTCCCGATATCTGCTGCTGAAGCTCCATGATTTCATCTGCGCGAGCCTGTTTTATCTTCTGCGGAATGTCATCCCTGAATTTTTTGGCAGCATAAGTATTTTCCTCATGCGAATAGGTAAAAACACCCAGTCGCTCAAACTTTGCACCGGCAATGAACTGTTTCAGCTCTTCAAAATCAGCTTGAGTTTCTCCCGGAAAACCAACCAACATCGTTGTGCGGAGTATTACGCCGGGCACTTCCTGTTTTATATGTGAAATAAGCGCTTCGATCTCTTCACGGGTTACGTGGCGCATCATGTTTTTCAGCACCGGATTGGAAATATGCTGCAAAGGCATATCAAGATATCTGCACACTTTGGGGTTATCCCGCATCACCGGCAAAATTTCGTAAGGAAATTTTGTGGGATACAAATAATGAAGGCGTATCCACTCTATTCCCTCAATTTCCGAAATGCGGGCAATCAGTTCCGGAAGGAAGTTTCTGCCATACAGGTCGATACCGTAGGAAGACAATTCCTGAGAGATAAGCAAAATCTCCTTCACCCCTTTTCTTGCCAGATATTTTGCTTCCTGAACAAGACTTTCAACCGTCCGGGATTTGTGACTTCCGGTCATCATGGGAATGGCACAAAATGCGCAGGAGCGGTTGCAGCCCTCGGCAACTTTCAGATAGGCATAATGCGAAGGCGTGGTTATTTTCCGCTCATAAATATATTCCGGCTTGAAAGTTACTTTCAGCTCATCCACCATCGCTTTGAGATCAAACTTACCGAAATAGCGGTCAACTTCAGGAATTTCCTGTTCCAACTCTTTGCGGTAGCGTTCCGATAGGCATCCCATCACAAATAACTTCCCGATTTCTCCGCGTTTACGGGCTTCAACATAATCCAGGATCATGTCAATTGATTCCTGTTTTGCATCGTGAATAAAACCGCAGGTATTCACAAAAACTGCATCAAATCCGGTATCGTCAGAATCATGTACCACTTCAAAATCCCCGCGCTCCAGTTGATTGAGCAAAACTTCCGAATCGACAAGGTTTTTTGAACATCCCATTGTCACCACATTTACACGCTTCTTTGCCATATCTGTAATTTTAAATCAAAGTAAATATTTTTTTTAATACACAGGTTTATCTCAGAAGTTTCAAAATGAGTCTCTTTAAAAAGTAAATAAGAGAAATTTCACAAACCATTAAATTACACAAGACAGTAATGAATAACAGATGACTTTGTTAATTTTGGCGGCAAAGTAAAAAATTATGACAACGAGAATTTTTACGCTGATTTTTTGTTCTTTACTGTTATCTTTCCATTTTTCTCGGGCACAACAGGCTTTTTTCCCGGGAGGTGAAAAGCCAAAAGTTGTAATTGGAATTATTGTTGAAAATATGCGTCCCGACTACATTCAGCGCTATTGGAATACTTTCGGAGAAAACGGTTTTAAAAAACTCTTTTCACAAGGTGCAGTGTGCACCAATGTTAACTTAACACACTATTTTCAAAATTATGCCAGCGGAACAGCCACTTTATATACGGGCACAACTCCGTCGCTTCACGGAATTGTCGGAAAAACCTGGTATGACAGAAATAAAAGCAAGGAGGTGGAATGCACTGTTGATGATTACTACTTTACAGTGGGCGCCGACACCAAATTTGGAAACGCTTCTCCAAAACAGCTTCTTTCAACTACAATCACTGATAATCTAAAAATCTTCACGCACGGGAAGTCCCTGGTATTCAGCGCAGCGTTGAACCGTGAATCGGCTGTTTTTTCTGCCGGACATTCGGCTGACGGAGCATACTGGTTTGATCCCGAATCGGGACACATGATTTCAAGTTCATTTTATGTGAGTACTTTCCCCGGTTGGGTGCGCGAATTCAACAATCAGAAATTTTTTGAGCGCTATACGAATCAGAACTGGGTGTTGCTTTTGCCCGGAAACTTTTACACAGAAAGCCTGCCCGACAACTATCCGCTGGAAAAGGGGTATTTTGAAAAATGGAATACCTTTCCGCACAACATCAGGAAATATGTCAAAACAGCAGAAAACTTCTCCCCGTTAAAATCAACTCCATACGGAAATGAGTTAATGAAAAATTTCGCAATCGCACTGCTTGACAATGAACCTGTAGGTGAAGATGAGTACACCGACTTTGTTTCGTTCACCTTCTCTTCGATGGATGACAAAAATAACCTCTTTGGGCCCGCTTCGCTGGAAATGCAGGACAACTATCTCTATCTTGATAAATATTTAGCGGAACTGATTGCTCATGCTGAAAATAGATTTGGCAAACAAAATGTTCTGTTTTTTCTTACAGCAAACACATCAGCTTCCTACCCTGTTGATTATCTGAAAGAAAAATTCAATCTGCCGGTAAACTACTTTTATCCGGAAAATGCAATGGCGCTGCTCACTTCCTATCTGAATGTTTCCTATGGAGAAGGGAGATATATCGAACACCATTCAGATTGTCAGGTTTATCTCAATCACGATTTAATAAAAAAATCCAAACTTAACTTGAATGATATTCGTGAAGATGCTGCCGGATTTATCAATCAGTTTGAAGGCGTTCAGCTCTCCATGCCGGCGCACCAGCTTGAAACAGGAAGTTCTTCCAACGGGCTGCTCTCCACCCTTTATAAATCATACAACAAGAGCAGGTCGGGCGACTTTTTATATATACTGAAAGAGGGTTGGCAACCTACCTACAAATACCATAGAGTGAACTATACAGACCAGTCGAATATTCCGCTGGTTTTTTACGGAGCTGGGGTTCGCCCGCAGGTGATTACCGAAAAATATAATGCCATTGACCTGGTGCCTACTTTGAGCGATCTACTGCACATCCCCCGGCCTGACAAAAGTCAGGGAATTACAATTACTCCCGTTTTAAACAAATGATAAAAAATTGGATTTTCTTTGAAACAGTGAATTTTTCAGCTACAAAGACCTGACGCTATTCTTCTTTCAATTTAGCTTCATTCCGGTTAGACGTTGTATCCTTTTTCAATCTGCTCCCGGACACAATTCTGTTGTTTACCACATTCATTGATTTTAGATTAACAGAAATCACAGTATCGGTATTCATTTTAAAAGGAAGTTTAAAAGACTCATAGCCCGGACTCGAAATTTTCAATTCACGGTTGCCTTTGCTCAGTAAAAGTTTATAATATCCATCACTGTTGGTGATGGTGCCAATTCCGGAAACTGACTCATAAACGGCAACACTTTCCACAGCCTTGCCCGATACAAAATCACGTACATATCCTGTCACGGATACAAGCTGCGCCTGGGCAGCAAAAGAGAAAAATAAAACTATTGTTGAATAAAATAGTTTCAAAAAAGTTTTCATGGTTTACTGAACATTAAAAAATTAAACTTATGTGGTAACGGAGATAAGACAACCTCATGGCTAAAAAGGTTGCGTCCGTCATAATTATATATTATATATGCAAAAAGTGCACCACAAATCACTTTTTCAGGCATTTAGCGGCTAAAAATCAAAATATGGCTCTTATTTAAAATTAATCTATTTATAACCGATAAAACTATGTTGAATAACAGAAATATTGCCAGATTTTATAGGACTTTATTTCAAACATCTGCCTATATTTATGGATAATTTTCTCTATTTTTCAATTTTGGAATTTAAAATTAAAATTTAGCCTATGAATCCGATACAAACATTAATCAAAGATCTGGCTGACCAGCATGGCAGAAACCGTAAAAATCTGTTACCGGTTTTGCAGGGAGTGATTCAGCAGGAAAATTTCCTGTCGGAATACACCATAGTTGAAATCGCACGTGAGATGGATATTCCGCCGGCTGAGGTATTTGGAACAGCAACTTTTTACTCCTTTCTGGAAACCAAACCGACTGGCAAATACATCATCAGGGTCTGCAAAACCATTACCTGTGCCATGAAAGGGAAAAATCAGCTTCTCTTTGCAATTCAGGACATGCTGAAAATCAAAATCGGCGAAACAACACCCGACAAGAAGTTTACACTCCTTGAAACAAACTGTTTGGGATGGTGCCACAAAGCGCCGGCAATGCTAATTAATGATGAAATTTATACCGAGATAAGCCCGGAGAGGGCAAGGGAAATTCTTACCGCATACATGAAAGAAAACCAATAAAAACAGAAGATATGTCATACTCCTATCAGTTAAAGAGGGTGGATTTCATTTTCAGAAATGAAAATGACTGGGAGAAAATTCTCTCTGCCTCCATAAAAAAGAGACGCGATGACCTCATCAACGAGCTGATAAGCTCGGAACTCAAAGGGCGCGGAGGAGCCGGGTTTCCTACAGGGCTTAAATGGAAGCTCACCGCAGAAGCGAAAGCACCTGCCAAATATGTGATTTGCAACGCCGACGAAGGCGAACCCGGAACTTTCAAAGACCGGGAAATTCTGTCGCAGGTGCCCTATAAAGTACTCACCGCCATGGCTGTTTGCGGCTATGTAGTCGGTGCAAAAGAGGGGTTCATCTATATGCGTGGCGAATATAAGTTCCTTGAAAAAGAGTTGAACAAAGCCATAAAGGAGTTTGAGTACTATTGTCAGGAAATTAATCTCGATTTTAAAATCAAAATTTTCATGGGCAGCGGCGCCTATATCTGCGGTGAAGAGACTGCCCTCATGGAGTCGATGGAGGGGCGCAGGGGAGAACCCCGCAACAAGCCGCCCTACCCTACCCAGCAAGGTTACATGGGAATGCCGACAGTTGTGAACAACGTGGAAACACTGGTGCACACATGGACAATTTTTAAATACGGAGCAAAAAAGTTTTACGACCTTGGGGTTCAGTATTCCCGCGGCACCAAGCTTTTTTCAGTTTCGGGCGACACACCCAAGCCCGGAATTTATGAGCTGGAGCTCGGCATGAGTCTTCAGGATTTTGTTTACGAATTTGGCGATGGAGATACCAAGGCAGTGCAGGTCGGCGGAGCTTCCGGATTTCTGGTGCCCCGCAAGAAGTTCAGAGACACAGCCATTGGCTATGAAGGCAAACTGGTAGGAATTTCCCTGCCAACCGGAGGTTCAATGATGCTGTTCAACAGTTCCCGCTCCATGTTCAACGTGCTGGATAATTATCTGGATTTCTTCCGGGAAGAGTCGTGTGGTCAGTGCACTCCCTGTCGCGTTGGCTGCCAGCAGCTTTTATTAGGGATAAAGGCAGTGAAACGAGGCGAAAAGCCCGCGTCATACCTTGATAAATTACTGAAACTCACGGAAACTATGCAACTCACATCAAAATGCGGGTTAGGACAATCCGTAGCCAATTCATTCTCCTCCATTGTTGAAAATTTCAGGGAAGAGATGATCTATTAACCATCAAAAAAGAGTGATTATGGAAAAAACAGTAAATATTACTATAAACAGTTTTCCTGTTAAAATTGAAAAAGGAAAAACCATTCTTGATGCTGCATACGGGATAGGGATCAAAATCCCTACACTTTGCTACCACAAAGACCTTTGTGTAGCTGGGAATTGCAGAGTTTGTGTTGTAGAAGTCGTTGGGCAGAAAAGACTTTCCGCTGCCTGCGCAACCCCTTGTGAAGAGGGAATGGAAATACTCACAAACAGCCTGAAAGTCAGAAACTCAAGAAAACATATCATCGAGCTTCTTTTGGCAGAGCACAATGCAGACTGCACAAAATGCTACCGCAACGGCAACTGCGAGCTCCAGGACATCTCTTCCGAGTATAAAATCATGACCCAGGATTTCCTTGAGCTCTCTCCGCTGAAGAATTATACAATCGACATGTTTTCCCCTTCCATCATCAAGGACGACAGTAAATGCATCCGCTGCCAGCGTTGTGTGCGCACCTGTGCCGAGCTTCAGGGAGTAAATGCACTCACGGTTGCGTATAAGGGCGACAAGATGAAAATTTCAACTTTTTTTGAAAAGCCCATGAATGATGTGGTTTGCACCAATTGCGGACAATGCATCATCCACTGCCCCACCGGTGCATTAATCGAAAGAAACTACATTGAAGAGGTGTGGAGTGCAATTTCAGACCCCACAAAACATGTTATAATCCAAACTGCGCCCGCCGTACGCGTTGGATTGGGTGAAGAGATGGGAATGGAACCGGGCGAACGTGTTACCGGCAAAATGGTGGCAGCGCTGAAAAGATTAGGTTTCGACTCGGTGCTTGACACAGACTTTACGGCTGACCTGACAATTGTGGAAGAGGGAAACGAATTGCTGTCAAGGTTGAAAAAAGCTTTGGTTGATAACAACAAAGATGTTAAATTTCCGATGCTTACTTCCTGTTCCCCGGGCTGGATAAAATATATCGAACATCTCTATCCTGAATACCTGGGGCATCTTTCCACCTGTAAATCACCTCAGCAGATGTTTGGTTCGTTAGCCAAAACCTATTATGCAAAAGCGCGCAATCTTGACCCCTCAAAAATTGTTTCAGTATCCATTATGCCGTGCACAGCAAAAAAATTTGAGTCTCACAGGCCCGAGATGCACGACAGCGGCTACAGGGATGTGGACTATGTGCTAACCACCCGGGAGCTGGCAATAATGATAAAACAGGCAGGATTGGATTTCAAAGAGCTGGAGCCGACAAAGTATGACCGGCTGATGGGAGATTCCTCCGGAGCAGGCGTAATATTCGGCGCAACCGGCGGCGTAATGGAAGCCGCGCTACGCACGGCTTATGAACTGATCACCGGCAGGGATGTGCCGTTTGAAAATCTGAATATCATGCCGGTAAGAGGCGTCGAAGGTGTAAGGTATGCTTCCATAAAAATTGAAGACCCCCTGAAAGAATGGGCATTTTTGGACGGAGTTGAGCTGAAATGTGCTGTTGCTCACGGGCTGGTTAATGCAAAACAGGTGATGGATGACATAAAAAACGGAAAATCCGATTTTCACTTCATCGAAATCATGGCGTGTCCCGGAGGTTGCTTAGGTGGTGGCGGACAGCCCATACCAACAAATCCCGAAATCAGACAAAAACGCACTGAAGCAATTTATGCCGAAGATGCAGATTTGCCCATCCGGAAATCACACATGAATCCGGAAATTCAAAAACTTTATAACGATTTTCTAAAAGAGCCCCTGGGTGAATTGTCGCATCAACTGCTGCACACCACTTATACAAAACGGGAGAGGTATTAAATTTTTTTTCAACTAAGGATCCGGCATTCCCGGGTCCTTTTTTATTTCAAAAATCCATCCTGCCCTCATTATTTGTATATTTGCCGAATAATTTTCAAATAAACAGCATAATGAAAAGAATATTTCTCATCGTTTTGTGGTTGATTCCTTTTTCACTTTTCTCACAGCAAATCAATGTAGTATCCTTCAACATCAGGTACGGCACCGCTCCCGATGGAGAAAATTCATGGCCAAACCGGATTGAAATGGTCAACGGTCTGCTGCGCTTTCACGATGCCGACATCTTTGGACTGCAGGAAGCGCTCTACCAACAAATTCTGGACATTGAAAACGGACTGCCCGGATTTGGCTGGTTTGGCATTGGCCGTGATGACGGAGACAAAGCAGGAGAATTTACACCAATTTTCTACAATAAATCAAAGTTTAAACTGCTTGACCATGGCAATTTCTGGCTTTCCGAAACACCCGAAAAACCAAGTAAAAGCTGGGATGCAGCTCTCAACCGGATTGTTACCTGGGGAAAATTTGAATCGGCTGAAACTGGGAAACAGTTTGTCTTCTTCAATACCCATTTCGACCATCGCGGTGTGGAGGCACGGAAAAATTCTGCTGAACTCATCTGGAAGAAAATTCAGGAGATCACACAAAACAAAGACATTCCGGTTTTGGTCACCGGCGATTTTAATCTGTCGCCCGACTCCGAACCTATACTTCTTCTGAAAAAACACCTGCGGGACAGCTTTGAGGTTTCCGAAGAACCGGCTTACGGTCCGGTTGGAACATTTCAGGCTTTTAAAATTGATGCCGAACTAACAAGCAAAGCACGTATTGACTACGTGTTTGTAAACAACAAAGTTGATGTATTGAAATATGCTGCACTGTCCGATTTTAAAGACCACCGGTTCCCTTCTGACCATCTGCCGGTTTTTGCAAAAGTCAGATTGAAGTAAAAACCACTTAATATTAATTTCATATTTAATGATTTAGTTGCTCCCTTTCCCCGTTTCTGAGATAAAAATCTGCAATTTCGTCATGTGCAAAGCACATAAAAAATAATTTTTTAATAATAAACGTATGTTTAAAATAAAAACGCTGAACAAGATAGACAGCGAAGGACTTACCCTGCTTCCATCAGACAACTACGAAATTGATACTAATATTGAATCGCCTGATGCAATAATATTGCGCAGCTACAACATGCACGATATGGAATTACTGCCGCCATTAAAGGCAGTTGCGCGGGCAGGAGCCGGAATAAACAATATTCCTGTTGAAAAATGCACAGAAAAGGGAATTGTTGTTTTCAACACGCCCGGAGCCAATGCCAACGGGGTGAAGGAGCTGGTAATTGCCGGTTTGCTCCTGGTGTCAAGAGACATTATTCAGGGTGCAGAATGGGCAAAAACTCTGATTGGGAAGGGCGATGAAGTGCCGGCACTGATTGAGCAAGGCAAAAAAAGGTTTGCCGGTCAGGAAATTCAGGGAAAAACCCTTGCCGTTATCGGATTGGGCGCTATCGGGATACAGGTCGCAAATGTAGCCTGGTATCTGGGAATGAAGGTGATCGGATATGACCCCTACATGTCTGTGAACCGGGCGCTACAGCTAAATAACCACGTCAAATTCGTTAATGACGTTCAGGCACTGCTCAGTCATGCCGATTACGTTACGCTAAATGTTCCGCTAACGCACGAAACAAAAAATTATATCTGCGAAGAGAGATTGAAAATGATGAAGAATGATGTGCGTATTCTCAATTTCTCACGTGGCGGGCTGGTTGATCTGGATGCATTGGAAAATGCCATTGAAACCGGAAAAGTAGCACGCTACATCACCGATTTCCCAAACGAGAGGTTACTGAAAATGAAGAACACCATCGCCATTCCTCACTTAGGCGCTTCCACAACAGAATCGGAAACCAACTGTGCAATTATGGCTGTGAAGCAGGTTAAAAACTTTCTGGAGAGTGGAAATATTAAAAATTCGGTGAATTTTCCGGAAGCGGAAATGGATCGCAACGGTGGCGCCAGAATTCTGATTGCCAATCAGAATATTCCCAAAATGGTCAGTCAGATTTCCAGTGTGCTTGCTTCTGAAGGGTTAAACATTGATAATCTGCTGAACAGAAAACATGAGAATATAGCCTACAACATCATCGATGTGAATGTGCCCACATTAGACCTAGGACTACAAGAGAAACTTAAGTCCATTGAAGGGGTTTTCATGGTACGCATAATTCAGGCATAAACAACGTTTGCAAAAAAGAGGAAGCTTCAGTATTCCTCTTTTTTGTTAACTTTGGGTTCTTTCAGAAATCAAAATAATAATTTTTAAAACAAAAAATATGAGCAAGCAAATTGAAACCAGAGCTGCAGACAATATTCGCATACTCTCTGCCGCCATGGTTGAGAAAGCAAAATCCGGGCATCCCGGTGGCGCTATGGGTGGCGCTGATTTCATTCACATCCTTTATTCCGAATTCTTAAATTATGATCCTACCGATACTTCATGGTCAAACAGGGACCGGTTTTTCCTCGATCCCGGACACATGTCGCCCATGCTCTATTCCGTATTGACAATGGCAGGTTTTTTCGACATGGAAGACCTGAAAAACTTTCGCCAGTGGGGCAGCGTAACACCCGGACACCCGGAGGTGGATGTGTTACGCGGGATTGAAAATACTTCAGGGCCCCTTGGACAGGGGCACACCATGGCTGTTGGCGCAGCCATTGCCGAAAAATTTCTGAAATCCCGGTTTGGCAACTGGATGTCACACAAAATATACACTTTCATTTCCGATGGCGGAATTCAGGAGGAAATATCACAGGGAGCCGGACGAATTGCAGGTCATCTGGGACTGGACAACCTGATTATGTTCTATGACTCCAATAAAATTCAGCTCTCCACAACCACAGATGCCGTATCGACTGAAAATACTGCAAAGAAATATGAAGCGTGGGGATGGAAAGTTGTTACCATCGACGGGAACAACCCGGAACAGATAAGAGAAGCACTGAAAAACGCCGGAGCCGAAACGGAAAAACCAACCCTCATCATAGGGAAAACGGTTATGGGCAAGGGCGCCATTACTGAAACGGGCGAAAGCTTTGAACATCAAGTTTCAACCCACGGCATGCCGCTTTCGGGCGCAGGTGCTTCATTTGCCGGAACGATTAAAAACTTGGGAGGCGACCCGGAAAATCCTTTTGTCATTTTTGATGATGTGAAAGCAATATATGACAAACGGAGAGAAGAACTCATCCGCACTGCCAAAGAGAAAAAAGCGGCACAGGCTCAGTGGGAAAAGGAAAATCCGGAGCTTGCAGTAAAATGGAATCTGTTCTTTTCCAATAAACTGCCGGAGTTTGACTTTTCGGCTATCGAGCAAAAAGCCAACAGTGCCACCCGTGCTGCTTCAGGCAATGTGATGGGCGCCATGGCAGGAAAAATCGAAAATCTGATTGTGGCTTCTGCCGACCTCTCCAACTCCGACAAAACCGATGGATTCCTGAAAAAAACCACTGCTTTCACAAAAGACGATTTCAGCGGTTCTTTCCTTCAGGTTGGCGTCAGCGAGCTGACTATGGCCTGCTTAGCCAGCGGAATGGCGCTGCATGGCGGCGTTATCCCCGTTTGCGGAACTTTCTTTGTCTTCTCCGACTATATGAAACCGGCAGTCAGACTGACAGCACTCATGGAACTTCCTGTGAAATATGTATGGACACACGACGCATTCCGCGTGGGCGAAGATGGACCGACCCACCAGCCGGTGGAGCAGGAAGCACAAATCCGCCTGATGGAAAAACTGAAAAACCACAGCGGAAGCAGCAGTATGCTGGTGCTCCGTCCTGCGGATGTGAACGAAACCACCGTCGCCTGGAAAATGGCAATGGAAAACACTACCACTCCCACAGCGCTGATTTTATCGCGTCAAAACATTGAAAACCTGCCCGTGAGCGGAGATGCCTATCAATCG
>JACDJC010001544.1_pt1 | contig 20151 bp, 17 predicted proteins | sample 7454191 | NCBI WGS metagenome assembly JACDJC01 (sample SAMN14253291, study PRJNA609438) | sludge metagenome | isolation source: sludge after 25d culture with pyrite and EDTA | collected 2018-12-20 | reverse complement strand
GCTGTTCACTTGGGCATTTTATTTTTAGGAGGATGCGCGGGGGGGATGGCCCCCCCCAACATAGGCGGGGGTGTGGGGGGGCCACGCCCCGCCGGACTTCGCGTGGTATTTAACCGGGATCTGATCAAGAAACGGCGCCGGGACAGGGAGCAGGTCCGCACCCACCGCACCACGCCCATCGAACACGAAGCACTCGCCTTGCCAGTGCTTCGCATCCGTCTGTTCCAAGTATTCAAGAATGCCGCCTTCGAGCTGGTAGACATGCTGCATACCCAGCGCGCTCATGTGCAGCGCGGCCTTTTCGCAGCGGATGCCGCCGGTGCAGTACGACACCACGGTCTTGCCGGCGTAGCGTGCTTGATCGCCGGCGATCGCCGCGGGAAAACCGGTAAAGCTGGCGAGGTGATACGCCACCGCCTGCGCGAACTTGCCCAGCGCGGTTTCGTAATCGTTGCGCGTATCCAGCAGCACGACTTCGCGGCCGTCGTCGTCGTGACCCTGATCGAGCCAGCGTTGCAGGGTGGGTGCATCCACCGCCGGGGCGCGGGCGCCTTCGGGGCGGATCGCCGGCACTCGCATGGTGATGATCTCGCGCTTGAGCCGCACCCGCATGCGTCCGAACGGCACGCTGCCGGACTGCGATTCCTTCGCCACGATGTCGGCGAAGCGGGGATCGTCATGCAAGCTGGCCATGAAACCGTCGATCTGCCCGCGGGTGCCGGCAAGGAAGATATTGACGCCCTCGGGAGCCAACAGGATCGTGCCTTTCAATGCCAGCGCCTCGCAGCGAGCGAGCAGACGCGCACGCAGAGCCGGGAGGTCGTCCAGGGTGACGAATTTGTAAGCGGAGATATTGACGATCGACATGCGGGGTATCGCGGCAGCAAGTTGGTCATTATACGTGGACGGACACACTCAGCCGGCGTGGCTTGGCAAGCACGGCGCCTCCCGTGTGCCGACAGGGTGATGCGCAACCGTGCCTGTGCGGCCGTACGGTCGGTGGATGGGATCGCCGGTGCCAGCAGACCGTGCGCTTCCAGCTCAATGGCGCCGCGAGGAAATGCGCACTCACCTCGCCGCGTCTCCAGGTATGGTGACGTCGGCCATGACGGGCGTGCTCTGCTGAGTAAGACGGAAAGTGTGGAAGTCACCCAGTGATGCGCCAACTGGGCAGACCCCACGTCGATTGACGGGGCAATTTGACGTCGTTCCCGCTACGATCAGGCCTGGACTGCCGGCGGAGCTGGGAAGGCAATGGTCTACAGGGAAGTCTTGCGACGGGCATGGTGCGACTTGCACCGTTTTGTGTTGCCGCTGCGCTGCCTGCTGTGCGGCGCCGCTGGCGCAAATGGCGTTGACCTGTGCGCCGACTGCGCCGCCGAGTTGCCGCGCAATCAAAGCTGCTGCGCACGCTGCGCCTTGCCACTGGCCGCGCCCGCCGCGCTCTGCGGTGAATGCCAGCGGCACATGCCGCCCTGGGATACGGCATGGGCGCCATTCCGCTACGGCTGGCCGCTGGATCGGCTGGAGTCGCGCTACAAGTTCGGCAACGACCTCGCGGCTGGGCGGGCGCTGTCGACGCTGTGGCAGCGCGAGCCCTGTCCGCTCGATCTGCCGGCGTTGTTGTTGACCGTACCGCTGCATCACGGCCGCTTGCGCCAGCGTGGCTACAACCAGGCGCTGGAGCTGGCCAGGCCACTCGCACGCGCGCTGCAGGTGCCGATTCGACACGACATGCTGAAACGGGTGCGTCACACCGATGCGCAGACCGAGCTCGATGCGCTCCACCGCCGACGCAACGTGCGCGGCGCGTTCGCGCTGCGCGAAGGAATCGCCCTGCCGGCGCATGTGGCAATTCTCGACGATGTGATGACCACCGGTGCCACCCTTGCCGAGTGCGTCCGCATGCTCAAGCGCGGTGGCGTCGCAAGGGTGGATGTGTGGGCGCTGGCGCGGGCGCCCAAACCGAGGTGACGAGTCATCGGAACCGCGCTCGCCCTAACCCAGCGCCAGTGCCAGCACGATGCCGATCCACAGCGTCAATCCCAGCCAGTTGTTGTGGCGGAGGGCGGCCATGCAGGCATCGCGGGCTCGACGACGGATCCGCCACAGCTGCCAGCCGAACAGCCCGACGGCAACCAGCAGCGCGAGCCAGTACGGCCAGCCCAGTTGCGCGCGCTGACCGACGAACAGCATCGCCAGCAAAAAGGTGCCCATCAACATGCCGAGGATCGGCAGGTCGGCATCGCCGAACAGGATGGCGCTGGAATTCGCGCCGGGCTTGAGGTCGTCCTCGCGCTCGACCATGGCGTACTCGGTGTCGTAGATCGTCACCCAGAGAATGTTGCCGATGAACAACAGCCAGCCCAGCGTCGGCACCGTATGGGTCACCGCAGCGAACGCCATCGGAATCGACCAGCCAAACGCCGCGCCCAGCACCACTTGTGGCAGGTAGGTGAAGCGCTTGCTGATCGGGTACACCACTGCCAGCGTGACCCCGGCGAGCGCGAGCTGGAGGGTCAGCCGGTTGGTCAGCAGCGCCAGGGCGAAAGCGATGGCGAGCAGCACCATGAACACCACCAGCGCCTCGCGCGGCCTGACCCGGCCCGCGCTGCGTGCCACCTGGGGGTCGAGCAAGTGCTCGGCATAGTCGTTGAGCGCGCAACCGGCCGCGCGCATCACGAAGACGCCCAGGGTGAAGATCAGCAACAGCTTCCACGAGGGGAAGTCGCCGGACGCCAGCCACAGCGCCCACCAGGTCGGCCACAGCAGCAGCAGCGCGCCGATCGGCCGATCCATCCGGGTCAGCACCAGATAGTCCAGCGCCTTCCCGCGCCGGTGCGCCGGCAGCTTGCGCAGCAGCCAGTTCAACACCCACGTGGCGCGGGTCGAGCTGTCCGCCAGCTGCGGCTTGGCCTTGGCGGCCGTTTTCGCCACCGCGGCACGCGCCCGGGGCCGCGTGCCCGACGCAGGTGCGTTGGTCTTGCGAGGTTTGCGTTTGCGCGGGGGGCTGGCCATCGGTTGAGTTTAGCCTGCGCTACCGGTCCGAGGCGGCTACCGGGTCACCGGATGGAGGCCACACGCAGCAGGACACGGCTATCTGAATAAGCGTCGAGGCTCGGCTGAAAGTCGCTCTCTCGCGGCGAGCTGTCTCTTGATCACATCTTGGATCGATGCCGAAGGGCCGGCGGGCAGTGCCCGCCCTACCAACGCCGCGTCGTGGGGCGGGCACTGCCCGCCGGTCTTGTCGCGGTATTCAATCGAGATCTGCCCAAGAGACAACTGCCGCGGGGAGCGGGGCTTTCAGCGGCAGCGCTTCGCCGCCAACCAGGCATCGCTACGGCGTGGGACTTGCCGGCGAGCGCTCGAAGCTGCCGGCGAAGCCGGGGAACACCACCGGGCTTTCGTAGCCATCGGCGGATACGGCCGAGACCCCGAAGAACCAGTCGTCAATCACCACGTCCTGCAATACCGCGTGCTCGACGTCGCCGACCGCGCGCACGTATTGCCATTGCGGCGCGGTGGTGTCGCGCCAGTGCACGCGGTAGCCGGCGGCCCCAGGGACCTTGTTCCAGTGCACGGTGGTGTCGGTAGCCAGCGCACCCTCGATCGTCACGTCGCCCGGCGGCGCCGGCGCCCGGCTGAGTGCGGCCATGCTGATGGCGTTGAGCGCAGTGACCCGGGCCAGGTAGCGGAAGTCGATGCCGTCGATGGTGTCGCCGTAGCGGATGCCGCTCTCGCTGCGCAGGTCCTGGTGTTGCCGGGTGTAGTTTTCGTGCGCCTCGGTGACGCGCACGGCCGGGTAGCCCGCCTGCAGGAACGGCACCTGGTCGCCGCCGCGGCCGAAGCGGTCGGTGCGGTAGATCATGCGCACGCGGAAGTCCGGCAGATACTGGTCGGCGAGGCGGTCGATGTAGCGGGCCAGGTTGCGCGAGGGAGAATCCACTTCGCCACCGTGGTAACGGCGATAGTCGGCCTGTGCCGGGGTTTCGTTGGTCTTGGTGCCTTCGGAGAACACGCGCACAGTGGTGTTGTCGATGACGTCGTTCTGGCCGTGGCTGTTGCCGACGATGTCGTTGTTGAGCTCGGCCTCGATCTTCCAGCCGTGGGCCACCGCATAGTCGGCCAGCACCTTGCCGCCGTACAGGCCCTGTTCCTCGCCGGACAGCGCGGCGAACACCAGGGTCGCGCCATTGTCCTGTTGCGACAACAGCCGCGATGCCTCGATCAGGGCAGCCACGCCGGAGGCGTCGTCGTTGGCTCCGGGGGCGTCGCTGGTGGTATCCATCACATCGGTGACGCGCGAATCGAGGTGGCCGGTCATCACGATGACGCGCTTCGGGTCGGTGCTGCCGCGCTTGATCGCCACCACGTCCATCACTTCGGTCGGCGTGGGCAGTCGTTTGCCGGTGAATACCTGCGAGGGCGTGATCACTTCGATGCAGCCGCCGCAATCCTTCGAAATGGCCTCGAAGCGCGACTTCACCCAGCGTCGTGCCGCGCCGATCCCACGCGCATCGGATTTCGTGTCGGACATGGTGTGCCGCGTGCCGAAGCTGATCAGGCGAGTGATCGTCATGCGCAGTTCGACCTGGCTCGGTGCGTCGGCCAGGCTATGTAGCGCCGGTTGCTCGCGCGGCGCGGCGGGCAAGGTGGTGGACGCGGCGATCGCCGCAGTGGAGACAAACAGGAGCAAAGCAGAGGGCAGGATGAAACGGCGCATCGTCGGATTCCTCGGCGGCGGAATCGTGACCATACAACGTCCGCGCCGTGGCGTGCGGGGCAACTGAAAGGACCGCTCGTCGCCGGGTCTCGACTTCCGGTCAAGGCTGCGCGTCCCGGCGAACGGAGAATGTGCTGACCTTTACCGGTGATAGTTGCCGGTCAGCGTGACGCTGCTGCAGGTCTGGCAGGCGTCACAAGTATCCGCGGTCGGCGCCGAGGCCGCGCAGCTCGAGGTGTTGCCGCGCCCGCACACGCATCGGCCTGGTCAGTGATCGGCGCGCAGTACCAGCCTGATCTCGAACAGCTTCGGCCAGTGCTTGCCGGTGACGAAAAGGCGCTTGTGCCGCGCGTCCCACGCGATGCCGTTGAGCACGTCGTTGGCCGGCACCGGCAGGGTGCTTACGTCGAACAGGCCGCTGAGATCGATCCAGCCCACGACGTGGCCGGTGGCCGCGTCGATGCGTGCGATGCGGTTGGTCAGCCAGACGTTGGCGTAGATCTCGCCATCGACCCATTCCAGCTCGTTGAGGTTGGTTACCGGCACGCCCTCGGCGGTGACCATGATGCTGCCGACGGCGGTCAGCGTGTCGGGATCGAGGATGCGCAGCACGGATGAGCCATCGCTCATGTAGATGTGCGTGCTGTCGCGGGTCAGTGCCCAGCCCTCGCCCGGATAGTTGAAGGTGCGCCGCAGCTTGAAGTCGTCCAGGCCGTAGACGAAGCCGGTCCCGCTCTGCCAGGTCAGCTGGATCAACTGGCCTTTCCAGTCGATGATGCCCTCACCGAAATACTGCGCGGGCACCTCGTGCCGCTGCAGTACCTTGCCGGTTTCCAGTTCCACCTTGCGTACGCTCGAGGCGCCTTTCTCGCCGGTGCTTTCGTAAAGGAAGCCATCCTTGTAGAACAGCCCTTCGGTATAGGCCGAGGTGTCGTGCGGATAGACATGCACGATCTCGTAGTCGTAGACCGGGATGGCGGCACGGCAGGCGGTGGTGGCAAGCAGCAGGATGAGGGTGAGGACGAGGTAGCGCATGGGGTTGCCGGTGAGTGGTGTCAGGGGCGCTCAGCCCAAGGGCCGCACGCGGAAGTTGCGGCCCTTGATCTTGCCGGCGCGCAGGCGTTCCAATGCCTTGTTCGCCAGCGCGCGCGTGATCGCCACATAGGCGCGGGTAGCGAACACGTCGATCTTGCCGATGTCTTTCGCGTCCAGCCCGGCATCGCCGGTGAGCGCGCCCAGGATGTCGCCGGGGCGCAGCTTGTCCTGCCGTCCGGCGTCGATCACCAGGGTTTTCATCGGCGCCAGATGCAGGGTCTTGCCGCGCGCCAACACGATCTTCAGCGGTCGCCACGGCAGCGGCGTGCCATTCATCTGTTCGATGTTCGCCGCCTTCGGCCGCTCGCGCGGCGTGCACAGGGTGATCGCCAGGCCGGATTCGCCGGCGCGGCCGGTGCGACCGATGCGGTGGGTATGGGTTTCCGGATCGTGCGCGATGTCGTAGCTGACCACCAGCGGCAGCGCCACGATGTCGAGCCCGCGTGCGGCCACGTCGGTGGCCACCAGCACCGCGCAGCTGCGGTTGGCGAAGCGCACCAGCACTTCGTCGCGGTCGCGCTGGTCCATGTCGCCGTGCAGGGCCAGCGCGGAGAAGCCGCGCCGGTCCAGTTCCTGCGCCACCGCATCCACTTCGCGGCGCATGTTGCAGAACACCAACGCCTGCTCCGCCTGCGCGCCACCCAGCAGTTGCGCCAGCGCGTCCGGTTTCTGAGCGGGCTCGACCTCATGGAAACGTTGTTCGATCGCAGGTTTTTCGTCCGCGGGTGCGTCCACCGTCACTTCCACCGGATCGGTCTGCACGCGCTGGCTCACCGCGCGGATCTCGTCCGGGTACGTTGCCGAGAACAGCAGGGTCTGATGGTGTTTGGCGATATGTCCGATGATGTCGTCGATCGCCTCGGAGAAGCCCATGTCGAGCATGCGGTCGGCCTCGTCCAGCACCAGCACCTTGATGCCTCCACCGTGCAGGCTTTGCCGCTTCAGGTGTTCCTGCACCCGCCCGGGAGTACCGACCACGATGTGCGGGTCATGCGTCAGCGAGGCCAGTTGCGGACCCAGCGGCATGCCGCCGCACAGGGTCAGCAGCTTCACGTTGGGGATGTTCGCCGCCAGCTTGCGGATCGCCTTGCTCACCTGGTCGGCCAGCTCGCGGGTGGGGCACAGCACCAGCGCCTGCAAGCGGATCGTGTCCACGTCCAGCGATTGCAGCAGGCTCAACCCGAACGCCGCCGTCTTGCCGCTGCCGGTCTGCGCCTGCGCGATCACGTCGCGCCCGGCCAGCATCGGCGGCAGGCTCTGTGCCTGCACCGGGGTCATTTCGGTGTAGCCCAGCGTCTCGATGCTGGCGAGCAGGGCGGGTTTGAGCGGGAGCGTACTGAAGGTGGCCATGAGCGCATGATCGCATGGCCGGGGCGAGGCAACTTGCATCTGCGCGCGCTCTCGTCGACCCTGTACAGCCTGGCCTCACCGAAGCTCCCCATGGATATCGTTTTCATCGAAGACCTGCGCATCGACGCCGTCATCGGCATCTACGACTGGGAGCGCCGGGTACGGCAGACGCTGTCGTTCGATATCGAGATGGCGTTCGACAACACCTTGCCGTCGGCCAACGACGACATCGCGCTGACACTGAACTACAAGGATGTATCCAAACGCCTGATCGACTACGTCGATGGCTCGAGCTTCGGCCTGGTCGAGACGCTGGCCGAGCGTTGCGCGGCGATCATCCGCGAGGAGTTCGCGGTGTGCTGGGTGCGGCTGAAGCTGTCCAAGCCCGGCGCGGTGCGTGGCGCGAAGTCGGTGGGCGTGTGCATCGAGCGTGGCGAGCGGCCGCGCTGACGCCGCTCAGGCACGCGGCGCGGTTGTTTCGTGGGCACGCCGTCCCTATTCTCGCCGGATGACTGAACTTCTCGGGTGCACGCCGGCCCGACCCATGCCGGCTTTCCGTGGCGCGAGCCCGCACGCCGACAGGAGTGGTAAATGCAAGCCCTGCAGGACCTGATCAACCTACCGTGGATGCGTACCGCGCTCGGCCTGCTGGGGCTGCTGGCGCTGGCGTGGCTGGCCGGGCAACTGGTGCGGCGCGTGTTGTTGCGAGTGATGCAGGGGATTGCGCGACGCACGGTCACGCATTGGGACGATGCCCTGGTCAGCCACGGCACCTTTCGCTGGCTCGCCCGCGCGCTGCCGCCGCTGGTGGTGCAATACGGCATCGTGCTGGTGCCGGACGTGCCGGCAAATGTCGAGGCGTTGATCGGCAACGCGATGACGGCGCTGGTGGTGTTCTTCCTGGTGATGGCGATCAGTGCGGCGCTGTCGGCGGGCGAAAACATGTACCAGCGCACGCCGCGCGGGCAGCAGCGCTCGATCAAGGGCCTGGTGCAGCTGATCAAGATCGGCCTGTTCATCATCGCCGCTCTGGTCATCATCGCGTCCGTCACCGGCAAGCAGGTCGGCTTGCTGCTGTCCGGCGTGGGGGCCATGTCGGCGGTGCTGATGCTGATCTTCAAGGACACCATCCTGGGCTTCGTGGCCGGGGTGCAGTTGACCTCGAACGACATGCTGCGCATCGGCGACTGGATCGAGATGCCGCAGCTGAACGCCGATGGCGACGTGATCGACATCGCCCTGCACACGGTCAAGGTGCGCAACTGGGACAAGACGATCACCACCATTCCCAGCTGGCGGCTGATCTCCGACTCGTACAAGAACTGGCGTGGCATGCAGGAGATCGGCGGCCGGCGGATCAAGCGCGCATTGTTCATCGACGTGGCCAGCGTGCATTTTCTCGATGACGAGGAGATCCGGCATCTGTCGCGATTGCGCCTGCTGGCCGACTACCTGCCGTCGAAGGAGCATGACGTGGCGCAGTGGAACGAGGCGCTCGGCGACGCCGCAGCACTGCCGGCCAATCGTCGTCGCTTGACCAACCTGGGCACGTTCCGCGCCTACGTGCAGGCCTATCTGGACCGGCATCCGCAGATCCATCGCGAGCTCAGTTGCATGGTGCGCCAGCTGGCCAGCGGGGCACAGGGCATTCCGCTGGAGTTGTACTGCTTCACCAACACGGTGGCGTGGGCCGAGTACGAAGGGATCCAGGCCGACATCTTCGACCACCTGTTCGCGCTGTTGCCGGAGTTCAACCTGGCGCTGTACCAGCAGCCCTCGGGACGGGATGTGCGTGCGGCGTTGACCGTGCAGCACGAGGTCACCCCGGCAGCAGCCAGCGATCGGCCGGCCATCGAACTGGACGAGGCCTGACGCGATGGCGCGTGTCTACCTGAGCCTGGGCTCCAACATCGAACCCTGGCGCTATCTGCCGGCGGCCATCCGCGAACTGCGTGAGCAATTCGGCGAGCTCGGCGTGTCGCCGGCGTATCGCAGCGCCGCGGTCGGCTTCGATGGCGCCGACTTCGTCAATCTCGCCGTGGGGCTGGATACCGCGCTGTCGCCCGAAGCCCTGAACAATCGTCTGCATGCGCTGGAGGATCGCCACGGCCGCCGCCGCGACGGGCCGCGCTATTCGGATCGCACGCTCGACATCGATATCGTCTTCTACGACGACCAGGTCCTGGACGGCCCGGGCCACCTCAAGATTCCACGCAAGGAGTTGCAGCACGCCTTCGTGCTGCGGCCGATCGCCGATATCGCACCGGACTTTCGCCACCCGGTCAGCGGGTTGAGCATGGCCGAGTTGTGGGCGGCGTTCCCGACCCAGGCCGAACCGCTGCGGATCGAACTGCTGCCGGAGTGAACGACACGCACTTCCGCGCGCCCGCGGCGGATGCTAGAAAGGGCCTGTTCGCAGTCCACGGTTGAGGGGAACAGGCATGGCGGGGAAATTTGCACGCAGCTGGGCGTTGATGAAGGCGAGTGCGGCGGTGTTGCGCTCGGACAAATCGTTATTGATCTTTCCACTGCTGTCGGGACTCTCCACCTTGCTGGTGGCGGCGAGCTTCCTGGTTCCGGTCGGGCTCATGGTAGTCGGCGCCGAGCATGCCGGGCAGGACTTTCAGGAGCGCATGTCGGTGGGGGGCTACCTGCTGATGTTCGCCTTCTACCTGGTGCAGTACTTCGTGATCATCTTCTTCCAGACCGCCTTGACCGGCGTGGCGCTGATGCACTTGCGCGGCGAGCCGACCAGCGTGCACGCCGGCTTTGCGCTGGCCCGGGCGAAGCTGCCGCAGATCCTCGGCTACGCCCTGATCGCCGCCACCGTCGGCCTGCTGCTGCGGATGGTCCAGGAGCGGCTGGGTCTTCTCGGTCGGCTGGTGGTCGGTTTCATTGGCCTGGCGTGGACCGTGGCGACCTTCCTGGTGGTGCCGGTGCTGGCGAGCAAGGATGTCGGCCCGGTCGATGCGGTCCGGCACAGCGTGGAATTGCTCAAGCGCAGCTGGGGCGAAAACCTTATCGGCAACGGTGGCATCGGCATCGTGTTCGGTCTGCTGATGCTGCTCGCGGTCGTTGTCGGCGGCGTACTGATCGTTGGCGCGGTGGCGACGCATTCGATCGTGGCGATCGTGGCGGCCGTGGCGATCGTGCTGATGGGCTTCATCCTGCTCGGCCTGATCCAGTCGTCGCTGCAGGGCATTTATGCGGCCGCGCTCTATCGCTACGCCGAGGCGGGTGAAATCAGCGTCGGCTTCGACCACGCGCTGCTGCAGCAAGCCTTCGCTCCCAAGAAGAAGTAATCCAAATTCGAGCCCGCAACCGGAAAGCTGAGGAACGCGGTAAATCCCGCTCCTGCAGGCACTGTTTTCTGATCAGATCTCGATTGAATGCCGCGACGAGACCGGCGGGCAGTGCCCGCCCAACGGCTCGGCGATGGGAGGGCCGGCACTGCCCGCCGGCCCTTCCGCATCGATGCAAGAGTGATCAGGAGACAGTGCTTGCAGGGGAGGCAGGGGTGGGGTCCACGCCGCAAGGAAGCCACCAAAGACAGCGCCATGACACGTCGCCACGCTCTCACACCGGCAAGCTGCGTCCACCATCCACCCGTATGATTTGCCCGGTGACAAACGGCGCGTCGCGCAGCAGCCACAGCACCGTGTTCGCCACATCCTCTGGCGTGCCGGCGCGTTGCAGCGGCGTACGCGCCAGCATCGCCTGCCGGTCGTCGTAGGGCTTGCCCTCGCCGGGCCACAACACGGCGCCGGGAGCCACCCCGTTGACCCGCACCTCGGGCCCCAGATCCAGCGCCAGCGAGCGGGTCATCGCTGCCAGCGCGGCCTTGGCCATGCAGTACAGCGCATGGTCGGCCAGCGGCCGTTCGGCGTAGATGTCGATCAGGTTGACGATGCCGCCGCGTGCGTCGCGCAGCGCCGGCACGGCCGCCTGGCTCAGGAAGAACGGCGCCTGCGCGTTGGAGGCGAACAGCTCGTTCCACTGCTGTACGGTGGCGCTTCCGACGGGGGTGGGGAAGAACGCCGAAGCGTTGTTGACCAAAGCATCGAGCCGGCCGTAGTGGGCGAGGAGACTCTCGACCATGACGGGCAACGCGGCCAGGTCCGCCAGATCGGCCGGCAGGAGCAGGGTGCTGGCCGGACGTTGCGATTCCAGTTCGCCGGCCAGCGTGCGCGCCTCGTCCTCCGAATGGCGATAGTGCAGCGCCAGATCGAAACCGGCTGCGTGCAGCGTGCGTGCGATTACCGCACCGACGCGGCGGGCGGCGCCGGTGATCAGCGCAACCGGTCGATCATGGCGTGGCGTCATCGATGGCATCCTGCGGCGGTTCCGCGACCAGCTTGCCGCAAAGTGGGGCGTGCGTCATCCGGTGCGCTCTTGTCCGGGGGTCCTTGCTGCCGCCACAGGCGGCTCCCCGTTCGCGCCGACCCCGGGACCGGCTGCTTCTGCCGTCGCGTCACCGTCGATCTCTTCCATCACGATGTCGCCTTCGAACATTGCGATCGCGGTGCTGGCGACCTGGCAGGTGTCGTAGTACGCGTAGGCACCGACGCCGAGCGCACCGATCACCGGCAGCCAGCGCGAGGCGCTCTTGCTCAGCGTGCGCCGGGTCAGCTGGATGCCGATCTGCCGGGCCACGCGCTCGGCCATGCCCCAGGACATGCGACGAAACACCAGCCGGTCACCCACGCGTACCACCAGGTCGCGAAACGCCTGTGCCGCGGTGTGGCGGAACAGGCACCACATCATCTGTTCGCGGCCCAGCGTGGCGTGGCGGCCGTAGGCGGCGGCGATGTCGCTCACCATCTGCGCCTGGATCTTCCAGATCGCGATCAGCTCCGGCAGCAGGGTCAGCCAGCCCAGCGGCCCCGGCGGCAAGGCCAGCGAGCCGGCGGTCACCGCGGCACGTTGGGCTGCGCGTTTGGCCAGCCGGCGCGCCTTGCTGGTGGGGGCGTCGCTACGGTCGATCCCGCTGGCCGGCACGTTGCTGATGAAATCGAGGATCGCCGTCGTCATCGGACCCGGTGCGATCGGTGCGACGACAGCGGGAATCTGCTGGCTGCTGGACTCGGTCATGCGTGGCTCCATGAAACGTATGGGGTGCTGAACGCCCTGTGGTGTCACGGCAATTTAAGCATCTTCCGTCTGGATTGGCGTTGAAGCCTGGCAGTCATGCCGCTTCTCCCCGTCAAGGAAGGTGGCGCGAAGCACCGGATGAGGGTACGGGCGAAGGGTGGAGTTGCAACGTTGAGTGCTGCCACAGTTCGCTGCGTCTGAACCTTTTCCCGACCTCTCTCGCCCACACTGTCTCTTGCTCGGGTCTCGATTGAATACCGTGGCAAGAGCCGGCGGGCAGTGCCCGCCCTACGGCGTGGCGATAGTAGGGCGGGCACCGCCCGCCGGCTCTTCGGCATCCATGCAAGATGTGATCAGGAGGCAGCTCATCCACAAGGAACTTTTGGCTGCCGAGGTTCGACGCCGATCAGGTCTTCCGATCAACCCCGCGCCGTTGGTTCGCGCGGCATGCCACCTAACGCGAGGCCCGATACTGCGCGCCTCGCAGCTGGTCCGGCGCGGTTGCATTCAACGGTGTGTCCTATGGCAGAAGTCACGCTTGTACTGAATGCATCACGTTATAATATAACGCTCCGTCTTCCTGCTACCGCTGGACACTTGATGAAACTCGTCATGCTTGGCCTGAGCCTTGCAATCGCGTCAACCGCGACTGCTGTTGACGCCACCGACACGACGACCTCCGCCGTGACCACTTGCGCCACCACGGCGGGCGGCCGTGACTTGGCCAACGGCGACGATCGCCTGCTACAGGTTCGCGACCTGGACGAGGTCTCGGTCTCGGCCGCGCTGGACCAGGCGCGCAACGCGCTCTCACCGGATACCGGCAGCAGCCAGTACGTGATCGACCACAAGGCGATCGCGCAGCTGCCGCTGGGCGCCGCCACGCCGATGAACCAGGTGCTGCTGCAGGCGCCGGGCGTGGTACAGGATTCCTATGGCGGCCTGTACGTGCGCGGCGATCACGCCAATGTTCAGTACCGCATCAACGGCGTGATCATTCCCGAGTCGATCGGCGGCTTCGGGCAAAGCCTCGACGTCCGCACCATCCAGAGCGTAAAGCTGCTCGATGGTGCCTTGCCGGCGCAGTATGGCTTGCGCACGGCAGCGGTGGTCGACATCACCACCCGCAGCGGTGATGAACTCGGCCAAGGCGGCAGCGTGGGGATGACCGGCGGCAGCAATCGCACGCTCAATCCGAATGCCTCGCTCTGGGGCAACAACGATCGCTGGAGTTGGTTCGTCACCGGCAACTACATGGAAAATGACGCCGGCATCGAGAACCCCACCTCGAGCAGGAAGCCGATCCACGATCGCACCAATCAGGTCAAGGGCTTCGGCGACGTCAGCTACCTGATCGACAACGACACCCGCCTGAGCTTGCTGTTCGGCGTGGCCAACAACCGCTTCCAGATTCCCAACAACCCCGACCAGACCCCGGAGTTCGGCTACCTCGACACGGTCGACTTCAACTCCGCCGACCTCGACGCCAGCCAGCGCGAGATCACCCGCTTTGGCGTGCTGGCGCTGCAGGGCAAGCTGGGTTCGACCGACTATCAGGTGTCCGTGGGCCAGCATTACAGCAGCCTGACTTATACGCCGGACCGGATTGGCGAGCTGATGTTCAACGGTGTTGCTTCGGACGTGAACCGCAGTAACCGGACGAGCACCTTGCAGGCGGATTTGTCCACTCGTCTGGGCAACAGTCACACCCTGCGCTACGGGCTCTATGGCAGCTTCGAGCACGCTGTCAGCGGCAACGATGCCTGGGTGTTTCCAGCCGATGCCGACGGCAACCAGCTCAGCACGACTCCGATCAATATCCTCGACAACAGCCGCCTGACCGCGAAAACATGGTCGGCCTATGTGCAGGACGAGTGGAACCTCGCCGACGGCTGGACGTTGAATTATGGCTTGCGGGGCGATCGCTATCAGCTCGCGCGTAGCGAGAGTCAGCTGAGTCCCCGCGTGGGGCTGGTCTGGCAGGCCACCGCCAGCACCGTCGTGCATGCCGGCTACTCGCGCTACTTCACCCCGCCGGCGACTGAAATGATCGACAGTGCCAACATCGCGAAGTTCGAAGGCACCACCAATGCAGTGCCCGACAGTGGCAACAACACGCCGCTGGCCGAACGCTCGGACTACTACGATGTCGGCCTCTCGCAGAACCTCGGTTCGGCCTGGACCGTCGGCGTGGATGCCTACTACCGCAAGGCGCACCGCTTGCAGGATGAAGGCCAGTTCGGCTCGGCCCTGGTCTACTCCACCTTCAATTACGCGCAGGGCCGGGTCAAGGGGCTGGAATTCACCGCCAACTACGCACAGGGACCGTTGTCGGCGTATTTCAACGCCTCGGTGGGCAAGGCGATCGGCAAACGCATCGTCACCAGCCAGTACAACTTCGATCCGGCCGACCTGGCCTGGCTCGACGATCACTGGATCTTCCTGGACCACGACCAGAAACTCACCTCCTCCGGCGGCGTGAACTATGCGCTGAGCGATGTCACCCGCGTGGGTGCCAACTACCTGTTTGGCAGCGGCCTGCGCAAGGACGGCGAGGTGCCGAACGGCGCCTCGCTGCCGGCGTACTTCCAGCTCAACCTCAACGTTTCGCACGACTTCGCGCTCGACCGTGCAGGCCAGTTGCATACCCAGCTGGCCGTACTCAATGCGCTCGATCGCACCTACCAGCTGCGCGACGGCAGCGGCATCGGCGTCGGCGCGCCGCAGTACGGTCCACGCCGCGGCGTGTATCTGAACGTGCAGAAGGATTTCTGAGCGCCGTTCAGGCGTGATGCTTGCCAGTACATTCATCGGGTTCATGGGCGCCATCCGTTATCCTTGCGGCGCTAAAAACCAGAGCCTAGCCCATGCAATCCCGTCTACCCGAACCGAGCGCCGACGAGCGCGCGCATTCCGATCACCTGTTGCAACTGTTGCGCGAGACGATCGCCTCGCACGGCCCGATGCCGTTTTCGCAATACATGGAGCGCTGCCTGTATGCACCGGGGCTGGGCTACTACAGCGCCGGTCGCACCAAATTCGGCGCGGCCGGCGATTTCGTCACCGCGCCGGAGCTGGGTGAGCTGTTTGCGCGCTGCGTGGTGGCGGCCGTGCAGCCGGTGCTGGCGATGCTGGGCGAGGCGGCCGACTTCCTCGAACTGGGTGGTGGCAGCGGCGCGTTCGCCGAGGCCGCGCTCAAGGCGCTTGCCGCCGCCGATACCTTGCCGCGGCAGTACCTGATCCTGGAACCCAGCGCCGACCTGCGCGAGCGCCAGCGCGAACGGCTGCAGGCCAATCTCCCGGCCGAACTCAATGCCCGCGTGCGCTGGCTGGATCGGCCTCCGGAACAGGACTGGCGCGGCGTGCTATTCGCCAACGAGGTGATCGACGCGTTGCCGGCCACCCGCTTCACCGTGCGCAAAGGCGAAATCCACGAGGAATATGTCGCACTGGATGGTGAAGGCCGGCTTGTCCGGATCGACCGCCCCGCCGATGCGCTGGTATCCGGCGCCGTACGCCACGTCGAGCGCGATCTGGGCCGCGAATTCGCCGACGGCTACCGCTCGGAAATCCTGCCGCAGTTGCCGTACTGGATCCAGGCAGTAGCCGGTTCGCTGAGTGAAGGCGTGATGCTCTTCGTCGACTACGGCTACGTGCGCCGCGAGTTCTACCTGCCCGAGCGCGACGACGGCACCTGGATGGCGCATTACCGTCATCACGCGCACAACGATCCGTTCTATCTGCCCGGCCTGAACGACCTCACCGCCTCGGTCGATTTCACTGCACTGGCCGAGGCCGGCAACAGCGCCGGCTTCGGCGTGGCGGCGTATCTGCCGCAGGCGCAGTTCCTGATCGGCGCGGGTTTCCAGCAGGTGTTCGAGCAGATGCAGCCGCCGGACGACCACGGCCGCTATCGACTGTCGCAACAGGTCAAGAAGCTGATGCTCCCCGACCAGATGGGCGAACGCTTCCAGGCCATGCTGCTGGCGCGTGGCATGGATGCCTTGCCGCTGCCGGCCGAGCTGCTGGCGGCCGACCAGGGTGGGCGTCTTTGATCGAACGCCTACCGCTTCAGCCGTCCCCACGACTGCGCTGGCAGACCGCCTGGGTCGTGCTGGGTGCGTTGATCATGGGCTGGACGTTGTGGATGGCGCTGACGCCGAGCCCGGATATCACGCTGCCGTTTCCGAACGGCGACAAGCTGCTGCACGCAATCACCTTCACCTGCCTGATGGGCTGGTGGGGCAACGTCTATCGCGCTCGCCGCCCGCGTGGCTGGGCGGCACTCGGCTGCTTGGCGTTTGGCATCTTCATCGAGTTCGCCCAGTGGCTGGATCCGCCACGCGATGCCGACGTCTTCGACGTCCTGGCCGACGGCGTCGGCATTTCCATCGCCTTGCTGTTGCTGCGCACGCCACTTGCCAGTGTGCTGGCGAGCGTCGAAGCCTTGTCAATGCGCCGCGACCGGCACTGATCCCGCCCAACTGGCCGGCGCCGGCAACGGTTCCAGCTTGATCGAATCTTCCGGCCGCCGCTTCAGCTGGTCGTTCTTGAACTTCTCGCTGGCCATCTGGTAATACGCCACCGCGTCATCGACCAGGGATGGGTTCACCGGATGGATCGGGGGTGGCGTAATGGGGTTTGAGCTGCTCCAGCCTGCGCTGCGGCTCGAGGATGGTCAGCACGTCCTCGCGCAGGTAGCCGAACTTTTCGCAGCTGCCGGGGAAGGCATGCCCGCGCCTTTATGCAGCGGATCAGCCTTCCGAATGACTGGCTTTTACCGCGGCAATGGCCGCAATCCGCGCCGTTTCCATCGCCTTGCCGATCGCCGGGCCAGTCAGGCCGGCGGCGACGAAGGGCGCGGCATCGACGGCCGCCGCTGCGGCATGGGCCTCGCGCAGGTAATCGGCTGGCGGGTAGGCATCGTGCTCGTGGCCCAGCCGGCCACGCTTGTCGGCCAGGCAGGCCGTCAGAAATGTGTCCAGCCGCGCGGGTCGGCGCAGCGCGTCCAGCGCAATCAGCAGCTTCAACACGGTGGCCGGTTTCAATTCCAGTGCGCGATGGGCATTCAGGTGTTCGCGGCACACCAGCTCCGCCAGCGCGGCATGCTCGGCGGGCACCTTCAGTCGCGTCGCCAGCGCGCGCACCGGCTCCACGCCGCGTTGCTCGTGTCCGATGTGGCGAGGCAGCTCATCGGCGGGCGTCAGCCCCTTGCCGAGGTCGTGGGTCAGCGCGCAGAAACCGACCAGGTCGTCGCCCGGCGCCAGCTGCGCGGCCTGATCCAGCACCATTTCCAGGTGCACGCCGCTGTCGATCTCCGGATGAAAGTCGGCGCGTTGCGGCACGCCATACAGGGCGTCGATCTCGGGGAACAGCACCGCCAGCGCACCACACTCGCGCAGCACCCGCAGGAATGCCGACGGCTGCGCCTCGCCCAGCGCCTTGCGCGTCTCCGCCCACACCCGCTCCGCCACCAGGTGATCCACCTCGCCATCGCGCACCATCTGCTGCATCAGCGCCATCGTCTCCGGCGCCACCGTGAAGCCCAGCGGCGCAAAGCGCGCCGCAAACCGGGCCACCCGCAGCACGCGCACCGGATCCTCCGCGAACGCCGGCGACACATGCCGCAGCACCCGCGCCTCGATGTCGGCCACGCCGCCGAAAGGATCGACCAACGCGCCCTCTGCATCCTCGGCAATCGCATTGATGGTGAGGTCGCGCCGCGCCAGATCCTGCTCCAGCGTTACGGTCGCATCGGCCTGGAACACGAACCCGTGATAGCCGCGTCCGTTCTTGCGCTCGGTGCGCGCCAGCGCATATTCCTCGCTGGTCTCCGGATGCAGGAACACCGGGAAATCCTTGCCCACCGGCCTGTAGCCCAGCGCCAGCAAGTCTTCGGGCAAGGCGCCGACCACCACGTAATCCCGGTCGCCCGCTGCCAGCCCCAGCAATTTGTCGCGGACCGCACCGCCGACGAGATAGATTTGCATGAGGGGATGATGCCATGAGCTACGGGTGGGGATGCGCCGACCCCAAGCACGGATGCCACCCAATGCGATGTATTGCCTCGCCGACCCGGCCTGTCTGAACATTCCATGCCGTGATCCTGCATCGCGATGCAGCCCGCACCATACGGTTTATTCGCTCATTTTTGAAGGGATAAGAGATAGCACCTCGAATTGTGCGATATGCACCAGAGGAATGCCGCGACACACGCATCGCTGAAGGTGGTCAAGACGTTGTCGGTAACGAGGATTCTTTGTCTTGACGGCGTCATGCATTGCGGTAGACCATCGGTGCATATTGCCGAATCAAGGCACTACTGAAGCGTTAGCACTCAATATGGACTATCTGTCTAGTCCCGCCTGATTATGTGTTCGCCTAACAAACAGATCGGGCCACTCCTGGCGCCATGCCCGCATCGCTTGCAGAGGTGTTTTGTGGCCCAGTGCCTTCTGAGGCAAATGGTCGTTGTAGAGCTTCACATAGCGCTCGACGGTGGTCTGTAGATCCTCACGTGATCGGAAGCGCGTCGTCGCCAGGACGTCGCTGATGCGGCCATTGAAGCGCTCGACCATGCCGTTGGTCTGCGGGTGGCGCGGCTTGGTGACCCGATGCTCGATGCCCAGCAATGCGCACTCGCGATCGAAGGCATGATTGCCCGATGGCTTCTTGTCCTTGCTGGTGAACCGGTCGGTAAATTGGCTACCGTTGTCAGTGAGCAGCTTCTCGATCTTCATCGGAGCAGCGGCGTGCAGTCGACGCACGAAGTCGGTGCTGCTGGTCTCGCTTTGATCGGCATAGATGCGCAGGTAAACCCAGCGCGTAGCGCGGTCGATCGCCACGAACAGGTAGCGCCGCGCCGTCTCGTCGGGCATCTGCGGCAGGTACTTGATGTCCACGTGCACGAAGCCGGGCGCGTAATCCTTGAAGGTCTTGAGTACGATGGGTGCGTCCTTGTCCTCGACCGGACGGCGGTTCACGCCGTGGCGTTTCATGCAACGCGCCAACCCTGAGCGCGACACGGCCGGATTGAGGAACTCGCGCACCACCACCAGCAGGTCGTCCAGCGGCAGCCAGAGCGTGCGCCGGATGGCCATGGCAACGGCCTCTTGCGCGGGTGTGAGCGTGCAGTGCAACGTATCCGGCCGATGGGATCGATCAGCGGTCGACTCGCGTGCACGCCATTTGCGCACCGTGGGCGCGGTGACTCCGTAGCGGCGAGCCAGAGCGCCTGCGCTCAGGCTTGGATCCTCCGCCTTCAGCTCTGCGCGGGTGCGCGGCGTCGTCCGTGCCAAAGGGTGTAATGTCAGTGCCATCGTCAGGTCCCAAGGTGCTGATAGAGTTGCTTCATCGCATCACGGGCTGCGCTCAAGCGCCATACCCGTTGCGAGATATGATCACACGGAACCAGACAACTATCAGATCGGCCAGAACTTCATAGACACGCGAGGAACACATGTATCCCGCAAGGGCAAGCGTATATTCCTCCGTGACTATTCAACGCCGACCGACGTTGGTAAGTTTATTCGCTACGTTCGCGATATATTCAAGAACCAAGAAACCAAGACGCTTGTAATCTACATTCAAGATAACTTCCGTATATTCCCGAATCAGATCATTCCATTGGCGTGTGTTATCGAATACCTTCGCAGCATAGGAAAGAAGGTTTTAGTCCACAACGACATCAAAGATGTGGCAGATACGCACTTCGATAATCCTATCCCAGCAGAACGTGCTCGCCTTAACGCAACCTGATTAGCGACGACGCTCAGCCATGAAAATTATCGACGGCGCGCAAATTCGGCTCCGGCCAAGGCTTGCACAGCACCATAGCCCGCGCCAGTCGCGGCAGCATCTCGGGCAGACGAAATCGACGGTTGAATCGGTAG
>JACDJC010001543.1_pt1 | contig 20156 bp, 15 predicted proteins | sample 7454191 | NCBI WGS metagenome assembly JACDJC01 (sample SAMN14253291, study PRJNA609438) | sludge metagenome | isolation source: sludge after 25d culture with pyrite and EDTA | collected 2018-12-20 | reverse complement strand
GGGGTGGGGTCGGCCCACAAAATCCCCCACTCCGGTATGTTATCCCGCCAGGGCGGGGGTTTCCGTTGGTACCCCCGGCCGCCACAATGAATACACTTCACCGTTTATTTGTAGACACCATGAACGTTACAGCACTATCAGAAATCGAACGGGCTCGATTCAACATGATCGAGCAACAGGTCCGCCCCTGGGACGTGCTCGATGATCGGGTCCTGCAAGCCTTGTTCGACGTTCCCCGCGAACGCTATGTTCCGGCTCCCATGCAGGGGCTGGCTTTTTCCGACGTCGAACTGCCTCTCGTCATCAATTCGGTCGACACGCGCGAAACCATGCTCACCCCCAAGGTCGAAGCGCGCCTGGCGCAGGAATTGCAGCTGAAGCCCACCGACTGCGTGCTCGAGATCGGCACCGGCTCGGGCTACCAGGCCGCGCTGCTGGCCAAGCTGTGCCAGCAGGTCACCAGCATCGAGGTCGACAGCCGCCTGTCCGCGTTCGCCCTGCAGAACCTGCAGCGCAACCAGGTCGGCAACGTCAAGGTCGAAACCGGCGATGCGCACGCGGGCTGGGGCACCACCGAATACGACGCCATCCTGGTCACCGGCTCCGTTCCCGTGGTGCCCGACGCGCTGAAGTACCAGTTGCGCATCGGCGGCCGCCTGGTCGTGGTGGTGGGCCAGCATCCCGTCATGACCGCCTGTCGCATCACGCGCACCAGCGCGGCCAGCTTCGAAACCACGGCGCTCTTCGATACCGTCATCAAACCGCTGCGCGGCGCAACCATATCGAAATTCAAATTCTGAATCTGAATGCCAACGTCCCTGGGCAAGTACTTCGTTTCGTGCATCGCGCTGCTCTGCGCCGGCGTGCTCCCCGTTCACGGCCAGGACCTCCTGCAGGTCTGGCAGCTCGCCCAGGAACGTGATCCCATCTACGCGGCCAGCCGCGCCGGGCGAAACGCCGACCAGGAATTCGTCAACCAGGCCAAGGCCCGGCTGCTTCCCTTCGTGACGGCGGGCGCCGTCGCCGAGACCGAAGACGTGCGCCGGGCCCGCACGCTCGGTGATCGAAGCAGTTCGCGCCGGGCGGAATGGGCGCTGACGCTGACCCAGCCGCTGGTGGACATCGGCGCGTGGGACCAGCTGAAGCGTTCGGAATACATCGCCGGCGCCGCCGACATCGCACAGGCCAGGGCCTATCAGGATCTCATCCTGCGCGTATCGCAAGCCTATTTCGATGTGCTCGCCGCCCAGGATACGCTGCGCGTCCTGCAGGCGCAGAAGGAAGCCGTGCAGACCCAGCTGGATGCCGCCACCCGCGGCTACGAGCTGGGCGGCACCACCATCGCCGACGCCTACGAGGCCCAGTCCAGGCTGGATCTCCTGAAAGCCAGCGAACTCCAGGCCCAGAACCAGCTGCAACTGAGCCAGGATCAACTGGCGCGCATCATCCACGAGCGGCCGGGAACGCTGGCGGAGCTGGCCAACGACACCCCCTTGCCCGCGCCGGAACCCAACCGGCTGGACGCCTGGGTGCTGCAGTCGTCGGCCTCCAGCCTGGCGGTGGCGCAGGCGGCGCTGCAGGCCAAGATCGTCGAAAAGCAGATCGACATCGCCAAGGGCGAGCATTATCCCAGGCTATATCTCGAAGCCCAGACCGGCACCGCCTCGGACCGCGGCCTGGCCGGCAAGGACAGCGGCCCGCGTTCGCTGGACAGTTCGGTGGGCTTGCGCGTCACGATTCCGATTTTCTCCGGCGGCGAGATCTCTTCGGTGGTGCGCGAACAGACTTCCCGCCTGCAGCAAGCGCGCTATGAGCTCGAAAACGCCAGGCGCGAGGCGGTGCAGTCGACGCAGCGGCATTTTTCGGGGGTGACATCAGGCCTGGCCCAGGTCCAGGCGCTGCGCGCCGCCGAGAAATCCAGCCTGTCGTCGCTGCAGGCCAACCAGACGGGCTACGAGGTCGGCGTCCGGATCAACATCGACGTGCTCAATGCGCAGCAACAGCTGTACGAAACGCAGCGCAGCCTGGCCAGGGCGCGCTACGATACGCTGATGAGCAGTCTGCGCCTGAAGGCCAGCACGGGGATACTCACGGAAAACGACATCATGGCCGTCAACCGGCTGCTGACCACGCCCGCCGGCAAGGCCAAGGCGTCCTGAGCGCTTCCAGCGCGGGGAAAGCCCCGCTCAGCCGCCCGGTGGCTGATCCCCCCCGCGGATCTTCCGCACCAGCGCCGTCGTCGACCGCTGATGCCGAAACGGAATCGCGACCGCCCTGCCTCCCCAGGCCTTGACACTGGCCGTTTCCGGCAGGCTTTCCATATCGTAGTCGCCGCCCTTCACGATGACATCCGGCCGCAAAGCCTCGATCAGCGCCTGGGGCGTGTCCTCGTCGAACGACGTGACCACCGTCACGCTGGCCAGGGCCGCCAGCAGCGCCGCGCGGTCCTCCTCGGTATTGAGCGGGCGGTCGGCGCCCTTGCCCAGGCGGCGCGCCGACGCGTCGGTGTTGACCGCCACGATCAGGCTGGCGCCCAGCTGCGCGGCCTCGTCCAGATAGCTGGCATGGCCGCGGTGCAGGATGTCGAACACACCGTTGGTGAAGATGATGGGTCGCGGCAGCGCGCCGTTCTTCACGGCGGCGACGCATGCATCGCGGGACAGGATCTTGGCTTCGAAACGGACCGTCATACGGCGCGGCGCTCTCAGGCGGGAACCAGGCCCTTGGCGAGCTGCTTGCGGTAGCGGTTCAGGTCCTGCACCGTATTGAAGGTGCTGTCCATCAACAAGGACATATTGTGCAGGATGCGCGTGCTGACCTTGCCTTCCCATTCGTTGTCGAACTGGATTTGATTGTCGAGCCAGTTTTCGAGCCAGCCGGGCGACGGCAGCTTCGACTGCACCGTGTCTTGCGGGTAGAGGTCCTTGTTGACGTGCAGATTGGTGGGGTGCAGGGCCTGCGGCGTTCTGTGTGCCGACGCCATCAGGACGCCGATCTTGGAGAACGCCAGGCGCGCATTGTGGCCGAATTCCTTGCCGCGATGGACCAGGGCGCGCTTCATGTAGCGCAGGTAGGCGCCGGCGTGCCGGGCTTCGTCTTGCGCAATGATCTTGTAGATGGCCTTGATGACGGGCTCGGTGTGCCAATCGGACGCGCGCCGGTACCAGTGGTTCAGGCGGACTTCGCCGCAGAAGTGCAGCATCAGGGTTTCGAGCGCGGGCGCCGGGTCGAATTCGAAGCGGACTTTGTGCAACTCTTCTTCGGTCGGGACGAGCTCGGGCCGGAAACGGCGCAGGTATTCGATCAGGGCCAGCGAGTGTTTCTGCTCTTCGAAGAACCAGACCGACATGAAGGCGCAGAAATCGCTGTCGTCGCGATTGTCGCGCAGGAACATTTCCGTGGCCGGCAATGCCGCCCATTCGGTGATGGCATTCATCTTGATGGTGTAGGCTTGTTCGTCGCTCAGTTTCGCGGGATCGAAGTCCGACCAGGGGATGTCGGTGCCCATGTTCCAGCGCACGGCTTCCATCGATTTGAACAGTTCAGGGTAAAGCATGTGGGGGTCTCTCATAGCGATGATCGGCCGGCCGGGGCGTCAGCCCCGGCGTGGCCTAGTTTTGGGTCAATGCCCATACAGCCAAACCTAGAGCCGCCATGGCGATGACGGACAGCAGCATCAGCAAGCGATTGCTTTGCTCCTGTGCCTTGCGCAGGCGTGTGAGCTCCAAGTTTAACGCAGGGCCGTAGTCGGGCCGGCTCAGGCGGGCGTGAACCAGCCGGGGTATTTCCGGAAGCAGCTGCGACCACTGGGCGGCTTCCTTGTCGAGCTGCTTGCGCAGGCCGGCTAGGCCCACTCGCTCGTGCATCCATTTCTCCAGGTAAGGCTTGGCGGTCTTCCAGAGATCCAGGTTGGGATCGAGTTCGCGGCCCATGCCTTCGACGTTCAACAGCGTTTTCTGCAGCAGGACCAGCTGCGGCTGGATCTCGACGTTGAAGCGGCGGGAAGTCTGGAACAGGCGCAACAGCACCTGGCCCAGCGATATCTCGGACAAGGGACGGTCGAAATACGGCTCGCAGACCGCGCGCACGGCGCCTTCCAGTTCTTCTTCGCGCGTGTTGGGGGGCACCCATCCGGACTCGATGTGCAGCTGGGCGACTCGGTGGTAGTCGCGCCGGAAGAACGCCAGGAAGTTCTGCGCCAGGTAGTTCTTGTCGAATTCGGACAGCGAGCCGACGATGCCGAAGTCCAGCGCGATGTAGCGGCCCAGCGTTTCCGGGCGGTCGGAAACGAAGATATTGCCGGGGTGCATGTCGGCATGGAAGAAGCCGTCGGTGAAGACTTGCGTGAAGAAGATCTCCACCCCGGCGCGGCCCAGTTCCTTGGTATCGATATTGGCGGCGCGCAGGCGTTCGATCTGGCTGACCGGTATGCCGCTCATGCGCTCCATCGTGAAGACGGTGGTTGCGCAGTATTCCCAGACGACCTCGGGCACCATCAGCAGGTGCTCGCGCCCGGTCTCGGGTGAAAAATTCCGGCGCAGCTGGCTGCAGTTCGAGGCTTCGCGTATCAGGTCCAGCTCGTCGTGCAGGTAGTTGTCGAACTCGGCGACGACCTGGCGCGGCTTCAGGCGCCGGCCGTCCGCGGCCAGGCGTTCGATCAGGACCGCCAGCACGCGCATGAGCGCGAGGTCTTTTTCGATGATGTCACGCATGCCGGGGCGCAACACCTTCACGGCGACTTCCCGCCCGTCGTGCAGCACGGCGAAATGCACCTGGGCGATGGAGGCCGAGGCCACGGGGTCGACCTCGAAGTGCTTGAACAGAGTATGGGGCGACGCGCCCAGCGCCGCCTCGATGCCGGCGGCGGCCTGGTCCGAGGGAAACGGCGGGACCCGGTCCTGCAGCAGGGCGAGCTCGATCGCGACGTCCAGCGGGATGAGGTCCCGGCGGGTGGAAAGAACCTGCCCGAACTTCACGAAAATAGGCCCCAGGGATTCGAGCGCAAGCCGCAAGCGCACGCCGCGGGGCGTCTTGGGCGGGCGGCCGAAGCGCACGATGCGCAGCAGCGTGTAGGCGATGGGATGCTTGATCCCCGACAGCACGAGTTCGTCCAGCCTGTAGCGCAGGGCGACGACGATGATCTTCAGCAAGCGCAGCAGGGTGAACATCAGCGGCCGCCCGTTCTCAGGCCCGGCCCCGCAAGCGGGGACAGGGCGCCCACCCGGGCGTCCAGGCGGTCGAGCCGCTTGCGCATTTCCTGCAGCCGGACCACCCAGTCCTCGTAGGCGGGCCGGGTCGCCATCAGCCCGCTTTCTTCGGTCAGGAATTCGCCGACGTTGCCGGCCAGCCTGGCCGCCGCGAGCTGCATGCCGCCGGCCAGGCCGCGCCCCAGGCCCATCAGGCGCGCGGCCGCGACGTCGCCCACGACGCGCGACAAATCGTCTTCGGCGTCCCAGCGCAAATCGCGGGCCAGGTCGGACACCACCTGGGCGAGCCCGGCGTCGCCCTGCACGTGCATGATGGCGGCGATCGCGGCGGGATCGCGGGAACGCAAAGCCGCTGGAAGCTCCGCAAAGCGGGCGGCCGGTATGGTGAGCACGACGTCGGGCACCACGGCCGGATCCGACGCCTGCACGTAGCCTTCGGACTGCAGGGCCAGGCCGGTCTTGAAGGCGCCGACGGCGAAGCGCAGCGTTTTTCCCGCGTGCCGGCTCAGCCGTTCGCGCGCCCAGTCTTCCCGCCGCAACAGCATGTTGAGCATGCGCGCGTGCACGGAGGCCGGGTCGGGAAGCAGGGAAAATGGAAACATGTCGAGGTGCACGATAAAACCGGTATGGTTCAGAACTTTGTCAGAGCCCAAGTTTAACGGTTTTATACGCGGCGGACGGCCCGCCGCACCGTGCCCAAGCTGCAACGGCGCCACAAGCCGGTTTCGCGGCGGCGCCCAGGGCCCGTCGAGGTCGACAGGCCCTGGGCCGCCATGCGCGATGGGAGCCGGCCGGCGCCGGACGAACTCTTGCGCGGGGGGACGACCCGCCCGCGCGCCGGGCGTCAGCTGGCGTATTCGACCGGAATCTGCTGGATGCCGGCCAGCAGCCAGCCCGTGCCTTCGCCCTTGTAAAGATTCCAGACCTCTTCGAAGCGGAAGGCTTCGGCGCCCTTGGCTTCGCGCAGCATGCCCGAGTAGCGCACGCTGGCCAGGTGGCCGCCTGACACGGCTTCGATGCCCAGCAGCTCGGCATTCAGCAGCACGACTTCCGTGACGTTGCCTTCTTCGCGCGCAAGGATTTCGGGCTTGATTTCGGCGACCAGGTCGTCGGTCATGTATTCACGCAGACGGTCCAGGTCGCCGCTGTCCCAGATGGCCTGGATCTGGATGAACTGCGCCTTGGCGTTGGCCAGGAAGGCGGACGTGTCGAAGTCGCCCGGGATGAACCATTTGTCGTCCACCGGAGCGGCGGGCACCGCCGCTGCGCCGGTCGCCGAAGCGCCGGCCCCGGCTTGCTGGGCGGGCGCCTGCCCATGGGCTTGGCCGCCGGCGGCCTGGCGGAACAGGTTCTGCGCTCCGCCGGGATTGCCCGCGCCACCCGCCTGCTGCATGGCGGGGCGCGCCGCGCCCCCGCGCAACCTGCGCACGATGAAGATGACGCCGAAGACCAGCAAGGCGATCAGCAGCAGGCTGGACATCATTTCCAGGAAGGCGCCCGACAGGCCCATGCTGGACAGCAGCGCGGCGATGCCCAGGCCCGCTGCGATCCCGGCGATGGGCCCCAGCCAGCGCGACATGCCGCTCTTGGCCGCCGCACCGGCGGCTGCGCCCGTGGCGGCCGCGCCGGCCGCAGGCGCCGCGGCGCGATTGGTGGTCGTTGCCGCCGGCGGCGTCACGGCCTGGCGCTGCTGGGTAACGTTGGTCGACTGGCGTCCCAGGCTTTTGCCGCCGCCCGCCCTGCGCGCTTCGGCGTCGAAGGACACCGAGAGCATCGCGCCGGCGGATATCGTCAGCATGGCGATGGCAAGCAGCCGAGAAATACGTTTAGACATCTGGTGATCTCCTTGAAGGGGCAGCGAGCCGGCCGGCCCGCCGCCGCTTATTTCTTTATCTGAACACGATGTGGCGGCCGCATAGCGCATGAACGCCACAATACTTACTGGAAGCTGAACATTAGCATAAAGTAAGACATGTGGTGTTAAAAAACGTTCATGTTCCCGCGAAAAAACCTGAAGAAGACATGAACGGCGCCGGGCAGGCATCAAGCCAGGTTGACGCCCTCGTGCAGCGCGACCAGGCCGGCGCTGAGATTGAAATACCGCACCCGCGACAGGCCGGCGTCGGCCAGCATGCCGGCCAGCGTTTCCTGATCGGGATGCATGCGTATCGATTCCGCCAGGTAGCGGTAGCTGGCCTCGTCGCCCGCCACCTTCTTGCCCAGCCAGGGCAGGACGTTGAAGGAATACCAGTCGTAGGCGGGCGACAGGGGCTTGGCGATGCGCGAGAATTCGAGCACGAGCAGCTTGCCACCCGGTTTCAGCACGCGCCGCATTTCGGCCAGCGCGCGATCCTTGTGGGTCATGTTGCGCAGCCCGAAAGCCACGCTGACCCGGTCGAAATACCCTGACGGAAAGGGCAGCTTTTCGGCGTCGCACACCGCCATGGGCAGCAGCAGGCCGTCGTCCGTCAGGCGGTCGCGCCCGACGCGCAGCATGGAACCGTTGATGTCGGTCAGCCAGACTTCGCCCTGGGGCCCCGCCCGCTTGGCGAATGCGCGTGCCAGGTCGCCCGTGCCGCCGGCGATGTCCAGCACCTTCATGCCCGGCCGGATGCCGGCACGGCCTATGGTGAACGCCTTCCAGACGCGATGCAGCCCGGCCGACATGAGATCGTTCATGAGGTCGTAGCGGCCGGCGACGGAATGAAAGACCTCGGCGACCTTGCTTGCCTTTTCTTGCTCGCTCACCGTCTTGAAGCCGAAATGCGTGCTGGCGCCTGCCTGGCGGCCGGCGTCGGTGCCGGAAGAATCAGGAGTGGAGGAATGGACGTTTTGCATGATTTCCTAATCGTACATCATTCCCGGGTTAAGATTCCCACGACCGGCGGCTTTCACAAACCTGAAATATTTGCGCCATATTATTCATGGGATCCTTCATCACCCAGAATACAAGCCAGCATGAGCACCACCATACTCGTCGTCGAAGACGAACCCGCCATCCAGGAACTGATCTCCGTGAACCTGTCCTTCGCCGGCCACAAGGTGCTGCGGGCGTTCGACGCCGAACAGGCGCAGACGCTGATACGCGCCGAGCTGCCGGACCTCGTCCTGCTGGACTGGATGCTGCCGGGGGCGTCGGGCATCACCCTGGCCAAGACATTGCGCGCCGATGAACGCACCCGCAACGTGCCCGTGATCATGCTGACCGCCAAGGGCGCGGAGCACGACAAGGTGGACGGACTGGAAGCGGGCGCGGACGACTACATCACCAAGCCGTTTTCGCCCAAGGAACTGATCGCCCGCATCAAGGCCGTGCTACGCCGCCGCGCGCCGCAACTGACCGACGACCTGATCCGGATCGGCACGCTGACGCTGGACCCGGCCACGCACCGGGTGACCGGCGACGGCCGGGCGCTCACCCTGGGGCCGACCGAGTTCCGCCTGCTACACTTTTTCATGACGCACACCGAACGCGTCTTTTCCCGCACGCAGTTGCTCGACCAGGTATGGGGCGACCACGTCTTCGTGGAAGAGCGCACGGTCGACGTGCACATCCGGCGCCTGCGCAAGGCGCTGGAGCCCAGCAAACACGAAAACCACATCGAAACGGTGCGCGGCGCGGGATACCGCTTCACGGCTCAATTACCCCGGAACGCCTGACGCACCTCGCCGAAACGCCAGCCCTGAAGCCTCATCATGATCAAAACCGTAATCTCAATTGCCCTGTGGGGCGTTCTGGGCTGGGCGCTCGGCGCCTGGCTGGGGGCAAGCACCGGCTGGGCGGCGTTCTCGTTCGGGCTGGTCCTGATGATACTGGTCAGCGGCGTGCAGCTGTCGCGGATTTCCGCCTGGGTCAAGGACATCGAAAGCCCGCCGCCGCCGTCGGTGGGCCCCTGGGACGCGATTCTTGCGCCCATCTACCGCAAGCTGCGCCACAACCGGCAGGAAATCGACGCGCTCAAGGAACATGTGAACGGCATCATGCTCGCCGCCGAGGCCCTGCCCGACGGCGCCATCACGCTGGACCACGCCATGCAGCTGACCTGGTGCAACCAGACCGCGAGCGAGCACATCGGGCTGGACCTGGAGAAAGACCGCCATCACAGCATCTTCAACATTCTGCGCGCACCCGAGTTCGCGCGCTACGCCCGGCAGGCCGACTGGCCGGCGCCGGTCCTGCTCCACCTGAACACCGAAGGCCTGCACCGGGCCTTGCTGGTCCAGCTCACCCGCTATGGGCTGGACCAGTATCTGATCGTCACGCGCGACGTCACCCAGGTGGAAAAGCTGGAAACCACGCGCAAGGATTTCGTGGCCAATGTCTCGCACGAATTGCGCACGCCGCTCACCGTCCTGTCGGGCTTCCTGGAGACCCTGCGCGACTTGCCGGAGGATTCGCTCAGCGAGGAGCAGAAGCAGCGCTATCAGGCGCTGATGCTGGAGCAGGCGCAACGCATGCAGGCCATCGTCGCGGACCTTCTGACGCTGTCGACGCTGGAATCGTCGCCCAATACCGAAGGCGAGCCGGTGCGCGTGGCGCAACTGGTGCGCACGGCGCTGGCGCAGGGGCGCATTCTGTCGAACGACCAGCATGTCTTCGTCGAGAACATCGCGGACGACCTCTGCGTCATCGGCGTCGAGACGGAGCTGGCGTCGGCCGTGTCCAATCTGCTTACCAATGCGATTCGCTACACGCCGAAGGACGGGACCATCACGGTCAGCTGGTACATCACCGAAAGCGGGCATGCCTGCTACTCCGTCCAGGATACGGGCATCGGCATCGCCTCGCAGGACATTCCCCGGCTCACCGAGCGCTTCTATCGGGTGGACCGCGGCCGTTCGCGGGCAACCGGCGGCACCGGTCTGGGCCTGGCCATCACCAAGCACGTGGCGATGCGGCATAATGCCGAACTGACCATCCACAGCCGGCTCGGCGCGGGCAGCCTGTTCTCGCTGGTCTTTCCGCCGTCGCGAGTGGCGAGGGCGGATGGTTGACGGGACTCGCGGACGGGTCACCAATCGGCGCGACAAGCTAAAATACCCCTCGCCGACCAAGGCCCAAAACCAACACGGAGCCCACGATGACCCGCGCGCGTACCCTTCCCCCCTTCCATCTCGCCTTCCCCGTCCGTGACCTGGCCGAAGCCCGCGCCTTCTACGGCGACCTCCTCGGCTGTCCCGAAGGCCGGTCCTCCGACCAATGGGTGGACTTCGACTTCTACGGCCACCAGATCGTCGCGCACCTGTCGCCCGACGAATGCGGCCAGGCGCGAACCGGCAGCGTGGACGAACACGACGTGCCCGTGCGGCACTTCGGCGCCGTGCTCGACATGGAGGCATGGGAACGGCTGGCCGAAAAGCTCAAAGACGCCGGCACCCGGTTCGTGATCGAACCCTACATACGGTTCAAAGGCCAGCCCGGCGAACAGGCCACCATGTTCTTCCTGGACCCGTCCGGCAACGCGCTCGAGTTCAAGGCCTTCAAGAACCTGGACTCCCTCTTCGCCAAATAGCCGGATTCCACGCCGATGACTAGCAACGCCCTCGGCCGGGAAACCGCCTGGACCATCGTCCCCCAGGGAGACCGCTGCCTGCTGCTGGTGTTCGGCGACGGCATCGACATCGCGACCGGCCGGCGCTGCGGGACGGCGGCGGCGGCCCTGCGCGCGGCGCGCCTACCGGGCGTGAGCGACATCGTGCCCGCCTTCAATTCCGTGGCCGTCCATTACCAGCCCCGCCTGTTCAAAGACGGCGCCACGCTGGACCGCCTCGTCGCCGGCATCGGCGCAACCCTCGAAACCGCGCTTTCCGGCGACAAGCCCGCCGACGACGCCAGGCAGGTGGATATCCCGGTATGCTACGGCGGCGAATACGGCCCCGACCTGGAAGACGTCGCCCGGCACTGCGGCCTGACGCCGCGGGAAGTCATACGGCTGCACAGCGGCACGCCGGCCTACGTCTTCATGCTGGGCTTCGCGCCCGGGGCGCCGTATATCGGCATACACGACCGCAAGCTCGCCATCGGCCGCCGCGACACCCCCCGGACCGTCGTGCCCGCGGGGTCGGTCGCCATCGCCAATCTGCAGACCATGATTTATCCCAACGCTTCGCCGGGCGGCTGGAACCTGATCGGCAGCACGCCTTCGGTGCTGTTCGACGCGGCCAGGGAACCCGCCACGCTGCTCGCCCCGGGGGACACGGTCAGGTTCGTGCCCATCGGCCCCGACGACTATCTTGCCTTGAAGCGCGCGCCGACATGACCATCACCGTACTCAAGCCCGGCATGCTGTCGTCCTTCCAGGACCTGGGGCGGCACGGCTTCCAGCATCTGGGCGTGCCGGTGGGCGGCGCCATGGACGGGCGCGCCCATCGGCTCGCCAACCTGCTGGCCGGCAACGACGAAGACGAGGCCACGCTGGAGGTCACGCTCACCGGGCCCAGCCTGCGCTTCGAGGCGCCGGGCTGCATCGCCATTTGCGGCGCGCAGCTGCATCCTTCCATCAACGATGCGCCCATCCCCAACAACCGCCCCATCGTCGTGCGGGCGGGCGACGTGCTGGCCTTCGGCGCCCGCGCCTCCGGCTTGCGGGCCTACATCGCCTGGCATGGCGGGGTGGACCTGCAGCCGGTGCTGGGCAGCCGCAGCACCTATCTCCGCGGCGGCCTGGGCGGGCACCAGGGCCGGGCGCTCAAGAAGGGGGACGTCTTCGCAATGCGGGCCGATCTCTCCGACCGCGACCTGGACGACCTGTCCGGACGGCTGTGGGAAATCAAGATATATCTGCCGGCCACCCTGGGGGCGCAGCCGCGCACCGCGATCCGCGCCGTGCGCGGCGCCCATGCGGCGCTGTTCACGCCGGCCGCCGTCCGGGAATTCTTTTCAAGCGATTATCGCGTCAGCCCGCACTCCGAACGCATGGGATACCGGCTCGAAGGCCCGACGCTGGCGCTGGCGCATACCGCCCAGCTGCTGTCCGAAGCCACCAGCTTCGGCAGCATACAGGTTCCTCCGGACGGGTCTCCCATCGTGCTGATGGCCGACCGCCAAACCACGGGCGGCTATGCCAAGATCGCCCATGCCGCGTCGGTGGACCTGCCCATCATTGCCCAGAGCATGCCGGGGGACGTCTTGCGTTTCGTTGAAATCAGCCTGGATCAGGCGCGCCGGCTGGACAGCCAGCGGGAAGAAGCCTTCGACGATCTGCAGCTTGCGCTGGCGCCGCTGCGCAAGCTGTTCGGCCGGCATTGACGCCCGGGCCGGCGAGGCCCGCGCCGCCATTGGCTATGCGGCCGCGAGCCGGGCCACCGCCGTGGCGCGGTCGTCGACCACCGTCAGTATCGCCAGGAAACCGCTGATGTCGAATACTTCGTGCACGTGCGGCTGCAGGCTGCACAGCACCAGTTGCCCGGAGTTCTGCTTCAGGCGCTTGGCCAGCATCAGGATGACCCGCAGTCCGGCGCTCGAAATGTAGTCCAGGCCGCTGAGGTCCAGCGCGCACAGGCGCTCGCCCCGTTCCACATAGCCCAGCAGGCCGGTTTCAACTTCCGCCGCATTCGCGCTGTTGATCTGGCCGGACGCCGAAATCACCAGAACCTCGCCGATTTTTTCGCTAGAGAGACTCATGAGGTAACCGTTGTGTTGAAAGTAGCTGATTGTAGCGACTTAAGGGGCGAGCACCAAGAAAAGCCTCCGTGAAAGTCCACCATGGCCTTGAACACCTGATTGAGGCCGCGGTAGTCGCGCGGCCACAGGCGCACCCCTTGCGCTTCGAGGAATTCGAGCGGCCGCGCCACGAAGGCCGCCCGCAGGCTGGGGTGCCGTTCGCACTGATCGAGCGCATCGGACAGCGACACCGGCGCCGGGCCGTTGCGCGCGCCCGGGGCAACCGGCCCCGGCTCCGGCGCCGGCGCGCCGTCTTTGGCGCGGAACGGATCGGTGGAATGCCCGGCCTGGCGCAGCTGCTCCGACATCCTTGCCAGGCATTCCGGCCAGTCGCCGGACACCGTCTGCCGGATCAGGCGCATGCTGCGGTACAGGGCGGTTTCTTCGCTGTCCAGGCCCCAGCGCCAGCTGCAGGGGTTGCTGAGCAAGGTCCAGACCGGAACGCCCAGCGCCCCCGCCACATGAGCGGGCGCGCTGTCTATGGTGATGAGCAGGTCCAGCCCCGCGATGATTTCGGCCAGGTCGGCCACGTCGCGCACGCTGCGCCCGCAACGCTCGATGCCGGACGCCCAGGGCGCCGCGTCCAGGGCCGTCTCGTCGTCCCCCCATTGCACGCTGACCCAACGGACGTCGGGGTGGTCCGCGACCAGGCGCTCCAGCAGGCCCAGCGGAATCGACTTGATGTCCCAGGCCAAGCCTCTGCGGTTCGCCGACCAGTTCAGCCCCACGCGCAGGCCGGCTTGCGGGCGCTCCGCGAGATGCGCGCCCGGGCGGCGCGCGGCGGTCAGATAGGCTGCGCCGCGGCTGGGGTCGGAGCACAGGGCGCCCATGCGCATCAGCGACACCCGCGCCTTGGGCGGATCGGCCAGCGCCTGGTCCGGCGTGACCGGCTCCATGACCATGCCCGGCGCCTGCAGGCGGATCAGGCGATGCAGTTCGGGATTGCACTGTATCCGCACGCGGCTGAATTGCGCGGCCACGGGCGGCACGTAGCGCAGCTGCTGGATGATGTCGCCTATGCCCTGCTCGGCCACGATCAGCAGATCGCGCTCGCGCCCCACGGGCGAGACGGACATGATGGTGCGCGAGCGCGGGTCGCGCCGCACCAGCCCCCAGGGGCTGTTGGCGTCCCACAGCATGAATTCGCCTTCGCCCGTTTCGGGGCGCCAGACGTCGACGTCCAGGCACCAGGGCTGCCCATTGGAAGGCGGGCCGGCGCAAACATGGAGATCATTCACCAGCCAGTGGAAATGCAGCGGAAACGGCGTCATGGCTGGGGCACTCCTTGCGCCATTCCGGCATCGTCGATCCGCCCCATCAATTCATCGAGCTCATCTTGGGAAAAATCCATGCCCGTGAAGTCGGACGGCGTATACACGGCCGCGGACGATCCGGCGCAGGCCGCCGACAGGCGCCGCACGGCCTGCCGCACGCGGTCCAGCAAGGCGTCCACCGTGGACGCCTCGTGCCCGGGCGAATGCCGGCATGACAGCACGATGGCGCCCCCGTCCAGCCAGACGTCGAAAGCCAGCACGTGGCGCCGGGAAGCCTGCGGCGCGCGCTCGCTGCCCGGCGCCAGGCGCAGCAGGTCCAGCCCGCGGCTGCCGAACTGGCCGATCTCCCCGACGAAGTTGAAGGACACCGGCGGCTCGGCCCGCAAGTCCGGGTGGCCGCCGTAGCGCAGCAGCCCGTAGCCCATCCCCCCTTCCGGCGTGGCCCTCAGGCGCTCTTTCAGCGTCACGGTCCACGCCGGGACGTCGTCGGACGCCGCCGGCACCACGAAGGGATAACGGGTGGTGAACCAGCCTATGGTGCGCGACAGATCGATGGCCGGGTCGAAAGGCTGGCGCCCATGCCCTTCCAGGTCCAGCAGGCAGGCGCCGCCCGCCCAGGCGGACACCGCCATGCCCACCGCGGCCAGCACCGCCTCGTGCGGCCGCAAGCCGAAAACAGAGGCCATGCCGCCGAGGAATCCGGCGGACTCGTCGGCCGGCAATGCCAGCCTTCTGTCGGCCGCCTCGCCTTCGGTGTTGGCATGGCCGGGCCGGTCCATGGGCAGCGGAACGCAGTCCTCGGCCAGGCGCAGCATGTCCTGCCAGAATCCCAGGGACGCGCTTGCCGCCTGCGCCCGGCCCGCCAGGGCCCGGGCCCACCACGACCAGGAAGTGGAGGCGGCGCGGATCGAGGCCGGGCCGCCGGCCAGCCCGGCCCGCAGGTCGTCCGCGAGTATGGACCAGGACACCATGTCGGACAGCGCATGGTGCACGACGGCGACGAGCCTGGCCTGCCGCGCCGAAACCTGCAGCGCCCCGAGCGCGAATACACGGCCTTCGGCCAGGTCCAGGGTGTCCATCAGTTCGTCGGCCAGGGCGTCTTCGCGCCGCGCCAGGCCGGGCTCGTCCAGCCCTGCCGCCTCGACCACGCGCACGCCGGGATCGGCGGCATCGGCCAGTTGCTGCGCCATGCCGCCGGCCGTGGGAATCCAGCGCATGCGCAAGGCGTCGTGGGTGGCCTGGAGCGCGCGGGCAACGGCGAGCAGGCCGTCCGCGTCGACCCGGCCCGGATAGCGGAACACCGCCGCCAGGCACCAGCGATTCCGGTCAGGCATCGGTATTTCGGTGAACCATTGCTGTATGGGCGTGAGCGGCACGGCCTCCCGCAGCGGTTCGCGGCCCGCCATGCCGCCCACCGGCACGGCCAGCCGCGCCAGGCCCCTGGGCGTCGGAGCCTGGAACACCTGCGCCGGCGTCAGCGCCCAGCCCAGCCGGCGGGCCCGCCCCACGATCTGGATGGCCATGATGGAATCGCCGCCCAAGGCGAAGAAATCGTCGTCCGGCCCCACGGACTCCGTCTGGAGGACCTCGCGCCATAGGCCGCGGATCAGGTCCAGGACGGAATCTTCCGCGCCGGGCCCGGCGCCGGCGGCGGGATCGCCGGCCGGCGCGCCGGCCAATGAAGCCAGCAAGGCCTGGCGGTCGATCTTGCCATTGACGGTGAGGGGCAAGGCGGGAAGCGAGAGGATGCGCCGCGGCACCATGGCCGCCGGCACGCGTCCGGCGAGCCAGGTCCGCAATGCCTCGCCGTCCACGTCGCCCGCCACCGCCGCCGCCAGCGCGGGCTCGCGGCCGTCGCGCCTGTCGACCAGCACGACGGCGTCGCGCACGCCCGCATGCGCGCGCAGGGCCTCGGCCAGGCCCGCCGGTTCGATCCGGTGGCCGCGTATCTTGACCATGTCGTCGCCGCGCCCAAGAAAAACGATGCGCCCGTCCGGACGCCGGCGGCCGAGGTCGCCGCTGCGATAGCTGCGCGTGCCGTCGTCCGCCCGCCGGAAGCGCTCCTTGCCGGCGGGCTCCGGCTGGGTGTAGCCGGCGGCCACCGCAGGGCCGGAGATGACGATCTCGCCTTCGCCGCCCGCCGCCACCGGGCGGCCATCGGCATCCAGGAGCTCGACGCCATAGCCGTCCAGCGGGTGGCCGATGGGAACGGCGTGGTCGCCGTCCGCGCGCAATTCGGGCAGGGCTTCGGTCATGCAGGCGCCCACCGTGGTCTCGGTGGGGCCGTAGTGGTTGAAGATCCGGCACGCCGCCCCCAGGGCGCGCAGGCGGTCGACGAGGCGCCAGGCCAGGACGTCGCCGCCCAGGATCAGGGCCCCGCGCGGCAGCAGCCCTTCCGCATCGGGCGAATCCAGCAGCGCCGCCAGGTGCGCCGGCACGATCTTGAGCACGTCGAACGGCGTCTGCCGCACCCAGGACGCCAGCGCGGCGGGATCTCTGGCGGTTTCCGCGTCTATGGCGTGCAGCGCGCCGCCGCTCCAGAGCGCGCCGAATACCGAGGTATAGCCCAGGTCGGCGGCAAAGGAGGACACCATGGCGAATGACGGCGGCCCGGCCATGCCGAGGCGTTTCAGCATGGCCGGCACGTAGGCGGCGATGGCGCCATGCGGCACCATGACGCCCTTGGGCCTGCCGGTGGAGCCCGAGGTGTACAGGACGTAGGCGATGTCCCGGGCGGCGACGGGCGCCGGCAGCGGCGCGGGGCCGCCGGCGGCCAGGCCGCGCCGCCATGCCAGCACGGCGACGCCGTCGAAGGCCGCCCGCGCGCCGTCCGCGACCACCAGGGCCTTCGCCCCGCTGTCGCGCAGCACGTAGGCATGGTGTTCATCGGGATGGTCTTCATCCAGCGGCACGAAGGCCGCGCCCAGGCGCAAGGCGGCAAGCATGGCCACGACGGGCCCCAGCCCGCGCGGCAGGCGAAACGCCACCCTGTCGCCGGCTCCGATGCCGGAACGGGCCAGCTCCCCGGCCAAGGCATGGGCCTCGGCATCCAGCGTGGCGTAGTCGACGGCGCCCAGGGCGTCGCGCAGGGCAAGCGCCGACGGCGTTGCCGCCGCGGCGCGCGCGACTTGCCCGGCCAGGCTGGGCACAGCGTCCGTTCCATCCCGTACGAAGGCTTCGAGGATGCCGGCATACTGCCGCAGCCAGGACTCGACCCGTTCGGCATCGAACAGATCGCGGTTGTAGAAGGCGTCGATCAGCAGGCCGTCGGCATCGGCCAGAATGTTCCAGTTCAGGTCCCAGCGCACCGCGCCGTGTGCATTGGCGTCGATGCGCGTGTCCAGGCCGTCGAACCGGGGCAGCGCGTCGATGCGGTCGAGGTTGAAGGACACCGACGCCAGGGGAGGCCGCGATGGGTCTCGGCGCAGCTTCAGCCCCTTGAGCAGGCGCGCGTAGGGGTAGTCGCGCCGCGCCATGCCCTGCGCGACGGCGCGCTGCGCCTGGGCCAGGAGCGCCGCCTGCGGCTGGGACTCGTCCAGATCCAGCCGCAGGGGCAGCACGCCCACGCAATAGCCCACCAGCGATGTCGCGGCGAGCTCGGGCTGCCCGGCGGAGAAGACGGCGACCACGAGGTCGCGCCGGCCCGACAAGCGTGCAAGCAGTTTTCCGTAGGCGGCCAGGCAAACGGAAAACAGGCTGCATCCGGTCCGGCGCCCCAAGGCTTCGAGCCCGGTCCGCAGCTCGGGCGGCACGCGCAAGGCGGCGCGCGCGCCCGCATAGCTCTGCAAGGCGGGCCGCGGACGGTCCGCCGGCAGGTCCAGCGGCGGCGGAATGGTCCGGTATACCGAATTCCAGTAGTCGGCCGCGCCCGCGTCCTCGGCCCGCCGCCTGGCATGGTCGGCATAGCGGCGATACGGCACGGCCTCGGCCAGTTCGGGCGCGCGTCCCCGCAGCGCCGCGTTGTACAGCTCCGCGAGCTCCAGAGCGATCACCTGCATGGACCAACCGTCGACGACGAGATGCGGCATGATCAGCACCAGCCGGTGATGTTCGGGCGCGAACTCGACCAGCCAGGCCGTCAGCATGGGACCATGATCGAGATCCATGGCAACCAGCGCCCTGCCGTCCAGCCAGTGCTGGAAGGCGCTTTCGGCGTCCCGCCAGCGCAAGGTGCGGAAATCGGGCGCCAGCTCGGCATGGACGGCTTGCGTTTCGCCGTCTTCGGGAAAGGTCGTGCGCAAGGCTTCGTGGCGCCGGCAGACGGCTTCCAGGGCCGCGCGCAGCACGGCCGGCTCCAGCTTGCCTCGCAGATCGAAGAGCAGCGTCTGGTTGTAGGCGGCCGACGCTTCGGGGCTGAACGCCGCCAGCATGCGCAAGGCGGTCTGGCCCGGCGCGGCGGGCAGGACCTCGGGCCCGGACGGCATGGCCATGAGCGCCTTGGCCTCGGGCGCCGGCGCGGACGCCTGCGCCGGCGTCTGTGTCGATGCCCGCGCGGGCGCCAGCATGCCGGCGGCCCGCATGCCGCGGACGGAATCACGCACGGCGTCCTCTATCGTGAGCAGGTCTTCTTCGCTGTGCGCGGTGGAAAGAAAGCAGGTGCGCCCTTCCCAGACGTAGACGCCGTTCTGGATCATGTGGTTGTAGAACAGGTCGCCGGCCCCGATGAAACGGAACAGGGAGGAAAAACTGTGCACCGATATGCCGCATGCTTCTTCCGCCAGCATGCGGTTCAGCCGCTCGGCGAATGCGCGCGTGCGTTCGTTCAAGGTTTCCTGCAGCCCGGGGCCGGCGGATTCCAGGTGTTCCAGCACGGCCAGGGAAGCGGCCATGGCCAGCGGGTTCTTGTTGAAGGTGCCCGCAAAAAAGGTGCGTTCGCCCCGGGGCGAGCCCGCGGCGTCCAGCGGCCAGTCGCCGCCGTCCAGGGCATCCAGGTAGCGCGCCTCGCCGGCCACGACCCCTATGGGCAGGCCGCCGCCCACGATTTTGCCGTAAGTGACGAGGTCGGCGCGGACATCCGCCCAGGCCTGGGCGCCGCCCAGCGCCACGCGGAAGCCCAGCAGCACCTCGTCGAAGATCAGGGCCGTGCCCGTCGAGCGGGTCAGCGCCCGCAAGCGCTGCAAGAACTCCCGCGGCTGCCGGTCGGGGCGGCGGCCCTGCACGGGCTCGACCAGCACGGCGGCCAGCGACTGCCCTTCGCGCGCCAGGCGCTCCAGCGAGCCGGCTTCGTCGCCGTAATCGAGCAGCAGGATGTCCTCGGCCATGCCGGGCGGGGTGCCGCCCGCCATCGGCGCGGCCTTGCCATCCGGCCCCGGCTGGGCGAGCACCCCGTCGAAATGGCCATGGTAAGACCCTTGGAACATGGCGATGCGCCGGCGCCCGGTGGCGTGGCGGGCCAGCCTGAGCGCGGTCATGACCGCCTCGGTGCCGCTGTTGCAGAAGGCGGCGCGGGCGTTGCCGGTCAGGCGGCACAAGCGCTGCGCCACGTCGCCGGCCAGGTGCGCCTGCGGACCGATGAACAGGCCGCGTTCGCCCAGGTGCCGGTTGATGGCCTCGGCGATGAAGGGCGCACTATGGCCGAAGAGCTGCACGCCGAACCCCATGGCGATGTCGACATAGCGATTGCCGTCCACGTCGAACAATTCGCTGCCCTGCGCGCGCGCGCCCACGATGGGGTACAGCATGTTCTTGGTTTCGGGGCGGAACCCCGCCACGGCGCGGCTGTCGGCCAGATGGGCGCCGTAGCGGATGCGCTGGTCGCGCGACGCCCGGCTGCGCTGAATGTAGGCCTGGGAAAATTCGGCCAGGCCGCTCGCCTGCTCGGCGCCGAGCTCCAGGCGGGCAAGCGTCGCCGGCACGGACGCGGCAAGCGACGCGGGCGCATTCGGCGCCTGGGCGCCCGGCGCGCCCGCAAGCGCGGCCCTGGCGTCCGGCACGGCGGCATTCGCCTCGGCGTCCGTCACCGGCGCCGGTGCCGCGGCAGGCGCCGGCGCGGCGGGCCGCTTGCCGCCGACT
>JACDJC010001541.1_pt1 | contig 20169 bp, 22 predicted proteins | sample 7454191 | NCBI WGS metagenome assembly JACDJC01 (sample SAMN14253291, study PRJNA609438) | sludge metagenome | isolation source: sludge after 25d culture with pyrite and EDTA | collected 2018-12-20 | reverse complement strand
ACCAGAAATCAAACCACGAACCAAACTAGGAAATCTTGAAACCTGCTTCTTTGGGATTACGGCCTCACCAGGCATCAGCATGGCTGGATAATTGTCCTCATTCCCCGCGCCGGGTATGATACCTCCGCTTGCGAACCTTCTATTAGTGCTCTGGTAAGAGCCGAATAGACTAGTTATTGGAGAAGCCACAGCCTTTCCGATACTCAATGTTAAGGCAAGCGTAGATAGAGTAGCCAAAACAGGAAGTAAAGGAGTTAGAGCTCCAAGAACTTCTGTTGCGGCCTTAGCCACATTTCCTAAAGTTTTAGCAAATCTATCGAATCCATCCGATTGAACAAATGCTCTAGCAACTTCCAAGAAAGCTTCTTTAATTCTCGTTAATCTAACTAGATAATCATCTTGTCTCTGTAACGCATTAATGTATAGGCTGTTTTCTCCGGCTAATCCCGTAAAATATGCGTCCCGAGCTAAGTTAGCTTCCTTAATAAGAGGAATAACGCGAGATAACTGACGTAAACCACCGACCTCTTCAGCAATATTAGCGAACAGAGGGCTACCCTGTCCCACGTTTTGGGTAGCTCTACTAATCCTCATGATGGCTTCGAAAGGGCCCACAAAGTCACCAGCCCGTTTTCCGGACTCTGCGGCCTCCTGAGCAGTCATTCTCAACTTAATACCGAGCTCATCCAAGAACTTAAGAGTGTCCGGCCTTTGTAATCGTCCAAAGATTGTTCGAAGACCAGTTGCGATACTATCTGCGGACTCTCGCGTGGTCGAACGAATAGCTGTAAAGAGACCCATTAACTCGGTAAAATTAGCTCCAGCAGAAGTAGCGGCTCCGCCCGTTTTCTGAAATAACGTGATTAAGTCGGCAGATTCAACAGCGTATTCACCCGCAACCGCATTTAGGGAGCCAAGTTGCCCCTGAATATTATTGATGTTTTTGCCGAACTGCTGGAATATGGCAATTACACCCTCAGTAGTCTTAGCAATATTATCAAAGTTAGGGGCCAATTCTGTTTGAGCTATGGCATCCAATGCAATCCTTGTTTCTCTAACAGACAAACCAGCTTGTTTGAGAACCACTGCTGATTTAATAAGTTCAGAAGAATTAACTCCCCAATACTTAGACAGGCGGCCTACCTCTTCACCTAAAGCCTTAATTGAAGATTGAGCATCTCCACTAACTTGTTTAATCTTAATGAGTTCACTATTGAATTTAAGAGCCTCAGTGACCCCAGTTTTAAATAGTGAGATACCACCTAGGATTCCACCAGATGCTAAAAAGTAAGCGGAGAATCTACCAAACACCTTAGTAACTCGTTCTCCGAGTGTGTCAACTGCACCTATCAGCCCACGCGATTCCTTGGTGACACGAGCTATCTGCTCTTGAAGGTCTTTGGCATTAACGGCCTTAGTTAAGTCTAAATTGAGATGTCCGGCACTAAATGTTTGACGTAATTCGGCCTGAACCTGCCTCAAGTTATTGGGGTCGCTCTTAATTATAAGGTCAGCATATACTGGAAAACCTTGGGATGCCACTGCTACCTCTTAAGAAAAAAGGCCGCGATAAAGCGACCTTAAGTTGCAATTATACTTAATCTTCCTGGTCATTCAGTTTTTGGGTTCTGAGCTTCATAAGCCGCCAATTCCTTCTGATAGTCTTCATCCAAGATTGGCTTACCTTCATTATCCAAAAAGGGTTTAGGGGGTTCAGGCTTTTTAACTTCGGATAGGGGAATCCCATCCTCATTTACTAGCTCTCCACCCACATTAACTAGTTTTCCTTCTTTGAGAAAACGTCCTTGGTCATCCACAAACTTAAACCTATGCAGGAATTTATTTTCGGGAGTGTCACTCAGATTCTTCTGGTAATCCCCTAAAATTCGGGCCTGATAAGTCATATATGCCATTGTGGCGGCAGTAAATTTATCCTGATTTTCCTCGGTAGATACCGTTGAATTCTTAAAGTCATCGAAGGAACTAAAGAACCTCTCTCCACTATCTTTATACACCGTAAGAGCATAAATAAGATAGTTTTGACGTTCGTTCTCAGAGTAGCCCTCAACTGTGTTTCGCTCAACATCTGCAAATACAGTACGGAGGTCTAAAATGCGGTTTCGTAGTTCCTGACATTTTAGAGCTATTTGAAACATAGTATCAGGACTCATGTCTCCGGGCCCACCAATCTTCAAATGGCGAGATTTCGTGAGAGTTTCTTCGCACTTATTGAGTTCAGTCTGGGCATCTCTAAGTTGCTTTTGTTTTTCTTCGTCCCAAATTCCTCGTCTCATTGCCTCTTCGCGAGCTGTGATAGCAAGGGGCATCTTTTCCTTCAAATAGGCTTCATGGTACGCTTTAGACCGGATTTTATCAGCTTCTCGAATATCCGATGCCTTAGGAAACCTGAGCATTAGTTCTACGGATTTGTCACCCACAGTAACCTGAAAAGACTTATTCTCTGGCTTCTCAGTAGCTTCAACTTTATCTGTTCCCATGATTATCTCCAAAGCTTTCTCTTGTTTGAAATTTGTACTGATAATTGTTATACTGAATCACATACTTATCTAATTCGTTTGATGCCCTATTAATTTCCTTATTACCACAGTATAGTATCTCTTCGCGAGTACGCAACCATATTTTCCGGAATTTTTGCTCTTCCTCTGTAAGTTCTTCAGGCTTCTTATTGTGCCCCCATAAGTGTCCAAAATGTTCCTCAATCTTAGCTAAGGCCCCAATAAATGAGGTCTCTAATGATTTCTTAATACTTGAATTGAGTCTAGAGCGACTTTGCAAGTTTGATATCTGCCGATTCATTTAATGTTCCTCTGTTAATCATTGCGAATTTCGCTGCCTTGTATGCTTTAGCGGCCGGGCTATTAGCCTGTTCTATAACTTCACTCATGTCTTTGCCGGGCTCTCTTGGTATATAAACTTCCGAGGAGCTTCTTACAGCATCCGATTTCATTTTTCCTTCTACATATTGTTCGGCCTCACTTCTCTTATTAGATTCGGATTGGACTATACACCAGCCATCTAGGGCCCAGTCGTCCTCTATGACCCAATCAAACGGTTTTTCGGGGTGACTTCCGACATTCTTATAGAAAGTGTGCCAGTAGACTAAGTTGAGTTGCTCCTCAGTAAGTGGTTCATTATGGAATGGATTCCCGGCCACCATATAATTGTTAAGTTTGGTAGACCGAGCCACTTCTCGATATTGAGCTTCAGTAATGTAGTTGAGTCCAAGCCATATAGCTATTCTATCTAATGTGGATTCATCAACACGTACATTTAAGCTCTTACGCAGTAAATACTTGGCTTTTTGGACTTCGGCCATACCCTCAGCAGTAATATCATCTTTACAATGTAGAATTCTTAAGATACTCATGAGTTCTTCGTTTTTCCGGACTATCTGGGAACGTATTTCTTTAGCATCTCCTTTTTCTTTGACTAAATCATAAAGTTTGACTTTTAGACCTTCTATTTCAGTTCCTATTTTTTTCATTTTGTCTTTATAGTCTGGGGAAAGTCCTTCTCGATACAACGAAACAATATATCCAGGGTCTTCTTTTGAAAAGATATCCGGGTCTGCTTTTAGTTCTTCAAGATTTTTAAGGTATTCATTTTCTGCCCTATACTTATCCATATACGAATTAGGCCGCACTATATAAGTACGGCCCAAGTCTATAATTATTTTACCCGATAATATCCTGTATAATGTCCGTTCCAACATGTCCTAAGTATCTTTAGTTGAAGTAATGTCCTGAAGCTGCTCCACCAGTTAGACTAAAACCAGACTGGTATTGGCCGAATTTAGGGTCTGCGGGGTGAAGAATATCAAAGACATTAGTAGTCTGATAAGTGTAAGTTGCACTCATATTAGTACCATCACTTCCACCACCAGCAGTACTAAAACCGTTCATACGATTCTTAGTTCCGGCAGAAATTCGAGTACCGTCACGAATAGCTACTCGGATAGACTCGTCTCGCGTGTTATCGCCATTAGCGTAAAGTCCTGTTTCTAAAGCTTCAATGAAATCACCGCTAGTGCAGATAATTTCAATTTCAGTAGTCACAGTAATATCTGGATTCAAGCTACGGTCATAAGGGAACTTGCAACCAAGCTCATAAATATCAGTTCTATTAAGAGGCACTGAGAATCGAATAGACTGAAGCTTAACAGAGTAATCGCAGCTAGTGCTAGAAATACTAGGGTTACGTCCGCTAGAATCCATACCTGGAATATTTCGGGGGAATGTACAGCCCGAGGCGTACACAGGAAGACCATTGCTGTCTGTTGCATACGAAGAAGTATAATCAAACAGTACATCTTCTCGCTTCATAATGCCGGATGCGGCCAAAGGAGCATCAGGCACATTGAAACCGGCAGAGCCAGTAAAATAACCGCTCAAAATATTAATAGAGACAGCTTCTGCATTGCGATACGTAGCAGAGTACCATTTACGATTGTTGCCTACGAATGAAATGGTCTCTCGAATTGGCCCCTGAACAGGAAGTTCAATACCCAAGTTATTAGGATAGTAGCCGCTATGGAAGCAGGCAAAATCAGCCGTACCAGATGACCTCTGTTGGGTCATAGGGAAGATAGCCAAACCAATGTGGCATCGAGCATCAGACCGACCCAGCAAAGTAGGATAAGTCGCATCAGAAGTAGCCTTATGGTAGATTAGAGGATATCCATCAATGCATTTTTCCATGCTGATGTTAATATCGGACACTTCTTCCATCTGCTCGTAAGGGTCGGCCTGCCCAAGTTCCTTAATAGTCGTAATAGGAACAGACCCATTCATACCGATACTTTGAACACCGTGAACTACGTGACCGCTCGCAAAAGCCGTAAAATTTAGGCCGGGAGCGATGAGGGGCTGTTCACACTGATAGATAATACGTTTATTAGGCATTTATTTTCTCCATTGCTACTATAGATATACACCGGAAAATAAGCTTAAACTGAATAAAGAATTAAATTACAAGTACAAGTAACTACAGACCTATACACATTAGGAACATATTTAACGTCTTGGCCTTCCATGTTTTCGAAAGTTATAGGTTTTACATTCCAAGGATAAGAGTTTTGGAGTTCTGGAAGTTCTTTAGCTCCACTGACCAAGAATCCATACTGATTATAAGGAAATGCACTATTTTGACGAACCTGTTCAAAATCTGTCCCTATAAATGAATGCATATTCTGGTTACATATAAGGTCAGTAATTAGCTTTTTCTGCTGTTGATTTTCTGCAAACACATAGAAATTCACCCTTGGATTGTACCAGCTACCACCTCCAAGCATTAATGGTTCAAAGTTATTTTCAGACGTTACCTCAACTATGACTGCTGGAAGCTGCACATTTCTATTTGTAATGGTATTTCTAATGCCGGAACCTATTCCATGAGCATCAAAATTAGAATACTTGTAGGTTTCAGCCATAAGCTCCCGAAACCAAGGGACCGTAGAAACATCCCAAAATATAGTCTTAGCACTGTAAGAACATTTTACCAAAGAAGAAAGCCCAATAGGGGAGTCAAATACAATTTGTCCGTGCTTATAATCTACGTTAAAGCCGGATGTTACGAAAGTTCCGTTTATATAAACCCCGGAAATATCTACCGAATTAATCCCGGAATTTGATTCCCAAGCCCAATTGGTTCTATAACCTTGCCAAACCCGGCCCATTTGGTATTGTTTGTGTGGGGCTGGTTTTAGGGTGCCAACTTGATTCCCGGCATAATCTGTTGAATTAAAATAAATATGTTGAGAGCCGCTACTCAAGAGACATCCATAATCGAAGAACGCAGCAATATTCTGCTCTAGATTCATGGAGTGCGGAATCTGATTTAGAGTTTCAAATCCTTTTAAAGTGAATGCCGGGTTCATGATTTCCTCGCTATAGCCTGTTCGGCAATTCTAATGATTTCTTGGTCCATGCTAGAAGCTGCCCTAGTTAAAAAGTTATCATTTTGAGTTCCTTGATATTCCTCAGGCTTTACGGAGAATGAGCCGTCTGCTTCCACCATAATGGCCCGAGTTGTACGGGACGACCCATCGTCTGAATAATGAGGAAAAGACCCACGAAGTACTTTATAGCCGAATACTACCGGAGCTCCGCCGGACAATAAAAGCCATTTTAGCCACGGAATTTCAGCCCCAGACCAATACTCATCTTGGTCGGAAATATATTTGGAGTACGGTGAGTCAAGTACATTTTTCAGCCAAGTCCTATCGAATACCGTAATAGTTAATGCCAACATATAAGCATTACCTTCGTTTACGGCTTTGTGGACTTTAACTGAAACTCCGTCTAGTAGGGTATCCATTAGTTTTTTTACATCCTCAGTATCCTCAATACCAAAATAAGCGCGCAATTTTCCGTCCTGCCTAGTTAATGACCTATATTCAGGTTGCTTATGAACTGCTATTAAAAACCGGTCTTTCACCTGTTGTTCTATCCAGGGGGCTTGGTCTACTAAGTGGGTACGTATTGCGCTCTTAGCTGCTGCACTTAAGGCTTTTCGGAATTGGTCATCTCTAAAACGGAGTTCTAAACGCATGATTAACCTTAGTATTTATCCTTGGATTTGCTCCCACCAACAACAAGCATAATAACCTCGGGCTATTGAGTTCTTATCTCTAGGTTGAGATGCTAACTTGAATTTCATTTGGTCAATGCCAGATTGGGGCATATTAAAGATTGCGTATTCCGCATTAATCACGTAATTATATTCGGTCATATAGAATTTCGAATATATGTAGTTGAGTTCTTTCTTGAAAGTTATTCCTATTGTTTCGTCTGATTTAGCTTTTTGTTCTCTTTGTTGTGAGTTTACTGTGCATAACATTTTGACTTGACGAGTATCTCTAACTTCGTAGGAGCCAGACCCATTAGCCATATAATTGTCTGCGGGGAAAAATGAAGAACTCCCATTGCTTAGATAATTGTCTCCTATGGGCCCCTCAAGAGTTCCCGTAGTGCTTTGTAAGTAGGAACCAAAGAAAAGAGTTACGTCTTTACCACCATTATCAATAGCGTAATTTTGTCCCGAAATATAGAGGAGTTCGGCTTCCGCAAAACTTGGAAATGTCATATTATCTCCAGCTTCTATAGGAGGTATCAGTATATCTAAAGGTACTGAGGACAGCTCTTGGAGTTACACTACTATTGAGAGATATAATAAAATCATCTTTGGAGTCTTCGTATTCGGCACACCAATTCACTTTGATAGCTTCTAGTTTATCCTTGCCGGATGTCCCACCAGTTTGAATCTTAAAATCATTATCGGAGACCATCTTAACGCTATCGCTTGTAGCTCTAGAGGCTTCAGCCCGTTCTATCATACAAGCCGTTTTAAGAGCGGCTAAGGCCATAAATGCTCTATCGCCCGATTCGGAAGGGTCTGGGTTTAAAGTCACGCCTACTATGTCAGCTATATAATCTACTTCAAACTCAATCTCAAGCTGCATTATATTAATGGCCGTCAATATCTTAATTTCGAGGTCACTATCGCAATAAAGTGACTCAGAAACCCCAGTCATATTTCGAACCATTGGAACTATTACTTCTTGCCAAGGCATATTTGGTCTCCTCTATTAAGAATATACCCCGCTAAGTACATAAAAAAAAGAGCTGCGATTTGCAGCTCTCATTTGATTCTATGAAGTTATTACACGGTACCAGCAATGATACGTCAACCGTTACAAACTACCTATCAGTAGTCTCCTGCCGTCCATTACGCCAACTCCAAACATCATTGTGCTGAAGATACCCTGAATTCGCTGACGAACATTATCGTCATACTGAACAGTAGCCTCTTCAACCACTGGCATTACGAAGCTGTCTTCCTGAGTAAGGTCAAGACCAATCAAAATTTCACTATCACCAGATGGCAGCAAGCCACCCAAATCAGTCGTCCAGTAGTTTTGGTATTCCTGACCAACACCAAACTCGTAGAGGTCATGCAGGTTGGTACCAAAGATGTCTCGAAGACCAGTCTCGCTATTGAAGACCTGAGCACGAACACTATCGGGGATAATGTCAATGTTCCAGTTACGAATATCTTCAAAAGCTTCCAAGCTCATGTAGACATCAGTTAGTTTACGATTGTTGGTTATTGAATTACCACCAGCATTGCGCTTCATAACAAGTTGCATCATGCTTACCAAGCGTTTGGTGAACTGATTAGCAGCAGCAGCACTATCATAAACAGTGATACCACGGTCCAAGCCAGCCATCATAAGAGCATGGAAGCAGTCATCATTCAATTTCTTGGTGATGGCCTGTTCGAGACGCTGACCAGCCTTTCGGAGGAACTGAGGGCCAGCTACCTGAGCAAATCGACGATTCCAGTCAATCGAGAAACCAATTTCATAAGTAGGAACTTCGATGAAATCAGCATGCACGATTTTACGAGGCATTTCACCCTGTGCAGGGATAGTATAACCTACGTAATCACCTTCGTCGCCAGGCACAATCCAGTCCAACATATACATTGGCTTGACTGTGTATGGATACTTTTCAATAGTAAAAATGTTACTATAGATTGGTCCGGCAAGAATAGCTTCTCGAAGAGGCTCTTGCAGGGCCTGGGCATATTCCTGACGAGCACCTTCGGCCACAGCCTTATCGGTTGAGGTAGTCTTGCGAAAGACCTCATAAGCCTGTGCGTCATATTCTCGAACTTTACGAGTTACCTTGGACATTATCTATACTCCCATTTCTCTAATTACTAATTACAGATTGATTTGAACTTGTGCGCCACCATCGGCATCTTTGGCAGTCAAAAACTTACCAACGAGTGCGTAACCAGCATTCAACTGAGTTGCAGATACACAAGCCAAAGGAGCGGCATAAGCACTAGCACCAGCAGTAGGACTACCAGAAATCATAGTGGTATACATCCAACCATCATTGATGATTGATACCTTAGAACCTGTCTGCACTTCATTTGGGTCATAAGGATTAGTCTTCTGACGAGTCAAATCGTAATTAACGACCTTCTGTTCAACGAGACCAATCGGAATCTGGCCGGAAGGATTGCCAGCAGTGACGTAGCGATTAGCGTGCTCATTGGCGATACCAGAATAGCCATGTACATTGATGTACACCAAGCTACCTTTTTCCATCGTGCCAGTAGAAAAATACTGGATGTGACGACGAGCATTATAATCTACATAACCATTAGTTGCCATTTATAGCTCCTTAGTCTTTCTTGCTGAAAACATTTTTAAGTGATGCAGACGCACCATTCGTTTTCTCAACGCTAGCTACGCCCAAATTACTGTTAGCCACTTCAAGTTCTTTAGCCTGAGCTTCAGCCAACTTTTTGTTAGTTTCTTCGGCTTCTTTCTTAGCCTTGGCTACCTGAGCCTCAAGTTCATTCTTGGAGGCCATTTTGTTTTCAAGCAGCTTCTTAGTGTTTTCAAGCCAATTGCCGAAAGCTTCATCATTAAGATTAGCTACAACAGCATGATTAGCTTCAGATTCCTCTTTAGTCAGACTGAGAGTTTCTTTAATCTTTTCTACTCGTTCAGTCTTCAACTTTTCGGCCTTAAGGCTTACAACTTCCTTATTGGCAGATTCTAGGTCTTTAGAGGTGGATTCAAGTTTCGTATTAAGTTCGGTCAAAGACGTGTTAGAAGTTTTCAGAGATTCCTGAGTTTCTTTGTTTGCCTGTTCAGCCTTAGTCAACTTTTCAGTAACAGCGGCCAATTCGGTCTTCAAAGTGTCCAGTTCACTCTTGAGCTTATTAGCTTCAGCAAGCTCTTCAGTCTTAGCCTTGAGGGCTGCTTCCAATTCGCTTACTTTTGCTTTCAGTTCATCATTCATCGTTTGTTCTCCGTTATCATTTAATATATACGCCGATTGTTTTTCAATATTAAAAATATCTTCGGCTTTTACATAATTTTGAGTTGCAAATAACAAACATTCTTTTGGGAAGATTACAGATTCTTTGTTGGCAGGATTATCAGTGATACCTTTACCAGTAAACATAAGATTACGCATGAGAATACCAATCTTCTTACCTTCGTATTCTCCGGTTCCACCAAAACTACGTAATTTCTTGCTTAGGAATGAGGTTTCATCATTTCTTTGAATTATTTTCTGAGTACCGTCTGCATACATAATTGCATAATCAAAATCTTCAAAGATACATTCCATACTTACAGCTAGATTACCAGCCTGAACTTTTTCGTAGAGGTCTTGGATTTTTGTAGAATATTCTGGATTTCGATTTTGGTATGGTTTCGAGTTATACTTATAGAAGTTATCTACAGTTAAAAGATGATACTTATTAGGAATATCTTCGTTAGGTTTTCCATCTACAGTATCAGGTATAAGTCTAGCCTCTGTTTCATCCGTAATAGCAAATACTTTACTGGTATGAGCTACTACTTTGTCGGGCTCATGATTAATGTTTGCCGGTTTATTAAGAGGAGTATATCTAGCTTTCCAAACTTCGTCCTTATCAAATACCTGATAATTATCGTTCCAAATCCCAGCAGTTACCAAGATTGATGGATATTCATAAAGAAAATCGTCTTCCTTTAGTTTGCCCACAATATTGTTGATGGATTTGACTTTGGTAGTAGCAGAAGTACTAAGAGCCAACGTATACGTAGCGGATAATGGCTTCTCAAAATAAGAAGATAGGCCGTCCTGAATTTCTTTTTGATATATTTTAGCCATTTAAATTCTTAAACACCTTATTAATAGCGTCAGCTACTTTGTTAGTTTTTGAAGCCAAGCAACCAAAAGTCTTATAAGTCCACATCCCGTCTTTATCTTCGCGCGAACTCATATAACAATCAAATTTACCAGCCTTTTCTGAGTCATAACTTTCAGAAATATTAACTGATGTAAGATTATCAAATACCTCCCCCTTATCATTGATGCAAACTAAGGTTTTTTCTTCAGTGTCATAATTAAATATTAGTTTCATTTTCATCCTTATTTAAACAAATTTCTATTTGAAGTAATCTTTTTTCATCTATATTTGGTTCTTTACCGAAAGTTTTAACAAAGGAAGCAATCAATCCATTGTATTTATGTAAAGTATCTGCGTCTAACGTAGTAGATACGCCGCCAAGGGTATTCTCCTCAATAGTTGAGCCAAAGGAAAAGTTATATAGCAGGGCGAATTTCTCATTCTCAATGCGGTCAGTCTCCGAAGTCGCCAATTGCCGTTGGTTTTTCTTGCCCGATTTTTCGAGAGCCCGATTTACGAGGATTGCCCGAATTTTCTGTTCGGCGTCTGTATACCAGATACTAGCCATTGCCGAACGAGGTTTAACTGTTCGTTTCTTTCGGCCATTTTTGTCGGCAGAATTCTTTGGGCGTCCCTGTCCGGGCTGACCCTTAGGTTTAGATTCCTTAGGTTTTACAATACTCATGACTTGTTTGTCGGTAAGAGAAGTTTCTATATCTAAGTCTTTCGGGGTTATAACGCCCTTAGTGAATCCAATCTTTTCAAGTTCAGCCTTATTATTAGTATTGTGATAAGGACTTGCTTTAGGTGGCATAGTTCCGTTATCTTGACGCCGATTTTCCTTCTTAATCCGGTAACTCTCAATTTCGGGCACAGTGTTAAAGAGTCTTTGGCATTCTTGTTCGGATATTACGTTTCGGTCAACTAAGTCCCGAACTAAAGCCAACATCTGTTCCCGATTCGTAATCGAGATTTCATCGAACATAACTACGGGCGGGTCTCCCGGCAAACCAAAAGCCTTATGTAACATTTTGAATTCTGCGGTCCAAAAAGTTCTCAAAGTATTTCGGGCATAATTCAACCTCTCCACCATAGTCTTCAGACCAAAGTAGTTATTGTTGAAGCTATTATCGTCATTGACTGTTCGAGGAACTCCCAGACCCTGATATATAGCATTAAGCGGGGCTTTATACTTTTCCGTGTCCAGAAATTTATAAGCTTCCTTAGAAAGTTCTATTACGTCGATTCCAGCATTCCAAACGATATCAGCCGTACCTCCGGATGAAATAGAGGCCAAAATATCATTTAGGGCTTCATAGGCCGAAGTTCCGGGGAACCAAGAATGCTCCTTATCAATGTGACCCAGTTTCCAAACTCGAATTTGGGAAGCAATACTATCCAAAGTGTTCCGGTCAGCTAATTTAACTTTATCGTAATGAATCAAATCATCTAGGATACAACCATGTACAGGCTCTCCCCAAACTTCGAAATCATCCTTTTTATAATGGAATACTGAAACCCTAAATGGGTCCAGCGGAATATCTCTTTCACCCTTTTTAAGGATTTTCACCATATCCGGGGGAAACTCTTTAGAAAATTCCTCAAGTTGCTGCTTATTCATTTTTTTGACTATTCTAATGAATGATTCGGGCAACCTGATAAAATAAAGACGTTTGCCGCTAAATGAAGCTATTTCTTCCTGTGGTAATACAACGTATAACGGATTCAGGAAGCTATAACCTACCGGCACTTCAGACCTAACAAATTCAATCTGAGGAAAATCTTGGTCAGCGGCCAATCCTACATACAACTCTTTAATTTGAGCCTTCTTAATTTTGGCGAAAGACCTACTCACAATAGTATTTCCCGCCTTCAGTAAAAGTCGGACAAATTGCTCATTAATCGAATAGGAGTCTATTTTGGTTAGCCAATTAGTGTAGAATTGCTGAGTACGCTCACTCTTATGCGCCACATACATTCCATTAGCAGAGAACTCTGCCATTGTATCAATCGTGTTCTTAACAATCGGATTCTTCTTATAATAACACATTGACATAGCCATAATACCCTTGGGGGTAGTTGGCAATTCTTCATCCGGCCTAAAGTTATAATAATCACTTTCGGCATAGCTGTTTTTAACTGTAATATCCGGCACTATATTCCGGTATTCTAAGTAGTTTGAGGCTTGGGCAGCTTCTCGTCTAACTACGAATCCGACTGGGGATTCAATCTTCCCATCTTTACTGGCATGGATTACGTCAATTTTCGGGCTCCCAACCGGAGAATTCGCCCCGATAATCTTACCATCTAACTTTTTTCTTTGTGTCATTTTAAATTTCCAATTCTATTGTGTTCTAAATAGAAATACACCGTTATCTTCGTTTTCTAACTAAACCGACGGGCATAGCATTAATAAGTGAAAGGTGCGGAACATTCCCATAAAACATCTGTTCTGAGACAGTTTTCTTTTTCTTCTGAATTTTATCGGCCAATATTCCAACATAAGAGGACTCAGGAATTGGGTCAACTCCTCCCCTAGTTATTTCATTTGCAGCGGAATTAGCAATAATGAGAGCTGAGTATCTATCCTTTTTACGCTCGTGACTCATCTGAATAAGCTCAGAACGTTTTCCGGGCAGAGTCCAGCTTTCTCGTCCAGTTCCGGGAGCTATTCTAACTATAATGGAAGTTAACTCTTTTTTCATGAACTCAATTTCGTCGTATACGGACTCAATTGTGTCGTCCACTGTTTCCTTATCGAGCAACTTAACGTTTTTGTAATGCTCGAATCCGCCCTTGCCTTCAGTCATCTCAGAGGCCAATAAGAGGTATGGGTCATATTTTGGGAACAAGATGTTTTTCTGTTCCATATCTCTTTTTAGACCGTGATTTGCGGCAGACACCCAATTGTAATCTTGGAACTTCACTAGATTAATAATATGGGGCCCTTCTTTGTGGTCAGTCATCTTGGGTTCTCCTAATACGACCAGTTCGTAAATTGGGCGTTCAGTAACTAGGAGCTCGTCTCGGATTTCTCGGCCACCACCTTCAGAATCCATATCAATTCGAACAACTCGACCCTCATTTAAGCCGAAGCTCACAGCTATATCATAAATCTTCTTTGCGGCATATGAGTAAAACTTTTTCTCGGATGTCTTGGAACTTTCTTGGTCTTTCGCAAATTTCTTTCTGTTAGTCGTATAACAGTAGACGATACGTTTCTGATTATTATAGACTTCAAGAACCACAATAGACGTATTATCGTGTTCGGAAGCTGGGTCAACACCGATAACATATCTAGCCTGTTTATCGTCTATTCCTCTCATTGAGGGCATAAAGCTTGCGGTGCATCCATCTATTAGAGTTTTGCGGAAAAATCCGGCTGAATCATCTAGGAAGACGCATCCGTATTCCGAATTAAAAATATCGGATGAAGATGTTGCTTTGGCACTATCAATGTCGATTTTGGAAAGATATCCGGAAGGAAGTAATGTGTAAGGTACTCTAAAAATACAGTAGTGTCTATGATTAATGCCAATAAGTTTTTCGTAATCATTTGGTCTAGATTGTTTTAGCGCGTTTAAGTCACCACCAGCCTCAATAATAGCCTTATATTTATCATAATAATTACCAAGATTCCCTTCTTTGTAGGATACTGTTCCGGCAATAATTTCCTGATTGAAAGACTCTTTAACGTCAATACCAAGTTCTGACTGAGTAATTCCTAGTTTAGCAGCTGCTTCTATGGCCTGATGTAATCTTACTTTTTCGGCCGGGTCTTCAGAAACAGCACCGAACCCCTTAATAACTCGTTCAAAGATATCCAAATCGTGAGAATCAAACTCATCCGCGATGATTACGTTAGACCTGAATCCTCTAATCTTTTGTCCCTGAATACCAATTGGAATTGCAATGATTTCAGATTTACCAATAGTCATGCTTAATTGGTCAGGACTGTAGTGTGGCCCATTATACTTATTGCGAGCTCCTTTGCTACCTAAGATATCTCTAAGTACGTCTGCTTGAGCCCAAACTCTTTCGCATACCTCAAACACCATTTTGCTCTGTCTGAATCCTGAGCCAACTATAACTATTTTGGAACCCTGCTTGATAAATGCTTTATACATAGCATAGACGCCAAGTGAAAACGACTTTGAATATCCCCTGGACGCCAACACTAAAGGACGGGCGTGATTATATACTTGACGCAAAAAAAAAGTTTGATATGGCATCAAGTTAATACCTAATATATACTTGCAAGTAAAATAACAATAATTAGGGTCCAATAACATACGAACTAATTGTACGTCTTCACTCTCCCTTCTACGAAGAGGGTTCACGATATTAATATGTTTTAGGCCGTGTTTTAGACGTTTAAATTCGTCATATTTAGAGCCGTGGTATGTTGATATATATTTTTCTATGTCGTACGACAGAGACATATTAACTCCTAGATGAGCTTTTCAATTCGGGCCACATTCTTTAAATAAGACTTAACGTATTCGAAAGAGTGCAGTCCCGCAAATATAAAAGGAACGCCATACTTCAATTGAATGTCAGTAATTCTTGAGATAATATGTGCTCCGTTAGACCTTAAAGTATCCCATCGAAAACTTGGGATGCTACTTGCTACAGGAAAATTTACAATATTAGAAAACTCAAATTGGCACACAATAACTTTGTGTTTAAATAGGGAGAGTCTCTCCAACTCATTATAGAATCTTTTTTCGAAGATATTCTGATAGATTTCTCCGGTATTCTTTTTTCGTTCCACCGTAACAGTTCCGGCAGGGAGTTCAAAAATAGAATAATCTCCGGTTGGTAATGCTCTGGCTATGGTTCCATTGCAAAAATCATCTTGTGGAAAGTTCCAAGATTCTCGTTTTTCTCGGGTGTCACGAATTACAGTAAAAATAACTAATCTCCAAATTCTGAATTAATCATATCCTCAACTAAATCGTCAAAAGAGTATTTAGGTTTCCATCCTAGTTCTTCACGAATTGGAATACTACATCCCTTGAGCATTGGTACTTCATTTAATCTAAAAAGACTTTTATCAATTTCAATCAAACTATCATTTATTTGGTCAGGATGCTTACAATGTCGCTTAACTTTTTGTATAGCTAAATCTAAAAATTCTTGAACAGAATGAGTCTCCATGCTACTAATAATATAATCCTTTGGGTTGGCTTGCATAGTTAGATAGAAAGCCTCAACACAATCCTTCGCGTGAGTCCAATCTCTGCAACTAGATAAGCAGCCGAGTTTAAGTTTAGGTATCTCTTTTTGATTATTGATTAATTTACATATTTTTGCCAAATACACAGTAATTTTCCGAGTCACAAAATCTTCACCGCGACGTGGCGATTCATGATTAAAGCATATGTTTGAGCGAGCATTTAAACCATAACTTTTCCTATAAATATCAACCATATTAAAAGCAAATAGTTTAGCTGCGGCATACGGAGAACAAACTTTCATTCTCGTATTTATATTTTGAAAACCATCTGATTCAACTTCTGTGCCAAATTGTTCACTTGATGACGCGTATAAATACTTAGTATTTGGACTATAGTTTTTAATAGCGTCTAAAAAATAAAGACAATTCATTCCAACAGAATTAGCCGCATGTATTGGCTCTTTAAATGAAATTCCTACCTGGCTCATTGAGGCAAAATTGTAGCATTCATCAGGCTTCAATTCACCAATGACACTATTGATGTTAATACTATCAGTAACATCACAATGAACTAATTCAATTTTATCTAAGATATGTTGAATTCGCCAATAATTTGGAGCCGAACTACGTCTCACGCCCCCATATACCTTATATCCTTTATCCAAAAGGAGTTCCATCATATACGAACCATCTTGTCCGTTTGCACCTAGCACTAAAGCTGTTTTCATTTAATCCTGTCCTGATATAAAAGGAATTGCTTGTGTACCATCCAAGAACTCGGTCGGTTCTCTATATTTTTCTTCTTCGGCCTCAGCCGCCAATTTCTCAAGCTCTGCTTCTTCGCCAATTTGAATTCTTTGTGAGTCATCGGCCATCTTATCCATGAGACTCATAATGTCGTTTTTCTTTTTTTCTTGAGTGGTTTCCCGGCTAGACCTACTTGCCTTCAGGTCCTTCAACATCGTGTTATACAGTTTGTTTTGTTCTTGATACTGATTGATGATGGCTGAGTAGATAGTATGGAGAGACACCTTTTCTTTGCGAAGCTTCATTATTTTATCATCTTTGAGTTCAGCCTCAATATCCGCACTTCTAACTTTATTGATGTCTTCGTCTAGACTTATGAGTGTTTCTTCTGCACTTTTTCTTTGCTTCATTAAGTTCGACATAAGAATGTCTTGTTTAATTGCATTGAAGATTTGGTTTTGTTCAGAGAAAAGAATATCTCCCTGAAACTGAGCCACCCACTCTGAGTATTTCTTCTCAAAAATTCGAAGCTCTTGTTCTGTAAGTTGGTCTTTTAAGAGAAGGAATTCATGACTTTGTCTCAGGATTTCTAACGTTTCGTTTACTTGGATACCATCCCGGGTCTTATTATTCAGGAAGTCTTGGATTACGGAAGGACGCCTCATCAAATTCTTCGAGATTTCCTCGATAGTCATTGACCCGATATTAGCTTTGATGAAAGCTTGTTCACGGAGAGTCAGTCGCCCAGTTTTAATAGGCTTTAATTTTTGGGGTATTTCACTCATTTATTTTGGCCTTCAATTATTTCACTTACTTCCAAACGTAACTTATTAAGTTGAGCTTCGGGTACTGTCCTATCTCTCATAATTTCCAGGAGGATTTCTTTAGCACTAGATGTAAGTCTTTCAAGTAGCCACTCGACGTAATCTCGGTTATCAATGTGGGCCAAATCAAGGGGTTCTTTTACTACGTCGAAAAATGGTGTAGCCGACTGCAAATTCATAATATTACGCTTGGCTTCATTCCTCTTATAATAAGCCTTATACTTATCGCACTTCATTTTATTGTCGAATTCTTTACAGCCACTTTCGGACCTCTGAAGATTATCGTCTCTAAACGGGCAATTCTTGCAGGGAGGCTCATTCCTAGAGTATTTATCACGGGATAATGATATAATCCGGTTAATGATACAAGTTCTGAGAAATCCGGCCAAAGGTCTCTTATTATCGTACTTCTGAGTGTTCATGGCCTCAATGCCATACATAAAAGCCTGTTGTCGTAACTCTTCTCCTCGATATATTGAAAATGGAGTAACGTCCTTAATGATTCCACTAATGACGAAATCCATAGTCGTAATTACGGCGTATTCTTCAAGACCACTGGGGAGCCACATACGGTTTCCTTATCAGAAGAAATAGTAATAGAGGCAGACGGAATAATATCTTTGGCCTCAGCCTTGATTTCCCATCTCAACACATCGTCAAGCTTTTTGTCCGGAAGATTCAACTCAAGTTCGGAAGCAATACCAATATAAACGGGATTCATTTGATGTCCTCTTTTTTAGAGTATACATGAAAAAATTAAGATGGCAAATTAATTATACGCTGAAAATAGCTAAAACGCTGGGCTTAAAGGCCAGTCTCAAACGGCGACAGCCTATATTAACCAAAGGAAAAGTCATTCCCATACAGGACAAATACAAGACTTTGGGCTTGACTAATTGGTGGTTCCTATTACAATGAAAGCGGATGGTCTAAAGACACGATAATTAAATAGGCCCGCGGGCTGAATAATAAAGGTGACACATGGCATTCGATTATACCCCCTTCTTTGAAAAATATACAAGCTCTGATGATACTTTTCAGAAGCTTAATGTGATGCTTAGTAAGATTGAAAAGCTTACGAACGAATACAGATTAGAACGAAATGCTGAAAAATGCTTTTTGAAACTGATGGAGGAAATCGGCGAATATTCTGTGGCTAAGTTGGGAGATAAGCCAGTAACTGAGAGCCCGAGGCAAGAAGCAATCGACATTATTATAATGGCAATTTCCCTTATGATTTTGGAGGGCGGAAGTCTAGACTTTATGGCGAATTATATGGCAGTCAAGTTGGCTAAGTGGGAGAAGAAAATAGAGAGTAATAAGAATGGCTAAGAAAACATTAGGCGGTAGGCTGACAAATATACTTGACACCCAGCGAATGAGTCTTAAATTTCTTCAACATGAAGACATAGTATCAGCAGGAAGACATACTCATCAGTGGCTAAAAGAAATTGAGGAGATTGGGAACTTTTTTAAGATGACTAGACGAAGGGGGGTTAATCGCCAAAACACTTATATAGAGTTGAGTGGAACCGAATATCAAGTCTGCAAGATATATCAGACTTTGTATATGTATAGATTGCTGAGAGAAACTAGAAAGGGGTGGGCTGATGAATATAGATGACACGCCCGCTTACTATAGAGATGATATTGTTACCAGTGGTAAATACAGTTTGAAGTATATGGCAAGACTTGAGGAACTAGGAATCTTCTACAAGATAAGTAAATACTTGAAAGCAAAGAATCAGTATACTGGACTAAGTTCTCGTAAAACTCTACTTGATATTGATTTTATTGGCACTAATTATCATCACTTCAGAATGTTTAATAATTTGGAGGGATGGCAAGAAATAAAAAAAGCGAAAAGAAAGAATTAATCAGGAAAAAAGAACTAAAATGATACATAATGGTAGGCTGAATAATATAGCTGTTCGCAACTTCGGTATTGTGACAGTTAAATTTTTTGTTCTTCAATTTATTGGAAGATTGGAAACACTTGGTATTTTTTATAAAGTAAAGCAAGTTGACCGTAATATGTTAGAGTTATCTTTTAGGTGTACTAGTGAACAATATTATTACATTAGTGGTCGCAATATGATACCTAATGTAAAATCGAAGTATTCCAATAGTAATTTTTCGAAGAAATATAAAGATGAAATTGATAGAACAAGCAGAATACATTCTCAAACGTTTAGTGATTTAGACAGATAATTTTATAGATATACACTAAAAGACAATCAAGTAATTAACCGTTAATGTAAGCTGATTAATTTACTTGACACATTTTGTTTTTTGCGCTATTGTTTCTATGTCCCTCGCGGCACCCAGGCCCATTAGACAATCTGTCTAAGACCAGGATAAAAACCGTACACTATCTAGGTGTACACTTGAACACGTATATAAATTACCACTAAATGCACTGTACATTGGTTCACCTGTACATTCATTCATGGTATACGGGACACTATACGGACGTACAATGATTAGACACGTTGTCTTATACTTTGTATTGTAGAGTGCCTAAAAACAGTCTAGTTATAAGTCTATATGTAGCAATGGTTTACGTCTATCTTCATGTAAACTTTAGGTGATATTATCGCATCATGCTATAAATCCAGGATTTTGTACACTATTGGTGTACTAGCGTATAGGTGTACAATCGCCGTAAGTCTATATGCCATAAGGATTTACGTTTTT
>JACDJC010001540.1_pt1 | contig 20175 bp, 17 predicted proteins | sample 7454191 | NCBI WGS metagenome assembly JACDJC01 (sample SAMN14253291, study PRJNA609438) | sludge metagenome | isolation source: sludge after 25d culture with pyrite and EDTA | collected 2018-12-20 | reverse complement strand
TGGAGGGCATCCAGCAGGCAATGAGCCTATCGGTAGCGATCACTGCGGTCGATGTTCACCTATCCCCGCCTTCACAAACTGACCTGAACGATGATCTCACCCGCATCCGGCAGGCCTGCCCGGTTCCCTTTACGGCAGCGTTACCGCTCTTACACCGCCTGCCCACCCGCTTACGGGAGTACGCTTGGCACGTGCGCTTGATCCTTAATGAAAACGAGTTGCTCGCGGTTCTACCGGCTGGTGCGGACTATTTTGGGTTAGCCTTAGATATCGGTTCGACCAAAATCGCAGCCTATTGGGTCAACCTCCAATCCGGTGCCGTATTTCACCAAACCGGTTTTATGAACCCACAAATTGCTTACGGGGAAGATGTGGTTAACCGAATTGCCTTCGCCAACCAGGGTGAAAAACAATCCCAAATTCTACACCAAATCCTGATCGATAGCCTCAATCAACACATCCAGGATACTTGTCTGCAATTCTCCCTTCAACCCGATCAAATCGTGGATGTGGTGGTGGTTGGCAATACCATTATGCACCATTTATTTTGCGGCTTGCCGGTGCGCTCGATGGGAGAAGCCCCCTACGTGCCGGTCGTAAAACAAGCCTTATCCATTCCCGCTGCCACATTAACCCTAGACATTGCCCCCGGTGCAACGGTTTATTTGCCGCCCAATATTGCCGGCTATGTTGGTGCCGATCATAGCGCAGCCATCTCGGCCGTGCGCCTCAAGGAAAGTCAACACACCGTGTGTCTGGTCGATATTGGCACCAATACCGAGATCAGCCTGATCCACAACCACACCCTCACCGCCTGTTCTTGTGCCTCGGGACCAGCCTTTGAAGGGGCGCATATCCGCGATGGCATGCGCGCTGCCCCCGGCGCAATTGAACAAGTCAGTATTCTCAATCAACAAATTTCCGTCTCCACCATCGGACAAAAACCACCGGTCGGGATTTGCGGTTCGGGAATCCTCTCCGCAGCAGCAGAAATGCGCAAAAACGAGATCATTGACCGGCGCGGGGTATTCCAAAAAAAGCATCCGCTCGTGCAGCACGATGGCAAACAGCCCTACCTACGCCTGACCCAGCCTTCTGAAAACCATCAAAACCATGCCATCCTGATCAACCGCGCCGACATCCAGGAAGTGCAGTTAGCCAAGGGGGCCATTCGCAGCGGGATTGAGATTTTATGTCAAAAAGCCGGCATCCTGCCTGAGCAAGTCGACCAATGGCTGATCGCGGGGGCCTTTGGTACCCATTTGGATATTGCCAGCGCCATTGAAATTGGTATGTTTCCAGCAGTTCCCTTTGAGCGATTCCAGCAAATTGGCAATGCGGCCGGGGTGGGTGCCAAGGAAATGCTGATCAATAACGATCAACGCCGTCAGATCGAGGTAATCATCAACCAGATTGAGTATATCGAATTGACCGCGGAAGCGTCTTTCAGCGATACCTACATGCTGGCCCTATCGCTGGAGAAAAAGGACAGCCTCTACCATGAAGATTAAATGTATCAGCTGTGAATCGCTGGCGCGTCCGGTCTATTATTTCAGTGCTATCTCCCCGCAGCAGATCGACCTGGAAATTCTACAGATTGGTCTGCATGACCGCCCCACCAGCCTGCGCGAGCAGCTGCAAGCGCGTATTGATCAAACCCCACTCGATGTTTACGATGCAATCGGCTTGGTGTATGGCTTATGCGGGCGGGCAATTGATGGCCTAACCAGCAGTCACACCCCGCTGGTGGTACCACGGGCGCATGACTGCATCACCCTCTTATTGGGCAGCCGGGCTGCCTACCAACAACAGCAAAATGAAACGCCCGGCACGTATTGGTACTCACAGGATTATTTAGAGCGCAGCCGGCGTTACGGCGAAAGTATGACTCTGGGCAGCGGCATGCCGGCTGATCTACAATCGATATACCACCAATATGTGGATCAATATGGCAAAGACAACGCCGATTACCTGATGCAAACCATGGCAAGCTGGCAGACACATTACAGCCGCGCTGTCTTGGTGGAAAATGAACTGGGTGTCACACAAAATATTGCTGAACAAGCCCAACAGGAAGCCGAAAAACGCGGCTGGCGGTTAGAAACATTGCCGGGCGATTTGTCGATGGTTAAGAAACTTTTATTTGCTGAATGGGACGAGGATTTTTTGTTCGTCCCCACGCAAGCCAGCATTCAGATGACCGGGGATGAACAAATCATCACCGCCATCCCCAACAAAGATCAATAGGAGAGATTTGATGAACACTTCAGCGTTTAAGGATTGGATCGAAAATAAAGCGACCGTAATACTCGATGGAGCCACCGGCACCAACCTTCAAAAAATGGGGCTGCCGATTGGGGCCAGTCCAGAAACGTGGGTGATCCACAAACCAGAAGCCGTCCTCGAGCTGTACACCCAATTTGTGAATGCCGGGTCGGATATTATCCTCAGCTGCACCTTTGGCGGCAACCGCATCCGCTTACAGCATGCCGGTTTGGCAGATCAGGCTGAACAAGTCAACCAGACTGCCGTAGCGCTGGCGAAACATGCCGTTCAGGGAAAAGACGTGCTGGTGGCCGGTTCGATGGGTCCCACCGGTGAAATGATGGAACCCTTCGGCACCCTGACGGAGGAAGCTGCTTATGACATTTACCGCGAACAGGCCCAGTTTTTGGTGGCTGCTGGCGTGGACTTATTGGTCATCGAAACCCAATATGATCTAAACGAAGCTCTGACCGCCATCCGCGCAGTGCGCTCCTTTTCGGATATCGTCCTGATCTGTTCCTTCAGCTATGATCGCGGCACACGCACCATGATGGGTCTAAAACCGACCCAGGTGACCGAAGCCTTAAATGAAACCGATGTGTTTGCCATTGGTGTCAACTGCGGCAAAAGCCTGGAAAGCAACCTGGCGGTGTTAGAAACCCTGCATGGTTTAACCCAAAAAGCACTGTGGTTCAAACCCAATGCCGGTGCGCCAGAAACCGATGGCAGCGGCAGCGTGCAATATCGGATTTCCCCGCAGGTTATGGGCGATCATGCTGCCATCTGGGTCGCCAAAGGGGCACGCTTCATCGGCGGCTGCTGCGGCACCAGCCCGCAACACCTGGCCGCGATTAAGGAAAGCGTGCGCACCTAACGCGTCCCCAAAAAAACCCGCCCTTCCAAGGTTGGGTGTTAATTCAGGCTGTCTTTTAAACCGAAGGCTGTATAGAATTTTGCGTTAAATCTATGCTCCTGTGCCTCTGTGCTTCTGTGTGATGGTCTCAATCGATAATGTTGGCAACCCTATAAAAATCTCTGTGGCCTCTAGCGAAGCAGGCGGTAATTTTTTTATTTTTTTCGCACCAATTCGCGGAATGAGCAGTTGATTTTATTTAACCGCGAAGGCCCACGAATTTACGCGAATATTTTTACAATCATCTTTGTTGGGCTTCGCACAAAGGGTGGGGATTCTTCACCAAGGTAGTCTGTCAAGCGATGGTAATCCTTAACCGGTGCTTGCCCACTCTACTCTCTGTGCTTTGGTGTGTTGGTTGATTCCGCGCTTAATTTCTTATTTTTTTCAAGTTGACAACGTTGTCAATAAATGATACAGTATACCCATCAAATTCTGAAAAGTGAGGCAATTATGCAGCCTAACCCTTCTTTTTTGCGCAACGGGAAACAACTTATTACGGACGTCCTTAATCACAAGGAAACTTTGGATGTTCCCTGGGTACCCTTTTCGGGGGTTCATGTCGGCAAATTAAAAAATGTGCCGGCTGATACTGTCTTACAAGACGGCGAAGCATTGTTGGCCTGCCTGCTGGAAGCCAACCGCTTGTACGCACCGGATGGGCAGCCAGTAGTATTCGATCTCCAAATTGAAGCCGAGATTCTGGGCTGTCAATTGTTTTGGGTACCGGATTCGCCGCCAACCGTCATCGATCATCCCCTGCAATCCAACCCAACCATCCCTGATAAAATGCCCACCCCACACGATGGCCGCTTGCCGATCATCCTGGATGTGATGCGCAAGATGAAAACAGCGGTTGGGGAACATACCGCCCTGTATGGCTTGATCACCGGCCCGTTCACCCTGGCTTCCCACCTGCGCGGCACCGATATTTTTATGGATATGATCGACCAACCTGATTATGTGATCGCCCTGCTGGATGCCTGCCGTCAATTTGTACAGCAGATCGCGCACTACTATATCGAAGCCGGCATGGATGTGATCGCCGTCGTAGACCCAATGATCTCCCAAATTTCACCGCGCCACTTCAAACGCTTCATGGCACAGCCCTTCAGCGCCCTGTTTGACGATATTCGCGAACAGGGAAGATTCTCCGCCTTTTTTGTGTGCGGCGATGCCACCAAAAATCTTGAAAACATGTGCTTAACCAAACCAGATTGTATCGCCGTGGATGAGAATATTGATATGCAGGCGGCCCAGGCGATCACCCAACAATACCAGATCACCCTCCAAGGGAATATTCCCCTGACCACCTGCATGTTGCTCGGTCAACAAGAAGACAATATGCAATACGTGACCTCTCTACTCGAAACGTTAGATCACCACAACCTGATCATCTCCCCGGGCTGCGATATGCCCTACGACACCCCCGTGGAAAATGTGATCGCCGTCGCCGAGGCGATCCGCAACCCCGAGCAAACCCGCTTGATTTTGGAAAACTATCAGGCCAAAGACATCGATTTAAGCCAAGTCATCTTGCCCGACTATCATAATCTGGAAAGACCATTGATGGAAGTCTTCACCCTCGATTCTTCTGCCTGTGCAGCCTGCGCCTATATGCTGGCTGCCGCTGAGCGGGCCGCACACAGCTTAAATGGAGCGGTCGATATGGTCGAATACCGCATCACCAAAGCGGAAAACATTGCCCGCCTGATGAAGATGGGCGTAAAAAACCTGCCCGCCATCTTGATCAATGGCGAGTTGAAATTCAGCTCATTAATTCCTCCGCAGCAAGAATTGATCGAAACCCTGCAGCGCTATATCCAATAAGCACATAAGTCCAGGTGCAACGCACTTTGAAAGTACCTTGCACCTTGCAAATTTCACTCACTTGATCCAAAATAAGCTCACCATGCCGATTGCGCTGCCATCCTCCCATATCCGCAGCGCACAGAAAAGGATCACCATGAACATTCAAGGAAAAACAGCTCTGGTAACAGGCGGGGCGGTACGCGTCGGCAAAGCCATCGCCTTGGGGTTGGCCCAGGCCGGGGCGAACCTCGTCATCAACTACAACACCAGTGCCGAAGAAGCCCAACATACCACCCAAGAAATTCGTGAATTCGGGGTATCCGCCCTGGCGATTCAAGCCAATATCGCTGCGTGGGAAGAGGTGAAAAGCATGTTTACGGAAATTCATCAAACCATCGGCAAGCTCGACATCCTGATCAACAATGCTTCCCCCTTTAAATTAACCCCCATTCCGACCGACTCGATAGCAGCCTGGCAACTGGTCACGGGGGTACAGATTGATGGCGCGTTTTACGTTTCTAATCTGGCCGCCAAAGACATGCTCGAAAAAAAAGAGGGTGCCATCGTCAACATGATCGACCTATCCGCCTGGGAAGCCTGGCATAATTTTACCGCACACGCCGTCGGAAAATCCGCCTTACTGGCCTTAACCCGTCAATTCGCCTTGGAATTACAACCTTATGTGCGCGTCAATGCCGTTGCCCCCGGGCCAGTTCTCGCCCCCGAGCATTATTCAGCGCAGAAAATTGAACGCACCGCTCAAAAAACCTTGTTGAACCGCTGGGGAACCCCACAAGACATTTCCAAAACCGTCAATTTCTTAATTGAATCCGACTACATCACCGGTGAATTCATCACGGTCGATGGCGGTCAACGCTATGCGCATCGCAAAAAGAAGGACTTGTCAGGCGAATAAATAAGCACCTGCTGAAAAATCAGCCTTTTATTGAGCCATCCACCATCGCCTTAAAAAAAGTACCGCGCGTGAACAAGAACAAAACCACGATGGGCGCGGCGATAATGACACATGCCGCCGCCAAAACCTGCAAGTTAACGATGTTTTGACTTAAGAAATCATACAAACCAAACATGGCCGGTTTAAATTCGTTTTTATTGATCAACAAATAAGCCACAATAAACTCATTCCATACGTTGACAAAGGTCAACAGAAAAACAGAAATCAAGCCCGGTAAGGCCATCGGCATGGTAACGCGCAGCAAGGCTCCCAGCGGACTGCAGCCTTCGATCATGGCCGATTCCTCTAATTCGCGCGGAATGGTATCAAAAAAACCTTTTGTGATCCAAACACTGATCGGCAAAAAGAAGCCGATATAGACGAACACCAGAAACAAGCGGTCATCATAAAAAAGAAAAGACTTGCGCATGGACACCGTCATCTGATAGAGGGCCAGCAAATTGGTCAATAAGGGCACCCCCGTAACGGCATAAATCGCAGTCAGCAATGCGTTATGCCCCCGAAAATCATAGCGGGAAAAAGCAAAACCGGATAGGCTGGCAAGCATTGTCACAAAAACCGCTGTCAGGGAGGCATATAAAATCGTATTGGGAATGTAGGTGCGGATCAAGTTGCCGGTTAGCTCGAAACCCAGCAAAGCCGTTTCACTGGGTTTGGGGGCCAAGACGCGCTGGTAGCCCTCTACTGCCCAGCGGCAGGCGGTAATATCAAAGGCCGCATCCGGGGTATCACACGGAAAGATCACCGGTGGCTTGCGGGTAATATCGGCCTGTTCTTTAAAAGAGATCAAGATGGTCGCTGCAATCGGAAGAATGGCAAACACGGTGATCAACAACAGGGCAAGATTCACCAACTTGAGATTTCGTTCACGGCGCGTAAGGTAGAAACGCTGCTTATCCATATCGCCGGCCGCTTTCATGGACGCGGGTGATGCGCAGGATACTATAGATCAAGAACCAATTAACGATAGCAATTAACAGGGCCAAGGCAGCCGCCCGCCCAAAGCGTAACTGTCCCCAGCCCAGCACATACAACAAATAACTAACCAGATTGGTTGCGGTGCCAGGCCCGCCGCCCGTCAGGCTAAAGATCATGCCCACCCCATTCATGCCGCCCAACACCAGATTAAATAAAGCAACCACCATCGTGGGCAAGATTAAAGGGATGGTGATATGTCGAATCAGTTGAAAATTGGCCGCACCATCCATCCGGGCACTTTCCATCACCTCAGTCGGTACCGTCTGTAAGGCCGCTAGAATGAGCAGGGTCACAAACGGCAATGCCCGCCAGGAAGCAGCCAAAATCAGGTAGACCATTGCTGGGGCAGGCGGAAAGGGGAAATTCCCCACCCAAGGAGATGGCCGAGCTGCGGTTAGAATTGAAATGCCATCTGGGGGGAAAATAGCGGGGTTTTGTAAAACGCCGGAAAACAATCCATATTCCGGCGTTACAAATAACCGAAAGATGAGCCCGGCAATCACATCGGCAATGATCCATGGAATGAACAATAACGTGATATATAACCCCGAAAGCCGCACCTTTTGTTTTAACAATAAGGCAATGACAAAACCCAGGACCAGGGTCAGGAATGTATATCCCACTAAAAAAACCAGGGTGTGCCCAACACTTTCAGGAAATATACTGGTTTGAAACAGGCGTTCAAAGTTTTTGGTGCCCACATACAACCATCCATCCGCTTCGCGCTCTTGCAGGCTCAGCCAGGCCGTATAGATGGCCGGGTAAACCTGGACAATGAGTATCACCAGCATTGTCGGTAAAATTAACCAAAAGGGGGCGGACTTTCTCCAACGGGATCGGATGGAACGAAGAAGATTACTTGACTGCATGCAGTGCTTCAACTTTCAAGTCAATGTTTAGTTATTCGCGTTATATTCATCTTGGACTTTTTGGAGTTCAGAAGCAATATCCAGACTGGGGTCTTCTTTCACCAATTTATAAACCGCATTCATAATCGCCGGTGCAGCCTCTGCGGGTCGGTCTAAAGAACCCGCCCAATTGACACAGACACTGTTGTTGATCGCAATTGCAGCCTGTTGATAAAAAGGAGTCTGCATGTCGGGGTGCGCTTGCGCGGATTTTAAAGAGGGGAAGCCGGCACCCGGCCCAATCACGAACTCGATATGTCGTTCCATATCTCCCATGATCCAATTGATATAATCATAGGCGGCCTCGATATTTTTTGCACCGGTCGGGATGGCAAACCCCTGAACGTTTAAATTACAGCCCGGTGTATTACCCTCCGGCGCAAATAATGGACGCATGATGATTTTCCCATCCGCAATCGCATCCAACATATCGTTTTCGTCACCTTTTTCATATTTTTTGCCATCCGGCGCGGTTAAAGGATTGATATAACGGTATCCATACAAGCCGGTTGGAATAGCCGCCGCAGAAGCGTCCTTGAAGGAATCCTCTTCTAAAAAGCCGCCCGCAAAAACGGTTTCCGGCTGGTAGCCCTTGGCAATCGTTTCCCGCAAAAAGCTAATTGCCGCCACATTTTCGGGTGTATTTAGCAGCATATTGCCCTGTCCATCATCATAACTACCGCCATACGAGGAGATTAATGCCCAAACCAGGCGCGCAGTACCGGTGCCGTCATAAGCCGTGGAACCCACATACGTCCAGGCATAGATGCCCTCTGCCTTCAAGCGTTCTGCTTCAACCAGGAATTCCTCCGGTGTGGTGGGGAAACCGTTCGGGTAATGCTCCGCCCAGACATAAGTCAAAAAGGGGCGTTCTGCGGTTGGGATACAATACAAGCCGCCATCCGGCCCACTACAGCTGATCACAGCACCCCGATCTAAATCATCAAACCAAGCTTGTTGTTTTGCCCAGGCACTAATATCTTGCAAAGCACCGTTGTTGACAAAGGTCGTCACCTGTGCCCCGCCTAGTTCAACCAAATCAGGCACCTCTGCCCCGGCGATGACCGCAGCAACCAGTTCTTGCGTTTGTTTATCCCAAGCCTTGGGTACATTCACCCAATTCCACTTACCAGCAAAAGCCTGATTAAATTCGGGGATTGTTTTTCTTAAATAAGCATTGCCGACACGCTCATCGCTGGCTGGGTCTTCATTCTTTTCATCGTATTGATACCAGGTGACAAAATCAAGCACCTCGCTGGCTGCATCCCCCGCAGCAGTTGGCTCATTCCCGGGGGTGGCGGCTGTGTTGCAAGCAGCCAAGGCAATGACACAAACGATGAAAATAGGAACAATTTTTAAAAAGTTTAACGCAGGTTTCATTCCATTCTCCTTCAAGTATTTTCCCTTATCATAGTCGATGGGTTCATAAAAATTACCCTTTGTACAATGGATTTATCCTCTTTTCGTTACGGGTAGTGAATGCGCAGTCCACACAGCCCATCGGGTCAGCTTGTTGAACCAAGCTCTCTGCCCTCCCCCCAGCGAAAGCGGCATTGTTTTAACAATCGATTTAATTTTCCGGTGGGAATTGCTCAACCCTACACCCCTTTACTTTAACCGATAAATCATTTTTTGGTAGTCTTTTAAGCCTTTTTCTTATATTTTTCCTTGCTTGAAAAAATAATCTATGTTAAAATAATATAGCATTACAGTTTAAGTAGACCGCAATGAAAAGTGGGCGTCCCCCACTTTTCTTGTTATGTAAGAGCGTTTTTGTGGGAGAAGATTAAAGAAATGAGAAATGAATTTACACTTGCATTTAATGAAGTCTTAGAAGAAAAAGGATTGCCCAAGGATATTATCCTCAAAGCCTTGGAATCGGCTATGGCCTCCGCCTACCGGCGTTCGGTGAATGCTTCCAATGCACAGCGTATTGAATCAACCGTTGACACTGAAACCGGAAAAGTAACCATCTTCGCAGAAAAAGAAGTGGTCGAAGAGGTACAGGACGAGCGCACCGAAGTCACCCTGGAAGAAGCTAAACGCTACGACCAGGAAGTAGAATTGGGGATGATGGTGCTTGTGGAAAGCACCCCCAAAAATTTTGGGCGTGTGGCCGCACAAACAGCCCGCCAGGTTATCCAACAGCGCATCCGCGATGCTGAGCGGAATGCCCAGCTAGATTATTACGCCGACCAGCTCGGCGAAATTGTGAGTGGTGTCGTTCAGGCCGCTAACTCCCAGGGTTTAACCATCGGCTTGGAGTTAAAAGCAGAAGGTACCATGCTGCGCAAAGATATGATCCCAGGTGAACGCTTTCATGTGCATGATCGCGTGCGCTCTTTAATCGCTGAAGTAAAAGATACGCCACGCGGGCCGCAAATTCTGTTGTCCCGCACCCATCGTAATTTCCTGCGCCGCTTGTTAGAAACCGAAGTGCCGGAAATTTATCACGGCATCGTTGAAATCCGCTCGATCACTAGAGAACCCGGCCAACGTGCCAAAGTGGCTGTCTCCGCCACCCAATCCGGCATTGATCCGGTCGGGGCGTGTGTTGGCTTACGCGGCGTCCGCATTCAAGCCATTGTGCGCGAATTGCATGATGAAAAGATTGATGTGATCGAATGGCATGAAGACCCTGGTCAATTTATTGCCAGAGCGATCAGCCCGGCCCGGGTCAACGGTGTTTATCTGACAGAAACCAGCGAAGGCGGGCGCACCGCTACCGTTGTCGTGCCGGAAGATCAACTCAGCCTGGCAATTGGCCGCGATGGTCAAAATGCGCGCCTGGCGGCCAAACTAACCGGCTGGCGAATCGACATCAAGAGCCTGCCGGAAGCAGCCAGTGAATCCTTATACAAATTACAAAATGATGACAGCCTGGCAGAGATGACCATGCACGAAAAACAAACCGTTGAAGAAGTCGAAGCCATGCTGGCTAAAAAAGCCAATGGCGGCATTCTCACGCCGGAAAACTATAATGTCATTTCAGCTTTTGTCGACCGCGTAGAAAAACGCTCCTTCTTACGCACCCAAGCCGAAGAAGCCGCAGAAAAGGAACGCCTGGCGCAAATGTACGCGGAAATTCCACCCAGTTTCTTTGAAACCAATATTCTTGATTCTTCGCTGCCCGAACACGTTAATTACATCTTGCAAGAAGCCAATATCAATACGGTTGCCGAACTGGTCGTTAAAATGATGCAGCAACCGGATGACATCGCGCGTTTAAACGGGATGGGGCCGAAAGCCATGAAGTCAATTACCAAATTAATCGACTCCCTGCCAGAGAAACTGGCTGAAGAAAAAGCGGCTGTGGAAGCTACTTCCGTAGATGCCGCACCTGGAAAAGCCACGGACGATGTTCCTGAAGCCATACCAACCCAAGAAAGTACCGCGGAAGTGAAAGATGTAGAAGTAGTTCAAGAAGAACTAGTCCAAGAAGAGGAAACACCGGAGCCAGAACTCGATCTTGAACAGTATAAGTCCGTGGATAAAATCATTGAAGACAGCATAACCAAACCGGAAGAAGGTGAAACCTTCACCACACCAGCGGAAGAAGAGGAAGAACTCTCGTTTGATCAATTGTTTGAACTCCACTCCACCGCTAAAGACTTTGTATTTCCTGATTCTGAAAGCGAAGAAACCGAATCGGAAGATGAAAAGGATAAGAAAGGGAAGAAAAGCAAAAAGAAACGCCATGTTCATGTTGAATATGACGAAGATGAAGATCAAGTAATTCATCTCAAAAAGCATAAGCGCGGAGCTGAGAGTGAATGGACGGAATGGGAATAATTTTGCTGCGATAGGCGTGAAACTCAGTGGCTAAGCATAAACCAAAACGAGGTAAACATATACCGCAGAGAACTTGTGTCGGCTGTAGACAAGTCTTGGATAAACAATCCATGACACGCATCGTGCGAAGCAACAGCGAGACAGGCATCCAAATCGATTCCAGCGGAAAATTGCCCGGCCGGGGTGCCTACCTGCACAACTTAAAACCTTGCTGGCAGGCCGCCTTAAAAGGAAAGCTGGCACACGCTTTGAAAACAGAAGTAGATGCCGCCGCCCGGACAATGTTGGAAGAATACGCAAACAGTTTACCCGAATCCCCTGTCGGAGAATAATTCATGGTTGTCTTCCGCTAACAAACAACCGATCTCCGTTCATTCAGACAATTCAACAGCGCACAACAATCTAAAGCCCGGCTTGGGTTTTAGTACAATACAGGGGCACACTAGCGTTGGAGGTGCGAAAATGAGCGAAAATGGACTGAAAACCATTACATTACCTTCCAGTTTAACCGTAAGGGAACTGGCAGAAATTACAGAATCCAGCCCGATTCAAGTCATTAAGGTTTTGATGGCAAATGGGGTTATGGCCAATATTAATCAACAAATCGACTTTGATACCGCGGCCGTGGTTGCTTCGGAATTAGGGTTCGATGCTTCTTTACAAGTATACGAAGAAGAAGAAACAGTTTCCGAAATTGGGGCAGTGCCGCTATGGCGGCAAATGATCTCGGATGAATCTCCCAGTGATCTAAAACCACGCCCACCCGTGGTCACCATTTTAGGGCATGTTGATCATGGGAAGACCACCCTGCTGGATGCAATCCGTCAGGCCCATGTGGCCGAAGGAGAAGCTGGCGGCATCACGCAACATATTGGTGCCTATCAGGTTGAGCATAAGAACAACATCATCACCTTCTTGGATACACCCGGACATGCGGCCTTCACCGCCATGCGTTCCCGCGGTGCCCAGGGTGCGGATATTGTCATCCTGGTGGTGGCTGCCGATGATGGCGTCATGCCGCAAACCAAGGAAGCCATCGCCCACGCCAAAGCCGCGCGGGTGCCGATTATTGTGGCCCTTAATAAAATGGACCGCCCGGATGCGAACCCCGATTTCACCAAAAATCAGCTGGCAGAAGCCGGATTGGTACCGGATGAGTGGGATGGGGATACGATGATTGTTCCGCTTTCCGCCAAAAATCACGAGGGAATTGACGATCTATTAGAAGCCATTTTATTAACTTCTGAAGGAATGGAAATTCTGGCAAACCCGAATGGCAATCCGATTGGAACGATCATCGAAGCCGAAGTAGACCGCGCCAAAGGCGTGATGACCACGTTATTAGTCCAAAATGGTACGGTTTCGATGGGAGATACAGTAGTCAGCGGCACCGCGTATGGGCGCATTAAAGCCATGTTTGATCATAAAGGCAATCCACTGCGCAAAGCAGGCCCGGCGACCCCCATTCAAATTATGGGCTTAAACGAAGTACCCCATGCCGGAGAATTATTCCAAATTGTAAAAAATAGCAAGGCCGCCTTGGTGATTGTTGATGAACGATTAAATAATGCGAAAGAACAACGCTCTAATGTAAAAAAAGCTACTCTCGAAGAACTGTTCAGCCGGGTGCAGTCTGGCGAAGAACAAGAACTACGCATGATCGTTAAAGCCGATGTGCAAGGATCTTTGGAGCCGATTGTCAATTCCTTGAATGATCTCAGCAAGGGCGACATTAGCATCAATATCCTACACGCCGAAACCGGCAATATCAGCGAGAATGATATTATGCTAGCCGCCGCATCCAAAGCCATTGTGGTGGGCTTTAACGTCACCAGTGATTCTGCTGCTCGCAAAATGGCAGAAACGGAAGGCGTTTCCGTCCGTTTGTATAACATCATTTATCGCCTGACAGAAGATGTCGAAAAAGCGATGAAGGGCATGTTAGAGCCGGAATATATTGACAAGGTGATCGGGAAAGCCAATGTTTTAGCCGTGTTTAAAGTATCAAAACAAGGGTATATTGCTGGCTGCCGTGTGGTGAGCGGTGAATTACGCCGTAACGCCAAAGCGCGCATACTCCGAAACGATGAAATTATTTATGAAAATGAAGTCGCTTCCTTAAAACACGAAAAAGAAGATGTTCGCGAAGTGCGCACCGGATTTGAGTGTGGAATCGGGTTGAAAAACTTTGACGATTATCAAGTCGGTGATGTCATTGAATGTTATGTGAAACAACTCTCTACGGATGGGTAGAAGGGTTGTAAGATAGGAAAAATAATATGCCATCGAAATTAAGATTATCCCGGATTGGCGACCGAATTCGCCAGGAAATTTCTGAAATGCTGGTCAGACAAGAAATTCACGATCCCCGTTTGGCCGGTGCAGCCATTACCGATGTAAGAGTAGACCGCGAACTGGCGTATGCGTCGATTTATGTTTCCAGTTATGAAGGCAGCGAACGCTCAAAGGAGATTCTGGCTGGCTTTGAAAGTGCCAGCGGGTTTATCCGTAAAAACTTAGCAGAACGCATTGAATTAAGGGTCTTTCCACGCCTGCGTTTTTACTGGGACCCCACCCCCGAACGCGCAGACCGCATTGAGCAGCTCTTGTGGGAAATTAAATCCGAAGACAAGCCAGCTCCCCAACTGGATGAAGAGGAAGATCAGATTGATGAATAACACATCATCCGCTGTCATTCGCCAAACGTTAAGCAACGCCAACCGCGTTTTAATCGCTTCGCACATTCGGCCGGATGGGGATGCAATCGGCTCGGTATTGGGGCTAGGGCTGGCGTTAGAAGATGCCGGAAAAGAAGTCGTCATGGTATTAAGTGATGGGGTTTCTGCTAATTTTCGGTTTATGAGCGGGTATGAAAAAATCACCACCAAAGTTAGCCCTGAGCAAGAATTTGACTTGGTAGTCACCCTGGATGCCTCCGACCGGGAGCGCATTGGCAATGCGATTGGTATGCGGGAGATTGATTTAAATATCGATCACCATATCACCAATCTTTACTTTGGAAAGTATAATTTTGTGGATCCACAAGCCACCGCCACCTGTGAAATCTTGAGCGAGCATGTAGAAGACTGGGGCTTGCAAATCACACAACCGATCGCCGAAGTGCTGTTAACCGGTTTGATCACTGATACCATTGGTTTCAGAACCTCTAACATGACCTCCAAAGCCTTGCAGCTGGGGGCGAAATTAATGGAACACGGGGCGGATCTACCGCAGCTCTACAACCGCTCATTAATCGACCGCAGTTATGCCCAAATCAATTATTGGGGATACGCCCTGGAAAAGCTGAACAAAAAAGACGGCCTGGTTTGGACAGCCCTCACCCTTGCAGACCGGAAATTGGCTGGGTACAATGGGAACGATGATGCGGATCTTAACACCTTGCTTTCCAGCATTGCAGAATGTGACGTTTCCGTTCTCTTTGTTGAACAAAACAACCAGCATATCAAAGTATCCTGGCGAGCAAAACCTGGCATCAATATTTCCGAATTAGCATTTTCATTAAATGGGGGCGGACATCCGGCAGCAGCTGGAGCCGATATCGAAGGGACGTTGGCAGATGTCCAAAAACAAGTATTAGAAAAAACAAGGATTTTTCTTGAAGAAAACACCAAAGGTAAATTTAATAATGGGTATCAACTTTAACGGAAAACAAGAGTCCATTCTGGGGAGAGCATATAATGGCAACTGAGAAAAAAAATCAACTATCCGGCGTTATCGTTGTCGATAAGCCGATTGGAATGACCTCCCATGATGTCGTCCAAATTGTCCGTAAGGGAAGCAATATCCGCCGTGCCGGTCATACCGGCACGCTTGATCCGAGAGCTTCCGGCGTATTGGTGATCTTGATCGGCCCAGCCGTTCGCTTAAGCGAATATGTCTCGGCTTCCGATAAACGTTATCAAGCCGTCATTCAACTTGGCTCCAGCACCGATACATTTGACGCAGATGGCCGCGTGTTAAGTACGACCTCGGTCGATATCACCGAAGAACAATTTGATGAGATGTTGAAATCGTTTGTGGGTGAAATTGAACAGGTGCCGCCGCCGTATTCAGCTGTAAAAGTGAAGGGCAAGAAGGCCTACGAAATGGCGCGCAACGGAGAAGAAGTCGACCTGGAACCCCGAACGATCAACGTATACAACCTGGAATTATTAGAATGGGCTCCGCCAGAAGCAGTCATTGATGTATACTGCTCCTCAGGCACGTATGTGCGCTCCTTAGCGCATGATTTGGGCGAAAAATTAGGCAGCGGTGCGCACCTGACCGGCCTGCGCCGCACAAAAAGCGGTCGCTTCACCCTGCGTGATGCCGTGCCGCTGCGCAAACTGCGCGAAGCTTTTGAAAATGACACCTGGCAAGAATTCCTGATCCCTTCTGCCGAAGCCTTAGGCGACTGGCCAGCCGTCATCCTTGATCAAGAACAATTGGAAATTGTGCGACATGGCCGGCGCATCCCGGCTGATCCCACCATGGGGAAAATGGCACGTGCCATCAGCGAAGCGGGAACCCTGATTGGTCTACTCGAGTTTGATCCTGAAACCAATGAGTGGCAGCCGAAAAAAGTCTTTTTATCCTAAGGCGGATGGATTCTTTTATGGAACATTTTCGCGAACTCCAAGCGATTCGCGGTAAACCCGTTTGGGCTGCCATCGGTGTATTTGATGGCGTCCATCTCGGGCATCAGACAATTATCCGCAACATGGTTGCCGCTGCCCACCAAAAGCATACTACAACAGCGGTGATCACATTTCACCCGCACCCCGCCGTTGTTTTACGAAAAATTCCAATGCCGTTCTATCTCTCCACTCCACAGGAAAAAGCAGCCATCTTTGCAGCGTTAGGGGTGAACTACACCTTCACCCTTAATTTCACACCAGAAATGGCCGCCCTACCCTATACCGATTTCATCCAGTTACTCACCAACCACCTACAGCTTGAACAACTGTGGGTGGGCTCGGATTTTGCCCTGGGAAAAGGTCGCAAGGGCAATACGCAGGCCTTGGCCGCCCTGGGGGAAGAACTGGGCTACCAGTTGATCCAATTCCCCCACGTGACCGACCATGCAGAAAAAATATCGTCCAGCCAAATTCGCAAATTGATCCAAAGCGGCGATCTGCGCCAGGCGAATCAGGCCTTAGGTCGCCTGTATACGGTACATGGCACCGTGACGCATGGCGATGCGCGCGGGCGCAGCCTCGGCTTTCCAACCGCCAACCTAACTATCTGGCCGGATAAAATCTTGCCTCCCCCAGGCGTTTACGCCACCCTGGTCACTCTGGATGGCCAGACTTATCAATCTGTCACCAATATCGGCTACCGTCCCACCTTTGATTCGCAGCAGACGACTGCCCGTATCGAAACATTTATTATGGGGTTTTCCGAAAACATCTATGAAAAACCAATGACGCTTTCCTTTGTTGATTGGCTGCGTCCGGAAAAACGCTTTAAAGACAAAACTGCCTTAGTGGCTCAAATCCAACAAGATGTCCAAGACGCGGAGGAATTATTTAACAATGACTCTCAAACGCCAGGTCTACTTACTTGATCCCCAAGAACTCCCCCCCGAAACCATCGCCGTTACCTTTGCAAAAACATCCCGGTCTCCCGAATCCTTTCAGCAGATCGCAGCAGAATTAACCTCGCAGAAAAGCGCGGAATTCCATGAAAAATGGGTGGTGGGCTATGGACATTCCTCGGTGGCAGAACATGCCGTCTTACATATCGCCGTAGAAAATGTTTCCCGCCTGGCGGTAGAAACCCTGGAAAGTAACCGCCTGGCTTCGTATACCGAAAAATCAACGCGCTATCAAAAATGGGATCGAGATCGTTTTTTCGTTCCTGAAGAACTCGAGCAACACCCCCCGCTCAAACAGCTTTATCTTGAAACCAATCGCTTCCTATTGGAAGCCTACCGCAGCGCGTTACCAAAAATTCAGGCCTGGGTGGGTCATCAATATCCGCAGCGGGATGGGGAGAGTGAAGCCGCCTGGGAACGCAGAATCCGTTCCAAATACGTGGATATATGTCGCTTTTTGCTACCAGCTTCGGCCCTCGCCAATGTCGGCATCACCATCAATGCCCGTGCCTTAGAACATGCCCTCCAAAAAATGCTTTCCCATCCCCTAGCGGAAGTGCGCCAGATCGGGGAAGAGATGAAAACAGTTTCTCAGGAAAACGTGCCCACCCTGGTGAAGTATGCCGATCAGGTGCCCTACCTGGTGGAAACACAAAAGAAGATTCAAGAAACCTGTGCCGCTGCAGCAATTCAGCAGCAGGCAGCGGATTGGTGCCAGTTGGTACAAAGCGACCCGCAGGCTGAAAAGCGGGTGCTAACTGCCGTTTTATATCGCTACAGCCACAGTTCCTATCAAGATGTCTGGACGTACATCAACCAACAAACGCCAGCCGACTTACGCAACCTGGCCAGCCAGATAACGGCAACCATCACCAAGTTTGACAGCCCGCTGCGAGAAATGGAATATGCGTCCTTTACCTTTGATCTGGTGATCGATCAAGGGGCTTATTTTGAAATCAAACGCCACCGCATGGCAACCCAAACCGCGCAACCACTTTCTACACACCTGGGGTATGCAATGCCGACTGGCCTGAGAGAAACTGGTCTGGAAGAACTCTACCACCAAGCCATGCAGAAGGCACACCATACCTACCAAGCCCTGGCAGCCTGGAATCCCGAAGTCGCTTCCTATGTCGTCCCCAACGCTTATAACCGCCGCGTCTTAATGCAGGCCAACTTCCGCAGCCTCGATCATCTTATTCAGTTACGTTCTGCGAAAAACGCCCATTTTTCCGTGCGGCGTTTGGTACAACGCATGGCCGAGATCTTAACAGAACAATTTCCGCTATCTACATTATGGCTGCGCCGCCAACTCGATGAAACCTGGCAGGATGTGGAAAAAAATCATTTTTTGGAAACGCAGAAAATGGTACTACCTTAACCCTAAGATAACAAATATCTCCTTGATCGTCTCCGACTGCAAGGCGGTATCATACCAGTTCCAGGCCTCATCAATAAACGCGGCCTTCAAGGGTTTTAGCTTTTCTTTTCGTTCTTCCTCACTCAAATTTGGGTCTTGCATCGTCTGAGCAAATTCGGGGTGAGCATTCATCCACTGCTTAATCGGACGCCGGGCTGCCTGCGGACGTTCCATCCAGACTCCCAGTTGATGAAAATCAGCATCCATAAACCAGAACACGGGAATATGACCATACCCTTGCTCAGCAAAATATTGACTGAGTACTTCAAATTGGTGGCGCGGAAAAACACGCACCTCGATTGCCGGGCAAACCTCCTCAATCTTCGCCAGAATGGGCACATTCATTAAACTATCCCCACACCACGATTCGGTTAACACGGCAATTTTTACTGGGGTTACAAATCCTTTTAATTGTTCCTTTTCATACGGCGTTAAGCGCACGTCGCGCACCCGCTCGGTTAATTCCTTTTGAAATTCGACACTATCTTGAACATAAGTCTCAATAGAAACACCGGCATCCCAAACTGTCTGGTTAATCATTAGAACTCCTTAGATACGGTAACTACCATTCAGTCTAGTAGGTCGGGATTTAATTGTCAAGATTTATCCTTGATTTTACGAACAACACGTCAATTCATCTTCATGGAGCCCAATATCTTCACCCCATAGGCCTGGTTTCTCGCGAATAAAATCTTGCAGCAGGTTGATGCAGTCTGCATCATCCAGCACATCCACCGTTACACCCCGCGAGCGTAAGAGGGCCTCCGGCCCACTAAATGTGCGGTTTTCGCCAATCACCACCTTTGGAATTTTATACAACAAAATTGCCCCGGAACACATATCACACGAGGATAAGGTGCTATACAGAATGGCACGTTGGTATTCATCTGGTGTCAGTCGGCCGGCATCTTCCAAAGCGGCCAATTCCGCATGCAAAATCGCACTGTCTTGCTGTACCCGTTGGTTATGTCCGCGCCCTATAATGTTTCCATCCAATACCAACACCGAACCAATCGGAATGCCACCCTCATCCCGTCCCTTTTTTGCTTCCTGATAGGCAGCCTGCATAAATTGATCCATTTCTACCTCCAAACTTTATAATTGGATTATATTGGTCAGGTTTTGTTTCAGCAATGGATTGTACAGCATGCTGCCGAAATAAGCTGTTAGAGCTTAACTTTTTCTTTTCTCTGTCAATCACCGCTTCATAGTTCGCTAAACCAATTGGATAGCCCATTGATTGTGCAAAAACAGCAACTGTTCAGCCGATACAGAGGTATTCCCATAGGTGAGGTGGCGGACACCACCTCCGGCTGAGCAGTTCCGATTAATATATAATAAAAATTCGTTTTTAGGCAATAAATCGGCTATCAAATTTGAAAGGATTTCATTAAAGCTTAAGGATCGCTCTCTATTAGGGTATTGATACGATACAGTAATTCACTGATCTCTGTAATTTCGTAGCTGTCGTTAAATTCGTAAGGCCGGTAAGTAAAAAATACTGGAGTCGTTTGC
>JACDJC010001539.1_pt1 | contig 20188 bp, 20 predicted proteins | sample 7454191 | NCBI WGS metagenome assembly JACDJC01 (sample SAMN14253291, study PRJNA609438) | sludge metagenome | isolation source: sludge after 25d culture with pyrite and EDTA | collected 2018-12-20 | reverse complement strand
TCCTTCCCGTATGTCTTCAAGGTCATCCGGGACAAGCGCTACAAGGAGGTGTCGGCCGAATTCATCCGTTCGCAGTATCAGCTCGTCAAGGCGCACGACCGCGTCGGGCGCATGGCCGACACCTGGGAATACTCGGGCGTGCCATTTCCGAAAGACCGTCTCGACCCGCACCTGCTGGCCGAACTGCGCAAATACATTCCGTCGCTGCTCGAGGACGAAGGCGATTCGGTGCTGATCCGGCACCTGTACATCGAACGCCGGATGGTGCCGCTGAACATCTATCTGGAAACCGCCGATCCGGAACAACTGGAAGCGGCCATCATCGAATACGGCGACGCCATCAAGGACATGGTGGCGGCCAACATCTTCCCCGGCGACATGCTGTACAAGAACTTCGGCGTGACGCGTCACGGCCGCGTCGTCTTCTACGACTACGATGAAGTCGCCTATCTGACCGACTGCCATTTCCGCCGCATCCCGGCGCCGCGCACGCCCGAGGACGAGATGTCAGCCGAACCCTGGTATGCCGTCGGGCCGCACGATGTCTTCCCGGAGGAATTCGGCACCTTCCTGCTCGGCAATCCGGATATCCGTGCCGCATTCATGAAACATCATGCGGAACTGCTCGAGCCGGAATACTGGCAGGTGCGCCAGAAACGCATCCGCGAAGGCCGTCTGGACAACGTCTTTCCGTATGCCGACGAGCTGCGCCTGCGCCACCGTATTCGCGCAGACGGTGCTGATCATGCACAACCGGTGACGGCAGCTCCCTGAATTGGTTCAAGCGCGAACTTCTGCTGCTGTGCAACAATGCAGCAGCGACGCTTCTGTGACTACGTCAACATTCCCGGGAGTGTGATCGCCGGTTCTGAGTACCATTACGGTACAGGGCTGTGCGCGTCCCGACTCCAGGGCACGCCGACCCGCTTCAACTCAGGAGATTTTCGAATGAACGACCCCGTCGTCATCGTATCCGCCGCGCGCACGCCGATCGGCGCCATGATGGGTGAACTCTCGAGCCTGGCAGGCCACCAGTTGGGTGCCATCGCCATCCGTGCTGCCGTCGAACGTGCCGGACTGAAACCGGAACAGGTCCAGGAAGTGATCATGGGTTGCGTGCTGCCGGCCGGCCAGGGCCAGGCACCGGCACGTCAGGCCACGCTCGGTGCCGGCCTGCCAATGTCCACCGGCGCGACGACCCTGAACAAGGTCTGCGGGTCCGGCATGAAAGCGGCGATGTTCGGCCATGATCTGCTCGTCGCCGGCAGCCAGGAAATCATTGTCGCCGGCGGCATGGAAAGCATGAGCAATGCGCCCTATCTGCTGCTCAAGGGCCGCGGTGGCTACCGCTACGGGCACGGCACGGTCTTCGATCACATGGCGCTCGACGGGCTCGAGGACGCCTACGACAAGACGCCGGCCGGCGGCGGCAAGGCAATGGGCCAGTACGCCGAGGACTGCGTGGCGAAATACAGCTTCACCCGCGCCGAACAGGACGACTATGCGATCGAGTCGACGCGACGTGCGGTGGCTGCCAATACCGACGGCAGCTTCGAGTGGGAAATCACGCCGGTGACGATCAGCGGCCGCAAGGGCGACACGACGGTCACGCGCGATGAAATGCCGTTCAAGGCCAACCCCGAGAAGATTCCGACGCTCAAGCCGGCTTTTCGCAAGGACGGCTCGGTCACGGCGGCCACCTCGTCATCGATTTCGGACGGCGCCGCCGCTCTCGTGCTGATGCGCGAATCGACCGCACAGCGCGTCGGCGCAAAGCCGCTGGCCCGCATCCTGGCGCACGCCACGCATTCGCAGGAGCCGCAGTGGTTCACTACCGCGCCGGTGGGTGCCATCGCGAAGCTCTACGAGAAGACCGGCTGGAATTCGAAGACGGTCGACCTGTACGAGATCAACGAGGCTTTCGCCGTCGTGACGATGGCGGCCATGAAGGAACACGGCCTGCCGCACGACAAGGTCAACATCCACGGCGGTGCGGTGGCGCTTGGCCACCCGATCGGCGCCTCGGGCGCGCGCCTGATCGTCACCCTGCTCGGCGCGCTGCGCAAGACCGGCGGCAAGCACGGCATTGCCTCGCTGTGCATCGGCGGCGGCGAAGCCACCGCGCTGGCCGTCGAATTGCTCTGAGGATGCGCAGCGCGCTGGTCATCGGCGCGTCGCGCGGCATCGGCTTCGGATTCGCGCGCCAATACGCAGGCGACGGCTGGCGCGTCACCGGGACGCATCGCGCCGATGCCGACGCAGACCGACTGCGCGCGGTCGGTGTCGAGCCGCTGGCGCTCGACGTGCTCGCTGACGACGCGCCGCAGCGACTGCTCGCTGCACTGGCTACGGCCGGTGGCTCGCTCGATCTTGCCATCATCAATGCCGGCATCCACGGCCCGCAGCAGATCCGCATCTCGAATCCGCCGGATGTGGCCGACTTCGATCTCGTCATGCACACGAACGTGCATGCGCCGATGCGCCTGCTCGCCGTGCTCGCGGCACCGGTTGCTGCCGCCGGGGGCACCATCGCGCTGCTGAGCAGCCGCATGGGGTCGGTGTCGGAGACGGACACGCCGAACAGCCTGCTTTACCGCACCTCCAAGGCAGCGCTGAACATGGTCACGAAAGCGGCGCACGTCGAACTGTCGCCGCAGGGGGTGCGCGTGCTTGCGCTGCATCCGGGCTGGGTACGCACGGATCTGGGCGGTTCGGGTGCGAGTCTCGAGGTTGACGAGAGCGTGCGCGGCATGCGGCAAGTCATCGCTTCGCCGGAAACGTATCCGGGTGGCGGCTTCTTCGACTGGTCCGGGGAGGCGGTGGGCTGGTAGGCGGGGCATCGCCATACGGTTGCTGCAACCAATGCGGTTACTACGACTGATGCCGTGACCGATGTTCCGCCGGCGTGAGCCGTTTGCGGCGGGCGCGCCGGTGCGCAGCCCCCGCTGCGCGGGGGTTCACTGCGATGCTCGCGCCGCCGGCTGACGCCGCGTAACTCGCTTCGCGGGCGTTGCCCGCTCCGCTCAAACATACGCGGCGAGAATGAACACGAAGTGCGCTCCGCGCACACGCCGGCTCTGCTGCGCTTCTCGCCTGCACAAAGGCGCGCCCGCCGCAAACGGCTCACGCCTCCGGGTGCAGCAACGTATCTTCCGGGATCAACCTGTATTCAGAACCGGGCCCATCTTCCTGATTCTTCCTGGAGTTTCCGCAAATGAGCACCGCATACATTGTCGGCCACATCACGGTGAAGAACGCTGAATTGTGGGCGGAATATCAAGGTAAAGTCCCCGGAACATTGGCTCCGTGTGGCGGCGAGCTTGTCTTTCGTGGCAAACAGCTGGCCGTCCTTGCCGGTGAAAACCCGCACCCGGAGATCGTCGTCATCCGTTTTCCCGATGTCACCGCGCTCAACAACTGGTTTTCCTCGGCAGCCTATCAAGCACTGGTCCCGCTTCGGCAGCAGGCGGCAGAAGTCGTCCTGCTGTCGTATGAAGCGTAGCCTCGCGTCTTCATCGGTCGTTGTGTGGACATCCGGAGCGACACCTGCGCGGACCGCACGCTTCCCCTCTCCCGGCAACGCCACGGGTCTACGGATCGGGTCCTTGCCCATCTCAACACCTCCCTGAAACCAGCCGGCGCCGACAAATCGGGCATGCATATACAATTGGCATATGCATTCGAGATGACGTCATGACCAGAATGAGCACTAGATCCCGCTCTCGCGAAGCCAGGCTGTTTCGCAACAACCGCAGCCAGGCCGTCCGCATCCCTGCCGAGTTCGAATTGCCGGGCGATCGTGTACTGATCCGACGGGAAGGCAGAAAACTCATCATCGAACCCGTTAACGGGCCCCGGCACATCACCGAACTGCTGGCTGAGTGGCGCAAGGAAGAACCGCTCGGACCCGATGACCAGTTCCCCGAGATCAGCGACATGCCGGTGGCGCCCGAGGACATCCTGTGAGCGGCTATCTGCTGGACACCAACATCCTCAGCGCACTTCTGCGCAATCCCGACGGCCCAGCCGCTCGCCACGTCGAGCGGGTCGGCCACCAGAAGATCCACACCAGCATCATCGTCGCCGCCGAGCTGCGCTATGGCTGCGCGAAAAAAGGTTCCGCCAGGCTTCTGGCCAGAGTGCAAGGCCTGCTGGAAACGATTCCCGTCCTGCCTTTCGACGTTCCCGCCGACACCGAATACGGCAATCTGCGTGCCGAACTGGAGGCGGCGGGACTACCGATCGGGGCGAACGATCTGCTGATCGCTGCCCACGCCCGCGCGCTGAAGATGACGCTCGTCACGGCCAACACGGGTGAATTCGACCGGGTCCGCAGTCTGACCGTGGAAAACTGGCTGGCCTGAGCGCGTGTGGTTCGTCACTGGGTGACCGGCGGCGTTGCCGACCCGTCAAGCCATATGCTGCATCCTGTTCGCGTAATCCTTCCCAGCGGTTGGCGCCGGCAATGGTCGGCCCTCAGCCTCGTACAGGGCAATCGTCTCTTCGACGATCTCGATCAACTCCCTGAAGACAGCGGCCTCATCGTCGCCATGACACCCGCCGTATAGCAACCCCGGTGAGCTGCCCACGTAGCATTGATCTTCGTTCGACCATTCAACGATTTTTGCGTAACGGGCAGAGGGCTTCATTTCCTGGACTCCTGGATCGCGAGTCTGACTGCACGGATCTGGTATTGCTTTGCATCGCTTCCCGCGTGGCCGGAAATCGTGATGGGCCGGCTGACCTTCGAGTGCACAAAGTTTCGGTGGCTCCCCTTTCCGCCCCGATTTGCAAACCCGGCCGCCTCAAGCTCTGCGATGAGATCCCTGATCCTGGGCGGCATACTGTCACTCTAGCAGCAGAAACGGCGCCAGGTTCGGACCCACGCACGAGGGATGATGCTCGTCACGACAAACACGGGCGAATTCGATCGTGTCCCCGACCTGCCCGTGACCTGAGCGAAAAGGCCGCAGAAGTCGTTTGCATGAAGCGGCGCTCGACCATCATGACGACCAGCAGTCGCCCGTTCCGAACCGCCTGGCGGCCTCCGGATATGCCGGACGCACCCGCGTCCCTACGCTCGTGGTAGCGAGCCACTCGAGCACGGTCAACATCAGGACTTCGCATACCGGCTGCTGTTTAACGGCATCCACTTGCTCGACATCGAAGGAATCCTGCGGTTGATCGACAAGCGCCCGCAAGAGGATCAGGCAGCACTGCTGGCAGTGGCTACCGAAGGCGAGTTCTGGAAGCCGACCTGCGTGAACTGCGGGCGAAAGCTGGTTGCGCGCACAGGTCGCTCGAGCGGCAAGCCCTTCCGGGGGTGCCCAACATTTCCCCGCTGCCGCACCACGATGCCAATGCGCAGCGAACACCACCCCCTCCGCCGGCCTCGTCCTACCCGTCCGCGCGCGAAATCGCCACCTGCACATCGCGTGGCGGGGCGTGGTAGGGTGCAGACGTGACCAGCAGGTCGGCACCGCCTGCAGCGTAGCGTGCGGCATTGCCGGCGTTGATCCCCCCGGCAGCCGCCAGCAGCGGGCGGGGCGTCATCGTCGCGAATTCGCGCGCCAGAGGGGCCAGCGCTTCCGGTGCAAGCTTGTCCACCTGCACGATATCCGCCCCCGCTCTGGCGAGCACGAGCGCACGCTCGACCGTCGATGCTTCGGCAGCCACTTTCCGCTCCGGTGCGCTGGCGCGCAGGCGCGCGATACAGTCGGCCTCCGATCCGGCCGGCCCGATCAGCGCCCAATGTTCGTCGAACACGAGGATCGAATCCGACAGCCCCAGACGATGCGGTGAAGCTCCGCCCGCCTCGATCGCCTTGACGGCCCAGCGCTTGATGCCCGGCATGTGCTTGCGCGTGCACACGACGCGGCACTGCGCCCGCTGCACCAGCGCGGACTGCACGATCGCGCGCGCGGCGGTGGCGATGCCGCCGAGGATCTCCAGCAGCGTCTGCGCCATCTTGTAGCTGCGGTGCAGCGAACCGCCCGTTCCGGCAACCTCTAGAATCGGCGTGCCTGCCGCAATACTGTCACCGGACGCGTGGACGATGCGTACCTCGGCGCCGCACAACTCGAACATGCGGGCGGCTTCCTCGACACCGGCCAGCGTCATGTCGTCGCGTGCCGTCAGCAGTGCACGTGCCGACACCCCGTCGATGCCCAGGCCCCGCGTCGTCAGGTCGCCGAACGGACAGTCGTCCAGCAGGATACGCATCAGTTCATCGTCGGGAATCATGGGTGCCACGCCTCTTGCGGATGCGCCACGGAAACGCGCCGCATCACTAGGAACACCGCTATCGATGCGAAGCCCAGCAATACCGACAGCACGACGCCGCGCAGGTATTCTCCGTTGAACACGGCGTTGTAGATTTCGAGCGACACCGTGTTGGTGCGCCCGACGATATTTCCGCCCAGCATCAGCGTGATGCCGACCTCGCCGAGCGATCTCGCAGTGCCCAGCACCAGGCCGGCAAGGATGGCACCGCGTACATTGGGCAGGATGATGCGCACGAGCGTATCCCATTCGCTGCGCCCCAGCGTTCGCGACGCTTCGCCCAGCCGTTTCGACACACCCGCGATGGCGGCCTCGATCGGCTTGACGACCAGCGGCAGGCCGGCCACCACGGAGGCGAGCAGCACGCCCTCGAACGTGAAGATGAAACTGATACCGAAAACCTGGTCGAACCACTGACCGATCGGGCTGCGCCGGCCGAGCACCAGCAGCAGGAAAAAGCCCAGTGCGATCGGCGGAAACACCAGAGGAAGCGTCACCGCGAGATCGAGCAGCGTGCGGCCCGGCCACTTCGGCACGGCCAGCGCCCAGCCCAGTCCGATGCCCAGCACCAGATGCACGAACAGCGTGAGTGCAGTCACCCTCAGCGACAGGATTGCCGGCCCGGCCAGCGCCGGGTCGAGCAGCGTGGCGAGTATCGCGTCGAGCGTGACGCTCACAGGCCGTGGCGTTTCACGATCGCGCGGGCTTCTTCGGTACCGAGAAATGCGGCGAAGCCCGCTACGGCCGGCATATCCGCGGCCCGCGTGAGAATGCCGCAAGCGATCTCGACGGGATCGTAGTACTTCGGATCGACATCGACGAAACCGCCGATGCCGGCGACAGCGCCAAGCGCATCGGTGGCATTGATGAAGCCGGCGTCAACCTCGCCGCTGACCACGTAGCTGGTCACCTGCGGCACCGTCGACACTGCCAACAGCCGCGAATCGACCGTGGCCGCGAGACCGGCACGGTCGAGGTACTGTCGGCCGGCCTTGCCGTACACCGCATTGACCTGGTCGGGAATGGCAATGCGCGCGATGGTCGGCGCCGCGATGTCTGCGGCCGTCTTCAGCTCGATGCCCTTGCGAAAGGCGACGACGAGTCTGCCCGCGCCCAGGCGCACGAAGCTCGCATAGGAAAGCCCCTCGGCCGGTTCGATCACCGCACGATCGGCGCAGACCACCGAGACCGTTTCGCCTTCGCGCGCCTGCGCCACCACCTGGCCGAGATGACCGTAGATCTGGGTGACCTTGTTACCGCTGGCCTTCTCGTATGCGCCGGCGAGCTCGGCCAGCGGCCGCCGATACCCGGCTCCGGCAGCCAGCGTGAACTCGGCAGCCTGCACGGCGCCGGACAGGACGCCCATGAGCACGAGCACGAAAAGACCGGGACGCTCCGGATGAAAGATCCTGCGGGCCGGGTGGCGAGTCGACATGCGTGCGGCTTCCGGTGAGAAACGAAGAAGGGATGACATCAATATCGTTATATATTAACGTATACGACGGTTCCAGCTCCTCATCTCTTCCCGATTCCCTGACCGCATGAAGGCCGAGCCCGGTTCCCTGCCCGCCGGCTGGCTTCGGCTACACCTGCGCATGCCCTTGCGTGGTCCCGACGGACCGTTCGAACTCGAATTGTCACTGGGGCTGGAACGCGGCTCCTTTGTCGCGCTTGCGGGCTCGTCAGGTGCCGGCAAGACGACGCTGTTACGCCTGATCGCAGGCCTCGCACGGCCCGCCGAGGGCACGCTGCGCGTCGGCGACGAGACGTGGTGCGACACCACCGGCCGACGCATCCACCTGCCGACGCGAAAACGCTCGATCGGCGTCGTATTCCAGGACTACGCGCTCTTTCCCAACCTGAGCGTGCGCGGCAATGTCGAGTACGCGCTCGGTCGTCGGCCCGACGCGGACTGGGTCGACGAGCTGCTGCAGCTCGTACGGCTGGAGCGCCTGCAGGATCGACCGCCGGGAGTGTTGTCCGGCGGACAGCGCCAGCGCCTGGCGCTGATTCGCGCACTGGCACGCAAACCGTCGATCCTGCTCCTCGACGAACCGCTGTCGGCACTCGATCCGGCCTTGCGCAGCGAATTGCAGGCGGAGGTGCTGCGCCTGCATCAACGCTTCGGCACGACCACGCTGATGGTCAGTCATGACATCGCGGAAATCGTGCGCATGGGCGACCGGCTGGTGCGCCTGGACGTGGGCCGGATCGTGTCGGACGGACATCCGCTCGCGGCCTTTGGCGCCGATGCGCCGATCGCAGGGCTCCACGTGGTCGCACAGCACCTCGACGGTCCGAATGCGCTGGGCAGAACGCGCGTGCTCGTGGACGGCCGGGCGATCGAAGTGCACTGCCGCGGCGCGGCGCCCGGCCCGGATCACACCGGAACGGTGCTGCTGGTGGCCGACGAAGTGCAGATCCGGCGACCCGGAACCTGACGAGCACTTCGTCGCGAACGTGGAGTCCTTGACCGCCGTTGCCGAACTGTCATGTCATGGACTGCATTCCGATATCCGGCCGATGACTGCGTGCCCTGGCGGTTCAGGACTATCTTTGTTTACTCACCTATTACCGGATATATTACGGGTGGACTCACGGAAACTGCCAATGGGAAACTCGCAGAGGCGCGCGATCCGCAACTATCGCTCCCGGCTGGCTGAAAGAGGTCTGGCCCGCTTCGAGGTGCTCGGTCGCGATACGGATCGCGATCTCATCCGTTCGCTGGCGCGCCGCCTTGCCGAAGACAGCACCCAGGCTTCCCGATTGCGCATGATGGTCGGCCGGGCCGTTGCGGGTGAACCGCCCGCGAAAGGCGGCATTCTTGCTGCCCTGCGCAGATCGCCCCTCGTCGGCGCGGACCTGGACCTTGTCCGTCCGCGTGAAGAGGGACGCCAGGTCACCCTGTGACGCGCTATCTCCTCGACACCAACATCATCAGCAGCGTCGTCAAGCCCCAGCCTCCCGTATCGTTACTGGCCTGGTGGGCGGAGCAGCCGGACGAGAGCCTGTTCATCTCCTCGCTGACGCTGGCCGAAATCGGTCGCGGCATTCTGGAGAAACCGCAGGGCAAAAAGCGCAAGGCTCTCGACGCCTGGTTTGCGGGACCCGAGGGCCCACAGTCGCTGTTCGCGGATCGCATTCTGCCGTTCGACAGCAAGGCAGCGCTGGTCTGGGCACGACTGATGGCAGAGGGCAAGGCAGCCGGCAGGCCCAGGAGTGTCCTCGGCATGATCATTGCTGCGGTCGCCGACGCCAACGGCTGCATGGTCGTGACCGACAACGAGAAGGATTTCGCCGGCCTTCGCTTCCTGAACCCCATGCGCGGTGCAGTCTGACCGCGTGGTCGGGCCTGCATCAGTACCGCACGGCATGCGCGCCGCGCTATCGTCCCTGTCACTGCAGGGCTCCAGAGGTACCTCATGACGATCCCAATGGAAGTCCTGGCAGCCGAGGTGCTCGCTTTGCCGCCTGACGAGCGTTCTCGGCTCCTGGACAGACTGCTGGCCAGCTTCGATGCCGAGCCCTTCGACCCCGCCTGGGAGCAGGAGCGGGCGACCGAGATCGATCGCAGGGAAGCCACCATCGAATTCGGTCAAGCGACCTGGCTTTCCGGCGAGGAAGTTGTCAACCGTCTCCGCGCTCGGTTGGCATGAAGCGACGGTCAACCATCACGACGACCAGCAGTCGCCTGTTCCGAACCGCCTGGCGGTCTGCGGATGTGCCGGGCGCACCCGTGTCCCTACGCTCGTGGTAGCGAGTCACTCGAGAGCGGTCAACGTCGGGACTTCTCATACCAGCTGCTGCTTTCCAGACACCCAGTCTTCGACGACGTGGGCGCATCGCCAACGAAATGATGAAGCCGCACATTCGCGAAACAGTGCTGCAACGAAACCCTCCATATGGCTCGACGACATTCCAGTCACAGGCGTGCCGTACAGCGCCGAAATACCGGTGCGGTTGAGCTACTGGCCGGTGGCGCGCTGTTGACGCTTCTGCCAGCAATCCCCGGGAACTCGATGCTCGACCGGCCGCTGGCGGTCCTGCAGCCACTCGGATGGCTTCTGCTCATCGCTGGTGCAGGGCTGCTGCTCGTTCAGTCGAGGCTCCCGATTGCCAGGAGACTGAGCCGCGAAACGAAACAGGGCGTGAAACGAGCAACCGACTTGATGCTGTCCACCAATCCGGCAGCGACCGTTGCGAACCCGGATACCCGCGAAGACAACGCAAACACAGGGGAACGTGCGATACCCACCGCGCCGACGCGCTGGGGCCGGGACGTATTCGAACTGATCGAGTGGCGACGTTTCGAAGCGGTCATCGAGATGCTGTTCGCGAAAGCGGGTTTCGAGACACGCTCTCAATCTCACGGCGCCGACGGTGGTGTCGATGTCTGGCTATATGCCCGATCCGACACCCGGAAGCCGGCAGGTATCGTGCAGTGCAAACACTGGGTCGGCAAGCGGATCGGTGCCGACAAAGTGCGGGAATTGAAAGGCGTCATGGCATCACACGCGATGACACGCGGGCATTTCGCAACGACCTCGACATTCACGCCGGACGCCATCGAATTCGCCCGGCAGAACGGCATCCACTTGCTGGACATCGAAGGGATCCTGCGGTTGATCGACAAGCGCCCGCAAGAGGATCAGGCAGCACTGCTGGCGGTAGCTACAGAAGGCGAGTTCTGGAAGCCGACCTGCGTGAACTGCGGGCGAAAGCTGGTTGCGCGCACAGGTCGCTCGAGCGGCAAGCCCTTCTGGGGGTGCCCATCGTTCCCCCGCTGTCGCACCACCATGCCGATGCGTGCCGCATGAGTTCGTTGCCAGGCGCGTACATGTACTTGCGGTAACGCAAGAAACCGGCTATCCGTTACTCCACGGGTGGGTCAGCCGCACGCCAAGGCCGGTGAAGTCTCTCGTGTTCCGTGTGACCAGCGTCAGATCTCCCGCAAAGGCGTGCGCCGTGCGCGGCGGGCGTGCCTTTGCGCAGGCAAGACGCGCAGCAGCGCCGGCGCGCGTGCGCAGCACGCGTCGTCCCTCAAACTCGCCGCACATGTCCGAGCGCAGCGGACGCAGTCCGCGAAGCGAGTTGTGCGGCGCCAGCCGGCGATGCGAGCATCGCAGCGAACCCCCGCGCAGCGGGGGCTGCGCACCGGCACGCCCGCCGCGCACGGCGCACGCCTTTGCCCGCGCCAATGTCGCCCTGCCGGAACGCTCATGGTTCAATGACCCCAGACGTCCCCACGGAGGCCTCCCTTGAACCGGATCGAAACCCGCCTCAACCCGCGCGACGAACAATTCCAGACGAACGCCGAGGCGATGCGCGCGCTCGTCGACGACCTGAATGCGAAGATCGCGCAGGCCGCGCTCGGCGGCAGCGAGGCGGCGCGCGCGAAGCATCTCGCCCGCGGCAAGCTGCTGCCGCGCGAGCGCGTGCAGACGCTGCTCGATCCCGGAACGCCTTTCCTCGAACTGTCACCGCTGGCCGCCTTCGGCCTGTATAACGATGAAGCACCCGGCGCCGGCGTGATCACCGGCATCGGCCGCGTCTCGGGCGTCGAATGCGTCATCGTCTGCAACGACGCCACGGTCAAGGGCGGCACCTACTTCCCGCTGACAGTGAAAAAGCACCTGCGCGCGCAGGAGATCGCGCGCGAAAACCGGCTGCCATGCGTCTACCTCGTCGACTCGGGCGGCGCCAACCTGCCGAACCAGGACGAGGTCTTTCCCGATCGCGAACACTTCGGACGCATCTTCTACAACCAGGCGACGATGTCGGCGCTGGGCATCCCGCAGATCGCCGTGGTGATGGGCTCGTGCACCGCCGGCGGCGCCTACGTGCCGGCGATGAGCGACGAAACCATCATCGTGCGTGGCCAGGGCACGATCTTTCTCGGCGGCCCGCCGCTGGTGAAAGCGGCCACCGGCGAAGTCGTCAGCGCCGAGGACCTGGGCGGCGGCGACGTGCACACGCGCCTGTCCGGCGTCGCCGACCATCTCGCGGACAACGACCGGCACGCGCTCGCACTGGCGCGGCGCATCGTCGACAACCTGAACCGGCGCAAACCGCTGGTGCCGGATCTGGCCGACGCACTCGAACCGCACTATCCGCCACACGAACTGCACGGCGTCATTCCGGTTGATGGCCGAAAACCCTACGACGTACGCGAAGTGATCGCCCGCATCGTCGACGATTCCGTCTTTGACGAATTCAAGGCGCGCTACGGTACGACGCTGGTGACCGGCTTTGCCCGCATCCACGGCATGCCGGTCGGCTTCGTCGCCAACAACGGCATCCTTTTTTCCGAATCGGCAAACAAGGCCGCGCACTTCGTCGAACTGTGCGCGCACCGGCGCATCCCGCTGGTCTTCCTGCAGAACATCACCGGCTTCATGGTCGGACGCAAATACGAAAACGAAGGCATTGCGCGTGCCGGCGCGAAGATGGTGACGGCGGTGGCCTGCGCCCAGGTACCGAAATTCACCGTCATCATCGGTGGCTCGCACGGCGCCGGCAATTACGGCATGTGCGGGCGCGCCTACTCGCCGCGTTTCCTGTGGATGTGGCCAAATGCGCGCATCAGCGTGATGGGTGGCGAGCAGGCAGCATCGGTGCTGGCCACCGTACGCCGCGACGGCATCGAGGCGCGCGGTGGCGACTGGAGCGCGGAGGAGGAAGAAGCCTTTCGCGCGCCGATTCGCGAACAGTACGAGGTCCAGGGGCATCCGTACTACGCCAGCGCGCGACTCTGGGACGATGGCATCATCGACCCGGCCGACACCCGCATGGTGCTTGCGCTGGCCATGTCAGCCACGCTGAACGCACCGGTGCCGGAACCGCGCTTCGGTATCTTCCGGATGTGAAGGCCGCGACCCGGACCCCGGCCGGAAACGGCCCGGCGGCGTCGGGCATGTTCACGGCGCGACTGGAACAATGGATCGGGCATGACGGACGACGAACGGATCGAGTTTGTGCGTGAGGGGGCAGTGGCGCATCTGTGGCTGAACCGCCCGCAGCGACGCAATGCCTTCGACGACCGGACGATCACGGCACTCGACCGCGCACTGGACACCGCCCTTGCCGACCCCGGCGTGCGCTGCATCATCCTGGGCGGACGCGGCAGTGCCTTCTGCGCCGGCGGCGATCTCGACTGGATGCGTCGCGCGCGCGACTTCACGGCGCACGAAGCACATGAGGACTCCCTGCGCCTGGCGCGCCTGCTGCGCCGCATCCACGACAGCCCGAAACCGGTCATCGCACGCGTGCACGGCGCCTGCTTCGCGGGCGGACTCGGTCTGGCCGCGGCGGCACATCTGGTAGTCGCCTCGGACGACGCCCGCTTCTGCCTGTCCGAAGTCCGCCTCGGTCTGGTTCCGGCAGTCATCAGCCCATATATCGTCGCTGCCATCGGAGCACGCCAGGCGCGCCGCTATTTCCTCACCGCCGAGGTTTTCGACGCCGCCGAGGCGCGGCGCATCGGCCTCGTGCACGAAGTCGTGCCCGGGGAGCGTCTCGACGAGCGTCTCGCCTCCTTCGTCGAACGACTCAGCCAGGCCGGACCGGACGCGCTGCGCGAAGCCGGGCAGTTGATCGACTCGGTGGCCGGGCGCGCGCTGGATGATGCGCTGCTCGACGAGACGGCGGCCTGGATCACGCGCCTGCGCACCAGCGACGAAGCCCAGGAAGGGATCGCAGCCTTCTTCGAGAAACGTGCGCCGCGCTGGAGGAATGACGACGGGTCAGGCACCGATGCCTGAGCCAGACAAGCCGATGTTCACCCGACTGCTGATCGCCAACCGCGGCGAGATCGCCTGCCGGATCGCCAGGACCGCACGACGCCTCGGCATCCACACGATTGCCGTCTTTTCCGACGCCGACGCCAACGCCCGCCACGTCACGCTGTGTGACGAGGCCTGGCGTCTCGGCCCGGCCCCGGCGGCCGAATCCTATCTGCACATTGAACGCATTCTCGCCATCGCGCAGCGCAGCGGCGCTCAGGCTGTCCACCCGGGCTACGGCTTCCTCGCCGAACACGCCGGCTTCGCGCATGCCGTGACGGAGCACGACCTGGTGTTCGTCGGCCCGCCCGCCGATGCCATCGCCGCGATGGGCGACAAACTGGCGGCCAAGCGGCTGATGGAGCAGGCCGGTGTGCCGCTGGTAGCCGGTCACCACAGCGACGACCAGTCGACGGCAGGACTGGCGCGTGCGGCCGCAGCCATCGGCTATCCAGTGCTCATCAAGGCGGCGCTGGGCGGCGGCGGCAAGGGCATGCGCGTCGTTCGCACCGCAGCGGAATTCGAGCCCATGCTGGCTTCCTGCCGGCGCGAAGCGAAAAACGCCTTTGGCGATGACCGGGTACTGCTCGAGCGCTATCTGGTCGATCCGCGCCACATCGAGATCCAGATCCTGGCCGACCGGCACGGTCATTGCGTGCACCTGTTCGAGCGCGACTGCTCGGTGCAGCGACGACACCAGAAAGTGCTCGAGGAAGCACCGGCGCCGGGGCTCGATGCCGCACAGCGCCAGGCAATGGCCGAGGCGGCGATCGCCGCTGCGCGTGCAGTCGACTACGTCGGTGCCGGTACCGTCGAATTCATCGTCGACGCCAGCGGCAGCTTTCATTTCATGGAAATGAACACGCGCCTGCAAGTCGAGCATCCGGTCACCGAAATGATCACCGGCCTCGATCTGGTCGAGTGGCAGTTGCGCATTGCCGCCGGACAGCCGTTGCCCGAACGGCTTGCCGATCTGCGCATCGACGGTCACGCGATCGAAGCACGCATCTACGCCGAAAATCCTGAACGGGATTTTCTGCCGTCCACGGGCACGCTGCGCTGGCTGAACATGCCGGCAGCCGTCGAATTCGCCGCCCGGGAAGCACCGGACATGCCTGGCAGCGTCGCGCCGGTCCGCATCGACAGCAGCGTGCGCCGGCACGACACGATCGGCCCGCACTACGACCCGATGATCGCCAAACTCATTGCGCACGGCACCGATCGGGCCGAAGCGCTGGCACGCCTGACCCGGGCGCTGGCCGCCTGCGAGATTGCCGGCGTCACCTCGAACGTGGAGTTTCTTGCGCGCCTGTGCCGCACGCCCGCCTTCGTCGCCGGCCGGATCGACACCGGACTGATCGAACGCGAGCGGGAACACCTGCTGCCGGCATCAGGCATGCCCTCGCTGCAGCGGCGTGCACTGGCGGCCGCCGCGATCCTTGCATGCGAACAGACAAACGACTTCGGACATGCTCCCGGACGCAGCGCCGGAAACCGTTCCGGGTCCGAAAACGGGGCCTGTACCTCGTCGGCGGCCGTCGCACATGCGGGACACAGACGGGCGGCCTCGTGGCCGGCGGATCCCTGGAACATCGGCAACGGCTGGCGCATCGGATCGCACCTGCTCCGGACACTGGCGCTCGTGCACGCCGGAACCCCGTGCCCGGTGCAGGTCGAATATGCGGGCGACTGCCGGGTCGTACGTGAGCCGGCATCGCTTGCGGAAACCCGGGCTTCATCCACCCCAGCCGACGACAGCGTCCCCGTGGAGGCGGTGCACTGGCAGGCAGCGGGGTATCCTGACCGGTGCGGCCCGATCGGCGCGGTACGCTGCACCCTGGACGGGCGGCGTCTGACGGCCCATGCCGTCTTCGCCGGCGCGACCCTGCAGGTCTTCAGCGTACTCGGGCACGATCGCTTCGACCTGGCCGATGCGTCGGCCGGGGCCCGCGACGGCGACGTCGATGCGCCGCTGGTCGCGCCGATGCCGGGCAAGGTCATTGCCGTGTTCGTTCGCGTCGGCGCGCAGGTCGAACGCGGGCAGGCACTGCTGGCGATCGAGGCCATGAAAATGGAACACACGATCGTCGCGCCGACGGCGGGACGGGTTGAAGCCCTGCCTTTCGGCGTTGGCGACCAGGTCACCGAAGGAGAACGACTGGTGCAATTCATGACAAGCGGATCCGGTGCGCACGAGGCGGCGGCGCAATGAGCCTGCGCATCGTCATTGCCGACGCCTTCGTGTCGACGGCGGAATGGGTCGATGTCCTGTCGGCGCTGCTGCCGGACGCGCGGGTCCGGGCGCTGGATGCTTCCGGCGAGAGCCACACGAACGAGGATGCCGGTGCCGCCGACTACGCGATCGGCTGGAATCCGGGGACGGACTTCTTCCGCACGCACCGGGGCCTGCGCGCCTTCTTCACGATGTCGGCCGGCGTCGACCGCCTGCTGCGCACACCCGGACTGCCACCACAACTGCCGATCGTCCGTCTGGAAGACGGCGGCATGGCGATCCAGATGGCCGAATACTGCCTCTACGAGGCCATCCGCCAGCAGCGCCGCTTCGGCGAATACGACGCGCAGGCCGGACAGCGGATCTGGCGCCGCAAGCGGATCGAGGAGAAGCAGGCGTGGCCGATCGGCGTCTTCGGACTGGGGGCGATCGGCGCGCCGATCGCCCGTACCCTGGCGCAGGCCGGATTTCCGGTGCGTGGCTATGCACGCTCGCCGAAGCAGCTCGCCGGCATCGAGTGCTTCGATGACCGCCATGGTCTGCGCACCTTCCTGTCAGGCACCCGCATCCTCGTCATCGTTGCACCGCGCACGGCCGACACCGAGGGCCTGTTCGATGGCGAACGCCTGCGCTGGCTGCCCGAGGGCGCCTGGCTGATCAATATCGCCAGGGGTGCGCTCGTCGACGAACCGGCGCTGCAGGCGGCCATCGACGACGGGCATCTGTCGGGCGCCACGCTCGACGTCTTCGCCACCGAACCGCTGCCGGAGTCACATCCGTTCTGGCAGCATCCGCGCATCCGCATCACACCACATATCTCGGGCATCACGCCGATCGCCGAATCGGCACGGCAGATTGCCGACAAGATCCTGGCGCTCGAACACGAGGGGACGGTGACCGGCATCGTCGATCGCGACCGCGGTTATTGAATCCACACCGGGCATGAACGGGAAAGAAACACGAAACACGGCCGACGAACCGTCGGCAACGATCGCGGTCGCATCGGCCGCCAGGCTGCCCGCACGCGCGTTCCTGACCGAAGTCGGGCCACGCGACGGACTGCAGAACGAAGCGACGAACATATCGACGGCGACCAAGATCGAACTGTGCGAACGTCTGCTCGTCGCCGGCGTGCACCAGCTCGAGGCGACATCTTTCGTTTCGCCGAAATGGGTGCCACAGATGGCGGATGCGGCCGCGGTGATGGCAGCCATTGCGCGGCGCCCGGGCGTGCGGATCTCGGCACTGACACCGAACCGGAAGGGGTTCGACGCCGCCCTCGCCGCCAGTGTCGACGAAGTCGTGATTTTCGCCGCTGCCAGCGAAGCGTTCTCGCAGCGCAATCTCAACTGCTCGATCGATGAAAGCCTTGCCCGCTTCGCACCGGTGGCCGAAGCGGCGCGCACGCATGGCGTGCGCCTGCGCGCCGCGGTATCGGTCGCCTTCGGCTGCCCGTTCCAGGGCGAGGTGCCGGTGGCCGACGTCGTCGCACTGGTCAGGCGCCTGGATGCGCTTGGTTGCGACGAGATCGGTATTGCCGACACGATCGGCGTGGCCACTGCGGCGCAGGTGACGCGGGTGTTCGAAGCCGTTCTGGCGGTGATCCCGGCCGATCGGGTGTCGGCGCATTTCCATGACACGTACGGTCAGGCGGTAGCCAACGTCTACGCCAGCCTGCAATGCGGCATCCACCGATTCGATTCGTCCATCGCCGGCCTCGGCGGCTGCCCGTATGCGCCCGGCGCCACCGGCAACGTTGCCACGGAAGACGTCATCTGGCTGCTGCACGGCCTGGGCATCGAAACCGGGCTCGATCTCGATGCGCTCGTCGACACCGGACAATGGATCTCGCGGCAGCTCGGACGCCCGTGCGCGGCCCGTGCCGGCAACGCAATCACGGCCCGCCGGCAGGGCGGACGATGAACGGAGGCGATACGCGGCCGGCGGCCCTGCCGCTCTCCCTGCGTTTCATCGAGCGCGACTGGCTGTCGTCCAACCAGATCATCGGCATCGACGGCGACCGGGCGACGGTCGTCGACACCGGCTATCCGAAACAGGCTGCCCGCACGGTCGCGCTCGTGCGCCAGGCCCTGGCCGACGCCGGTGCGCACCTGACCCGCATCGTCAACACCCACCTGCATTCCGATCACTGTGGCGGCAACCGCGCGCTCATCGACGCGTTCGGCTGCACGGTGACGATCCCGCACGGCAATGTCGACGACCTGGCCTCCTGGGAGAAAGCGCGCCGGCTCTTCACCGTGACCGGTCAGGATTGCCCGCCCTTCGGCTTCGACGATACGCTCGCCCCCGGTGACACGTTGCGCCTGGGCGGGCTCGACTGGGACGTCCACGCCGCCCCCGGTCACGACCCGAAGAGCCTGATCCTGCACTGCGCGCGCGAACGTCTGCTGATCTCGGCCGACGCGCTGTGGCCGGACGGTTTCGGCATCGTCTTTTCCGAGTTCGACGGGATGGCCGGCTTCGCCGGGCAGGACGAGGTGCTCGCACTGATCGAACGCCTCGAGGTGGAAGTCGTCCTGCCCGGACACGGCCCGATGTTCGGTGACGTCGTCGCTGCCGTCGCCCGCGCCCGCGCACGGCTGGAGGCCATGCGTCGCGATCCGGCCCGGCACGCGCGCTACGCGCTCAAGGGCATGACGAAATTCCTGATGCTCGACTACGGCCGCGTCGAGGAGCGGTGGCTGCGCGAGCATCTGCGCGCGGCGCCGGCGGTGCGCCACGCCGCTGCCCAGGCCGGGATGGACTACGACGAAGCCTTCGACTGGACGATCGCCGCCCTGATCGGGCAGCGCCTGCTCGAGCGCAAGCGCGAACATCTCGTCGACATCTGAGATCCGCCCGGGTGCATGCGCCGCGACCGTGTCCGCACGATGGAACCAGTGCGAGCGCCGGTGCCGCAGCACCGGTCACCCGCGCAGCCGGATCACAACCAGTGCCGGCGCCGGAACCAGGCGATCATGCCGACGGCAATCGCGCTCATGATGCCCAGCGCGTAGAAATAGCCGAAATGCCAGCGCAGCTCGGGCATGTTCCACGGGCTGTCCGGGTCGAAATTCATCCCGTACAGACCGGTGATGAAGGTCAGCGGCAGGAAGATCGTCGCGATGATCGTCAGCGTCTTCATGATGTCGTTCATGCGCTGGCTCACCGCCGACAGCCAGGTGTCGAGCAGGCTTGCCGCCATCTCCCGGTAGGTCTCGACGAAGTCGATCATGATGACGCTGTGATCATGGCAATCGCGCAGATACAGGCGGGTTGTCTCCGAGAGCAGACGCTCGCCGTCGCGCAGGAGTGTGGCAATCACTTCACGCTGCGGCCACCAGGCGCGGCGCATGGCCACCAGTTCGCGCTTGATGAAATGGATGCGATTGCGGGCATCGGCACCGGCGCCTTCGAGAATCTCGTCCTCCAGGGCCTCCAGCCGATCGCCAAGCGATTCCAGCAGCGGGAAACCGGCGTCGACAATCAGGTCGACGAGTGCGTAGAGCAGGAAATCGGCGCCATGCGCGCGGACCTTGCCCATCGTGCGGATCCGCTGCCGCACCGGTTCGAAGATGTCGTGGCTTCCCTGAACGATGCTGATCAGATAGCTTCTGCCCAGGAAGAAGCAGACCGGGTCACTGGCGAAACTGCCGTCTTCACCCCGGTACGCCTGGTCGAGGACGATGAACTGCTGCCCGTCGTAGGATTCGACCTTGGCCCGGCTCTCGCGGTGAAGCACGTCTTCGAGGGCCAGCGGATGCAGACCGAAAATCCGGCCCAGCGCCTGCAGTTGCGCGCTGTCCGGAGAACCCTGCAGATGCAGCCAGGTCACCTCATCGGCATCGCGCCCGGGCATCCGGCAATCGTCCACCGTGATGTCGTCGCGCTC
>JACDJC010001537.1_pt1 | contig 20217 bp, 20 predicted proteins | sample 7454191 | NCBI WGS metagenome assembly JACDJC01 (sample SAMN14253291, study PRJNA609438) | sludge metagenome | isolation source: sludge after 25d culture with pyrite and EDTA | collected 2018-12-20 | reverse complement strand
GCCGTCCGACATCGTTGCAGCCCGCCAGCACTGACACGGAACACGCGATACGCAACACCGAACAACCACCACCGGCAGTCGCCCGAAAGCCCAGGGCAAAAGCGTCACTCGCCCTGCTTGACGGAGAAGTCTCCTACGGAACTGTTAGCCATCACTGCGGGTAGATGAAGTCACTGCTCTCAGAAGGCACGCTCTGCAAAAAGTGAGCGAGCGCTCCTAGCGACTCAGCCCAGATGTGTGTGGCCTCTTCGCGTGTAGCGGAGTAGCCCGTGTTGATAAAAATTGTGCAAGTAAAACCAGACGAATTACCATATTCCGTGAATGTTGCGCCTTCCAGCTCCCAATTGAACGAAGTTGGTGCGGAAAAATTAGAAGTGTGCAAGAAGCGATCGAAGTGGAAGAATATTGGAAAGTAGTTCTTTGCGTCGGCAATAGCGGACTTAGAGTTTATTGCGAACTCAATATATCCGGAGTCTCGATGTCCTTGATCGTCGTCGATAGGCCCACTTACGCAGCCTACCGAGAACAAGCCTGTCTGATGAGAATTGATTGCAAGCGCCAGATCAAGCAAGGCCGAGTCTTTAGCTAGCTCAGGTATGGCGCGGAGCGCGGCCTCATCGCCTTTGACGTACTTAAAGCCATAGTTGGCGTCGCCATCCTCTCGCAGTACTCCATCACCGCCGTATGGTATGGGCTTGGCTCGATGCCTGATGCTCAAATAGTTGGAATGTCTAGTCATATTTGGTGTGATGGCTAACGATCCGTTAGGCAGTATGCCAAATGGCATCCTGAGACTCGCCTGCTCGGACTATGACGCCCGAAGTCGGCGCTCGTACCAGGGCTGGGATCGATTGACGATCCTGACCACCGACAGCATTACCGGCACCTCGATCAGCACGCCCACCACGGTGGCCAGCGCCGCACCCGATTGCACGCCGAACAAGGCGACCGCGGTGGCGACGGCGAGCTCAAAGAAGTTGCTAGCACCGATCAGCGCTGACGGCCCTGCCACGCAGTGGGCGACGCCTAGCTTACGGTTGAGCAGGTAGGCCAGGCCGGAGTTGAAATACACCTGGATCAGGATCGGCACGGCCAGAATCGCAATGATCAGCGGCTGCTCGATGATCTGCCGGCCCTGAAAGCCGAACAACAGCACCAGCGTCGCCAACAGCGCGACCAGTGACACTGGCCCTAGTCGCGCGAGCACCGCATCCAGCCTCGCCTGACCACCACTGGCAAGCAGCCAGCGGCGAAGCAGGACGGCGACCGCGACCGGCACGAGGATGTACAGCCCGACCGAGAGCGCCAGCGTGTCCCACGGCACCGTGATCGACGACAGCCCCAGCAACAGGGCCACCAGCGGCGCGAAGGCGACCACCATGATGGCGTCATTGAGCGCGACCTGGCTCAGGGTGAAGTTCGCATCGCCGCGGCACAGGTTGCTCCACACGAACACCATCGCGGTGCACGGCGCGGCCGCCAGCAGGATCAGGCCGGCCATGTAGGAGTCGACCTGGTCGGGTGGCAGCCAGTCGGCGAACACATATCGGAGGAAGAACCACCCCAGCAGGGCCATCGAGAACGGCTTGACCGCCCAGTTGACGAACAGGGTGACGCCTATGCCGCGCCAGTGTTTGCCCACCTCCCGCATGGCGCCGAAGTCGACCTTCAGCAGCATCGGGATGATCATCAGCCAGATCAGGGCAGCTACTGGCAGGTTGACCTTGGCCACCTCCATGCGGCCAAGGCTTGCGAAGGCGTCGGGCAGGAAGTGCCCCAGACCGGTGCCGACCACGATGCACAGCCCGACCCAGAGGGTCAGGTAACGTTCGAACAACCCCATGCGGGGCGCTGCCTCAGCCATCGACGGATCCCTCGTCGTCAGGTTGCACGAAGCCGATACGATCGAGCGACTCCTTCAGAGCTGCACGGTCGTCCCAGATCTCGGCCGGCAACGCCAGCAGCGCCTGCAGGCGCGCCTTGACGATGCGGTGCGCCTGGCGGAACGCCTCTCGCTTGTCCTCGTCATTGCTCTCCACCGCGGCCGGGTCGGGAAGCCCCCAGTGCGCGCGCAGGAAGTCGCCGAACACGACGGGGCAGGTTTCGGCCGCCGCCGAATCGCAGACCGTCACCACCAGATCCATCGGCGCCGCATCCGCTGTCGCGAACTCGTCCCAGGACTTGCTGCGCAGGCCGGCGGTGGCGATGCCCTCGGCCGCCAGCTGGCCCAGCGCGAAGGGATTGACCGTGCCCGTCGGCTGGCTGCCGGCACTGAAGACTTCGAAGCGATGGCCGGCCCAGGCGCGAAGCGTGGCTTCGGCCAGGACGCTGCGGGCGGAGTTGCCGGTACAGAGGAAGAGGACGCGACGCTTCACGGGGTGGGTTCCTTGATTGGGGAGGGGCTGAGGCGGCAGTCAGCAGGCGCGGGCGGTCGCCATACCAGGGCTGCAGCTCGTGTCTGAGGAGCCTGCGCAGCAGTTATGAGTCAGATAGGCGACCAGGACGTTCATGGCATCAAAGTTGGCGCGGTAACAAACGTTACGGCCCCGGCTCTCGCTGCTGATCAGGCCGGCATGCACGAGTTCCTTCAGGTGGAAGGACAGGGTGGCGCCGGGTACGGCCAACGCCTCGCCGATTTCGCCTGCCATGCGGCCGTCCGGACCGGCTTCGACCAGCAATCGGAAGATTGCAAGCCGGGTGGCGTGGCCCAGCGCCGTCAGCGCGGTGATTACCTGATTCGTTTCCATTTTTCTAGAATAATCGAATGAATATTGAACGGCAATCACCCCGAATCCAGCCCCCATCTCGAACAGAAAGCAGTGCTATGCGCGCATAGCGTCAGCGGGAGGGGCCACCCGACGCTGTTTTCTTACCGAACCCCTGCCAACCCTCTCTTCGGCTATTCGGTTGGCATCTCAGCTCCCAGTGAGCGGCACGAACGTGGGGCTAACTCTCCACACGGTCAACCACGTCATCAGAACCGAGCGCAGGCGGCCCAACGCACCGTCCATGCTCGTACTGTCCGGCAGCCCCCTGCTCGTGCAGCTTGCGGATGAAAAGGCCATCGAGCGCCACCGCCACGGCGGACGAATAGCTGCACTGTCAGCACCGACTTGGTCGTCCAGCGATTCAGAACCACACATCGCACCTCACGATCGATTGCACTCCTCCGCGCACGGCGTCAACTCTACCTGCAGTGTGACGTGGTGAACGTTGAACCGCCCCTCCAGCGTCTCGGTCAATGTGCGTCGCACCTGCTCTGCATCTACGCCGCCGTCCTGTAGTACCACGTGGGCGGTCAGGATCGGTTGCTGTGACCCCAGCGCCCATACGTGAAGGTCATGGATCTCGCGCACGCCAGGGCAGGCACGTAACGCGCCACGAATCGCTTCTAGATCTATCCCTGCCGGCACGCCTTGCATCAACACATGGCCGGCTTGGCGCAGTAACGTCCAGGTGCGCGGGAGCACCCACAGGCCGATCAGCACGGCAATGATTGGATCGACCACGGTCCAACCGGTGAAGTGAATGACGAGCGCGCCCATAATCACGCCGACCGATCCCAGCATGTCGCTCCAGACCTCCAGATAGGCACCCCGCACATTCAAGCTGGTGCCGCTACCGGCCTTGAGCAGGCGCATTGAGATCAGGTTCACCACTAGCCCGATGGTCGCAATCACCAGCATGCCTCCAGAGGCCACTTCTGGCGGCTGCCGAAAGCGACCCGCTGCCTCCTACAGGATGTAGCCGGCCACGACGAACAGCAGCCCGCCGTTGATCATCGCGCCGATGGCCTCCATGCGGGCATACCCGTAGGTACGCTTGGCATCGGGCGGGCGCCGGCTGAGCCGCACCGCAAACAATGAGATCGCCAATGCGATCACATCGGTCATCATGTGCGCCGCGTCGGACAGCAGCGCAAGGCTGTTGGTCAGCAAGCCGCCGACAACCTCGGCGATCAAGAACGATGCGGTCAAACCGAAGGCCCACCACAGTGGCTTCTCGTGCTTGATCTCGCTGGTGCCGTGATCGTGCCCTGCGCCCATCACCGTTCTCCTGCGGCTGCTTGACTCACCGGCCAGGCGTGGTCCACCGGGTGGACGAAGACGGCCCCCGAGGGGAGGCCGCCAACGTGTCCTTTTTCCCGAATCAGCCCGACGACCTGCTCTAAATGCGCGTCTTCGCAGTAGGCCTCCAGTCGAACCTCCAACTCACCCTCCGAGCCCATGTCCGCTCGTACGATGGCCGTGTCTGGTTGCACGACGCCGTGCACCCGGCTGAGCGAAAGGTGGTACAGGCCCGCCAGCTCAAGCGCACGCACAACCGGCCCGGCGTGGGAGGAATGGACGAATGCGACGATCAGTTTCATGGTGGTATCCCTCAAGTGCCCACACGCTCATGGCGTGTCGTTGATCGGCATCGATTGTTCGATCGTACTGACATAGATCCAGCCCGCGTCTGCGTGGCCGGTACGCCCTACTGTCCGGAAGATTTCGACCGCCTTGGCAACGTCATCGTCTTCACAGAACAACTCCATCTGTATTTCATTGATGACCTTGTCGCCTAACTCGACCGAGTACTGCTGCTCGCGCGCACTGAGTGCGCGCAGCAGGCCCTTCACGTCGAACAGGCTCAGTCGCTGGAAACCGGCAGCCTCCAGTGCGTGGATCAGATCAGTGACCCGGTTGCGGTGCACGAACGCCTTGATCTGTTTCATGGAGTGGTCTCCTGTGCTTTGCGCTCAGCGCGGTTTTCCAGCCATTCGTACAAGACGGGCAGCAGGATCAGCGTCAGAAACGTCGAGCTGATCAGGCCGCCCACGACCACCGTCGCCAACGGGCGCTGGGTCTCGGCGCCGACGCCGCTGGACAGCAGCATCGGCACCAGGCCCAGGATCGCGACGCTGGCCGTCATCAGCACAGGGCGCAACCGTAAGGCCGTACCTTGGATCACGGCCTCACGCACTGATCGTCCCTTGTCGCGCAATTCGTTGAGGAAGCTCACCAACACGATGCCGTTGAGCATGGCCACGCCGAATACCGCAATGAAGCCGATCGCCGAGGGCACCGACAGATACTGGCCGGTGACAAACAGTGCGAGCAAGCCGCCGATGGTGGCGAACGGCACGTTGGCCAGGATCAGCGCGGCGTACTTGATCGAGTTGAACGCGGTGTAGAGCAGCACGAAGATGAAGAAGATCGTAATCGGCACGATCAACGCCAACTTCGCCAAGGCGCGTTGCTGGTTCTCGAATGCGCCGCCCCACTCGATCCAGTAACCTGCGGGCAGTGTCACCTGCTGCTTGATCGCGGCCTCAGCCTCCTTGACGAAACCGTCGACGTCTCGGCCGCGCACGTCCATCTGGATCACGGCATAGCGCTGCAGTTGCTCGCGGCGGACGAACGAGTAGCCTTCGGCCACGCTCACGTCAGCAACCTCCGACAACGGCACCAAGGCACCGGTGGCCGTGCGCAACGCGATCTTCCGCAAAGCCTCGACCGAATCGCGGGTCGCATCGCTCAACCGCACCGCGATGTCGAACCGCTTCACGCCATCGAGCAGCACGCTCACCGGCTCACCGCCCAGGCCATTGCGGACGATGGTGAGCACTTCCTCGGCATTCATGCCGTGGCGTGCCAGTTCATCCCGATCGACCTGAATGCGGATCTGCGGCTTGCCGACATTGGCCTCCAGCGACAGATCGGCCACCCCTTGCACCTTGCCGAGGACAGTCTTGAGCTGGCCGCTGATACGGTCGAGCTCCTCCAGGTCTTCGCCATAGAGCTTCAGCGCCAAGGTCGCACGCACGCCCGAGATCAATTCCTCCACGCGCATCTGGATCGGTTGGGTGTAGCCCGGCACCACGTTGGGCACGACCTTTTCCAGCGTCTCCTGCATGGCTTCTTCGAGTTGCTTGATGTTTCGGCCGGACTTCCACTCGTCCTCAGGTTTGAGGGCGGTGTAGATTTCCATGTAGTTGACGTCGGCAGTTTCGCCTTTCTCGGCGCGGCCGATCATCGCCAGCGTGGTCTCGACCTCCGGGAACTGCTCGAATGCCTTGGCAATGGTGTTGCTGGTCTTGATCGATTCGTTCAGCGAAGTCGACGGGATACCCGTGACGCGCCACATGATCGAGCCTTCCTGCAACTGCGGCATGAACTCCTTGCCCAGGAAGGGGAACAGCGCCAGACTCGCCACCAACGCGACGACGGCGCTGACCACGACCACCCGCTTGCGTGCCAGCGCCTTGTCCAACAGCGGCCGGTAGCCGCGTTTGATTTTGGCGACCAGCCACGTATCGCGCTCCGGCTTGGGCTTGAGGATCATCGAGGCCAGCACCGGGATCAGGGTCAGGCTCAGGATCAGCGATCCGGCCATTGCGAAGGCAATATTGAAAGCCATCGGCTTGAACATCTTGCCTTCGAGTCCTTCCAGCGCAAACAGCGGCAGGAACACGACGATGATGATGCCGATCGCAAACGTAATCGGATTGGCCACTTCCTTCGCCGCCGCCAGCACCGCGGAGGTCCTGTCGACCTTCTCGCCGTGCTCGAGACGCTCGGCCATGATCCGGAAGGCGTTCTCGACCATCACCACCGCGCCGTCGACCATCATGCCGATGCCGATCGCTAATCCAGCCAGCGACATCAGGTTGGCCGACAGGCCAACCTGGCCCATCCCGATGAAGGCAATCAGCATCGCCAGTGGCAACGTCACGATCACGACCAGCGCCGAGCGCAGTTCGCCCAGGAACAGGAACAGGATGATCGCCACCAGGATCGAGCCTTCGATCAACGCGCGAGTCGCCGTCCCCACCGCTTTGTTGACCAGGTCGGTGCGCTCGTAGATCGGCTTGAGCACCATCGTCTTGGGCAACGCATCGCGTACGACATCGAGTTTGCCCTTGACCGCTTCGACCACGTCCTTGGCGTTCTCGCCGATGCGCGCCAAGGCCATGCCCAGCACGACTTCCTCGCCGTCGCGGGTCACCGCACCAAAGCGCGGCGCCGGAGCTTCCACCACGGTAGCCACATCGCGCAAATACACCGGCACGCCATCCTCGGCCTTGAGCACGATCTCACCGATATCCTTGGTAGATCGCAACAGGCCCAGGCCACGAACAAGGAACTGTTCGCGCCCCACGTCCATGACGTTGCCGCCGACCTGGCCGTTGTTGGCCGGAATCGCGTTGATCACGTCGCCAAACCCCAGTCCGCGCGCATAGAGCCGCGGCGGATCGATCTGGACCTGATACTCGCGCTCACCGCCGCCCCAGGAGGAGACATCGTCCACACCAGGCGCGGTGCGCAGGATCAGGCGCACCGTCCATTCCTGCCAGGTGCGCAGGTCCATGTCGGTGACCTGATCCTTGCTGACGCCCGGAGCACGCTCGACCGTGTACCAGAACACCTGACCCAGACCGGAGGTATTGGGCCCCATGCTCGGCTTGCCATAGCCTTCGGGCAGTCGATCGCCAATCTCCTGCAGTCGCTCGTTGACCAGCTGCCGCGCGAAATAGATGTCCATGTCGTCCTCGAAATAGACGGCGACATAGGACAGGCCAAACAGGCTGACCGATCGGATTTCCTGCACTTTCGGCAGACCGGCGAGCGCCGATTCGATCGGGGTCGTCAACAGAAGTTCGATGTCCTCCGCGGCCAGGCCTGGGGACTCGGTATAGACGTTGACCTGGACGGGCGTGACGTCCGGGAAGGCGTCGATAGGCACGTTGCGTACTGCGTTGATGCCGAGGAAGGCCACCACCGCGAAGGCGATCAGCACCAGAAACTTGTAGCGCAGGGAAAGTTCGACCAGGCGATTCAGCATGGCGCACCTCCGCGTATCACGAGGGAGAGATCAATGACCATGACCCTCTCCCAGTTGCGCCTTGAGAATCTGCGACTTGACCGCAAACGCACCGGCGACCACGACGTTGTCGCCTGCCTTCAACCCTTCGCGGATGACGGTGCGATCGCCGATCACTTCACCCACGCGCACCGGCACGGGTTCGAGTGCCCCAGCGCGGTTGCGGCGAAACACCACAGTCTCGCTTTCGAGTTGCACCAATGCCTCGGTTGGGACGGCTAGCTGCATGGCGGATTTGTCGTCCGTGTTAGCCGCAGGAGCGGCCTCGAAATACACTTCGACGAAATCGCCGCCATGCAGACGGTCGCCCTCGTTCGGCACCTCGACTCGAACTGAAGCATTGCGGGTGGCTTCGGACGTGCGATGGGCGCTACGTAGCACCTTGCCGACAAGATGCTCCCCACCCACCACGATGGTTGCCGCGCTTCCGGCCTCAATGCGGGAGGCCGTGCCGGACGGCAATTTGGCATCCACCCAGACGGTCGACTCGTCCACCAGTCGGAACAGCGCCTTGCCCGGCTCAATGCGCTCGCCGACGACAAAATCGTCCTCGGTGAGGCGGCCGGCATGCGGCGCGGTCAGGGTGAATTGACCATTGACGCTGCCACTCGATGTGCCGGGCAATCCGTAGGCCTGCGCCTTGGCGCGGGCACGCTCGACTGCCACCTTGGCTTCGTTGATGCGGCGGCCGGCAACGGCCTCGCGACCCAAGGCCGAGACACGCCGCCACTCCTGTTCGGCAATGCGCAGATCGGCCTGCGCGTCGGACACCTCAACGCTGGCCAGCGTCACCAACGGCGCGCCGGCGCGCACTTCATCACCGAGCTTGGCGTGCCGGCGGACGACGAGCGATTCGACGCGGGGCGTGATCAAGGTCGTGCCATAGGCGCTGTCGACCACTTCGCCCGGTGCACGCAGTTCCTCGCTGAGCGAGGACGGCTGCAGCGTCTGCAGTTTGATACCGGCGGCTTTGAGCGCGGCCTCGTCCATCTTCACTGGCTCGGCGGCTTCGCCTTCTTCGCCTGCTTCAGCGTGCGCTTCCGCACCTTCGGCATGATCGGCTTCACTCGACTCGGCATGTTCGGCGGTAGGCGCTTGGGTCGATTCAGTCTCTGGCGTTTTCGAGCAAGCGGAAATCGCCAGCAGCAATGCCGCAGCAAGCGGCAGCATGATCAGTCGGGACGGGGTCATCAGTAGGGTTCTCATGGGGTGCCCTCCAGGCCGGCCCAGCGTTCGAGCTGGCCGGTGGCGGCAAGGTAATCAGCGTAGTGGCGCCAAAGGCGCGCTTCGAGTTCGGCACCGGCCAGTTGCGTGTCGAGGGTCTGCTTGAGCTGCAGCAGGTAGTCGGCGGTGGACAGCTCGCCCTCGCGCCAGAGTTTTTCCAACAGGTTGGCGCGCCGGTCCACATCGGTACCGCGGCTATTCTTCCATCGCTTCCAAGCCGCGAACGCCGCGGCATAGCTGTCAATCGTGCGGCGGCGGTCGGCTTCCAGTTCCAGTTGCACCCGCTGCAGATCGGCCTGCGCCACGTCCGCATCGGACTGGGCAGCAACGACTTCGGCGCGGTACGAATTGCGTACGAACAGCGGGATGGTGAGGGTGACCCCGACGACATTGTCGGTCAGGCCGCCAACGTCGTATTCCTTGCGCCCGCCGTAGGCGCCTACGGTCGGGTCTGCGATACGGTTGCGGCGCGCCACCGTGACCTCGCGTTCGGCGACGGTGGCCGCGGCCTGCGCGGCTTGCCAGTCCGGCAGAGATTCGACACCATCAACGGCGGTTTCCGGGGCCGGCAGCAGGTCGGTTGGCAGCGCCGTGCCGGCGATCCACTCGGACGTTCCGCCGACCGTGCGGAAGCGGGCTTCGGCATCGGCTTGGTCGGCCAGCAACTGCGCCTGTTCCGCCTCCGCCTCATCCCGGGCGAGCAGCGCCAGATCGCGCTCCAGGCCGGAGATGTCGTCGGCCGTGAATTGCTTCTCGGCCAGTTCGGCAAACCGGGTCACCAATGCCAACCGGCGTTCGCCGGTACGCACGCGCTGCTGCGCCGTCTGCAGATCGGCCCAACCGGCGAACCACTGCCGGGCGAAATCGCGTCGGCGCACCCGTGCTTCGGCGGTGACCTGATCGATGCGGGCGCTGGCGGCATCGCGACGGACCCGCCGTTTGCCGCTCAGGTCCAAGGTCAAGTTCAGGCCGGCGCTGTTCGTTCGTTCGGTACCTTCATCGTCGCTGGACAGCTCCAGCTCCGGGTTGTACAGCGGCTGTCCCGCGGCGGTCAGGCGGGCACGGGCGGCGGCCAACTGCGCCTCGGTCGCCCGGTAAGACGGGTGCTGCTGCCAGGCGGCTTGCAGCGCTTGACGGATGGCGGGAGGAGCGGTGCTGGCGTCAGCGGCCCAGGCAGGCGTGAGCCAAGGGCCGATCGCCAGCAAGGCGACGGCCGCACGCACGACGAAACGTCGCCGTGACGAATGGAAAACAGGCATGAATCAATCCTCTGAATCGACGGGACCTCCCACGCATGGCGAGTGGGGGCTGATGGAATGTCGATCAGACGATGGGAGGTCGAAGCTCCAGGAGCACCGGTGCACTGCGGTTGGCCGACACGGCATAGCCAAACCGTGCGTGTGGCAGGGCTGTTGCCATGGTGTGGGGCGTCACCGGGACGGCCACTGCATGGGGGCAGCTACAGTGCGTGCAGGCGCTACCCTGCGGCAACGTGCCTTGGGCCGGGTCTGCGCCATCCGTGTCCGACACAGAATTCACGATCAACTGGTGGGTGGAATCAGTCCCCAGCCCCAAAAGGGCAAAGTCGTGCTGGGCGCAGGCGGCGACTACGCCGATCTTCATCGCGAATACCAGTAGCACCAGCGCCGCCAGCCGCGCCGAAGCGCGTAGGCGGCCAAGCATGGTGCTGGGAGCGGTCGCAAGCATCGGCGCATGATACCGGCCGGCGGGGGTGTTATGAAATTGCATCAGGCAGCGCCTTCTCGGAAGGCGTCTGCGGGCGAGCGGCGGGGCCAGGGCAGCATGGCCTTACTCGGTTGCACTGCCGCGATTCCGCGCCTTCTGACGCGCCCGCCGTGCGTCACCGAGGATTTCCACAGCCTCCTTGATGACGTACAGGCCGATCAGGGTGCCGATGATGAAGTCCGGATAGGGCGAGCCTAGCCATAGCACCAGCACGCCGGCGAGAATCACGCCTATGTTGGCCACCACGTCCGCGCGGGTGAATAGCCAGGTTGCTCGCAAATGCACCTCACCGGACTTCAGCGGCGCCAGCAAGCGCAGCACGTAGACGTTCACCGCAAGCGACAACAACGCGGTGCCGATCATCCAACCACTCAGCGGCTCGGCGCCATGCAGCACGCGACGCCCCACTTCGATCAATACTCCCACACCGAGCACCAGCAGCACGCTGCCGCTCAGCCAGGCCGCATTGGCCTTGAAACGAGCGGTCCGCCCAATGGCAATCAATCCGATCGCATAGGCTGTGGCGTCGGAGAGCATGTCCAGCGCATCGGCCAGCAGGCCGGCGGACTGTGCGATCCAGCCGGTCACACCGCCAATGACCGCCATGGCCGCATTCAGTACCAGGGCAATCCACAACACCCGACGCTCAGCAACATTCTTGGCTTCGTGATGGCAGCCGCAATCACTCATGGCCTGGATCCTTGTTCTTCAACGTCGCGAAGCGCAAGACGTGGATCGGGAATCTTGCGAAGCAAGACCATCACTTTGCTGCCAGTCCTTCCACGCACCTGACAACACGTGCGCGGCCGTGTGCAGGAACAGCGCCGCGACCAGCGCGCCGATGACCAGATCCGGCCAAGCCACATCGAGCCAGGCGACCAGGCCGGCGGCCGCGATCACGCCGAGATTGTTGACCAGATCATTGCGCGAGCACAGCCAGACCGAGCGCATGTTCATGTCGTCGCTGCGGAACCGGGTGAGCAGCGCAAAACAGGCCAGGTTACCGACCAAAGCCACGGTGGCCGCGATAGCCATGACTGGAGCCAGTGGTTCGGTGCCGAACCAGGCGCGGCGACCGACCTCCACCAGCACCGCAACACCGAACAACGCCTGGATCCCACCCTTGAGGAACACGGCCTTGCTGCGTTGACGCAGCGTGCCGCCGATCACCCACAGACTCAGCCCGTAGACCAGCGCATCGCCCAGGCTGTCCAGCGAATCAGCCTGCAGCGCGCTCGAATCGCCCCACCAGCCGGCACCGAACTCGCCGGCGAACAGCAACAAGTTGATCGCCAGCACGATCCACAACACACGTCGGCGGGCGTGGTCAGTATTGGCGCTCAGCGCCGCCGCCGTGTCGTGGCAATCACATTGGCTCATGGCATCCATCTCATGATTTGGCCTCCCGTGCCAAGGCGCGTGAAGTGCGGGTATTGACGAAGAAGCCGATTGCCGCGGCGATTGCGACGGTCAGCTGCGCCAACAGCGACTGCCAGGACGGGTAGACGCCGAGCCATTCGATGCGAGGCGCGGTGACCAGCACCTGCGACACCCAGCCAGCCTCCTGCAAGGCGGCGACGCCTTTGCCGACCAGAATGACCGCCAGTACCGCGATCAGGATCGAACTGATCGAGAAAAACCGGCCGATCGGCAGGCGCTTGCTCATGCGCAGCATCCAGTACGCCACCGCGGCGAGAACCACGCTTCCGGCCACGAGGCCCGCGATAATTGCGCTGGAAGCCTGTTCGCTCCACATCGCGATGTAGAACAGGATCGTCTCGAACACCTCGCGATAGACCGCGACGAAGGCCAGCAGGAACAGGAAGATCGCCGAACGCCGCGTCAATGCCGCCGACATCTTCGCGTGCAGATACTGCTGCCAGCGCCCGGCCAGACTCTTCTGGTGCATCCAGATGCCCACACTCAGCAACACCACCGCAGCGAACAGCGCCGACACGCCTTCGGTGACCTCGCGATTGGCGCCACTGATGCCCACCAGATAGGTCGCCACCATCCAGGTTATCCCGCCGGCCAGTAGCGCGCCGATCCAGCCGGCATGCACGTAGGGCAGCACCTCGCGGCGCTCGGCCTTGCGCAGAAACGCGATCATGCCGATCACGATCAGCAGCGCTTCCAGGCCCTCGCGCACCAGAATGGTGAAGCTGCCGAGGAAGGCCGTAGTCGTGTCCGTGTACGTGTCCTGCAGCGCCGTCTCGGCGCGATCGAACAACTCGGTGATCTGCACCGCCTGCGCCGATACCTCCGCCGGTGCGGTGCCTTGGCCGATTTGGGTGCGGAACCGGGCCATGGCAGTTTCGATGTCCCGCATCAAGGCGGCATCGCGCGTGGCCAGCGTCGGCTCGACCGGCTCCACACCATCCAGATAGGCCGACAAGGCAAATGACCGGGCCTGTGCAGCGTCGCCGGCGGCATAGGCACGCTGGCTGTCGGCCAGTCGCTGCCGCGCCAGCGCGAACGGTCCGGGGTTGTCGGCAACCGATTCGTTCACCGCCTGCGGTCGCGAGCGCAGGTAGGCGATGATCGCCGAGGCCTGCTCGGCGTCTACCGAAGCGGCAAGTCCGACCTCGCTGGTGCGCGTCAAAGCTTCGAGCGTGGGAATGCGCCCGCGCAGTTCGGCATCCTTTCGCCACAACGCCTCGCCGTCAGTGCGGGCCTGCGGCGAATACGCCAAGCTGCCCACGTAGAACGCCAGCGCCCAGCGGTCGTCTTCGGGCAACGCGGCAAAGCTGGCCATCCCGGTACCCGGTACGCCCTGCGAAATCACCTCGTACAGGGCGAACGGTGTGCGCTGGGCAGCGCGGGCGGCGTCGGTGAAGGCAATTGGCGGGGGATCCAGACCCGCCGCAGCCGGACCGTCACCATGTCCGGTGGGGCCGTGGCAGACCGCGCACTGTTGGGCGTAGAGCGCGGCCGCACGGGCCGGTTCGGGCGGTGCAGCCGGCACCGCCCCAATCGGGTAGCTGGCCAGCACATCGTCAGCCAGTCCACGGGCGAGCATCGCCACTTGTGCGGGCTCGGCCTTGGCCGCCACCGCCGCCACCAGCCGATCGGCCTGCGCGACCAATGCCGGCTGCTTCGGCGCGGCAGGCAGGGCTGCCAACTGCGTTCGCACTGTGTTGGCGAACTCCTGCATTTCGGCGTATTCGCCCGGGACCACCACGCGCCCGTGCTGGATCGCGCCGGCGTAGTCCACTGCGATGTAATCGAGCATTTGCCAAGCTTGGCGCGGATTGGCTTGGCTCGGTTCAGCGGCGCTCGCAGGAAGGGATGTGGCCACCCAGGCCACCAAAGCGGCGATCAGGAGGTTGCGGATCAGAGCGGCAAGCAGGGACATGGGCGGTCACGAAAGAAGGTGCCGGTCTCTGAGTTGGCACCGGAAGGGGCGCAGCGTAAAGTCCGTAGTAGCTACAGAGTCAAGGAATGCGAATGAAAATCAGTGACGCCGCCGCTGCCAGCGGCTGCCACCTGGAAACCATCCGCTATTACGAGCGTGTCGGGCTGATGCCGCCACCGGCACGAACCGCAAGTGGCTACCGCGCCTACCGTCCGGCCGAGGTGGAGCGGCTACGCTTCATCAGCCGCGGGCGCGAACTGGGCTTCAGTCTGGAGGAAATCCGCAGCCTGCTGCGGTTGGATGATGATCCCAAAATGTCGTGCGGCGATGTCGATGCGATCGCTCGCACGCACTTGGCTGACATCCGCCAGCGGATCGACGAACTCCAGCGCATGGTCATGGAACTGGAACGTGTGATCGCCCAGTGCGCCGGCGGCGAGCGCGAGTGCTGCACCATCCTCCATGCGCTGCGGGACACGGGAATCGTCTCAAAGCGCGACGTCGCCCGGCGTCGCGTATGACGCTGGACCGGTACCTCGAAGCCGCCACGCGCGAGAATACGCGACGGAGCTATGCCTCAGCGGTGCGGCATTTCGAGGTTGAGTGGGGTGGTCATTTGCCGGCGACCGCTGACAACGTCGCCCGTTACCTGGCCGAGTACGCCGGCCAACTGGCTACCAACACACTCAAGCAACGTCTGGCGGCGTTGGCGCAGTGGCATACCGAACAGGGCTTCGTCGATCCGACCAAGGCGCCCTTGGTGCGCAAGGTGCTCAAGGGCATTCAAACCCTCCACCCCTCGGTCGAAAAGCAGGCCGAACCGCTGCAGTTGACCCGACTGGCCCAGGTGGATGATTGGCTTGGTACCGCGATTGCAGCTGCGCAGGAACGCGATGATTGCGCAGATGCACTCCGCCTTCAGCGTGATCGCGCCCTGATCCTCCTGGGCTTCTGGCGGGGCTTCCGCGGCGACGAACTGATCCGCGTGCAGGTCGAACACCTGCGCCTGGTGCCTGGTGAAGGCATGACCTGTTTCCTGTCGCGCAGCAAGGGGGATCGCCAAGCCATGGGCAATACGTACAAGGTGCCGGCGTTGTCGCGCTTGTGTCCGGTGACTGCGACTGCTGAATGGATTGCCGCGGCAGATTTGATACAGGGGCCGGTGTTCCGCGGTGTCGATCGCTGGGGCCACGTGAGCGAGACGCCGCTGCATCCGAACAGTTTGATTCCGCTGCTGCGCCGCCTGTTCATGGCCGCCGGCCTTCCCGATGCTGTTCATGGCCGCCGGCCTTCCCGATGCTGAGGACTACAGCAGCCATTCCCTGCGTCGCGGTTTCGCTGGATGGGCCAACGCCAACGGGTGGGATGTCAAGGCGCTGATGGAGTACGTCGGCTGGCGCGATGTGCACTCGGCCATGCGCTACCTCGATGGCGGCGACCCATTCGCCCGCCAGCGCATCGAGGCTGGCCTGCCAGCGCCGACACTTCCACCCCCGTGACCGACTAAGGACCCGCATGGCGTCGATCGAGCGGACCGCGTACCCACAATTCAAGCGCAACCCGGTCGTCCGGGAACTGGTCACGGCCTACACGCCGACCGACGCCGAATTGGCTTTCATCACCGATAGCGCCCGGCAACCCGGCCATCGGTTGACCTTGGCCGTCCTGCTCAAATCCTTCCAGCGACTGGGCTACTTCCCGGCAATTGATGAAGTGCCCGCCGCGGTCGTCCGGCACCTTCGCAATGCCTTGCGGTACCGGGTCCAGGTCAAGCCCGCCGACATCGCGCCGAACAAGCGCTACCGCTATTTCCAGCGCATCCGGACCTATCTGCAGGTTCACGCCTATGCCGATGGTGGCCTGGACGTGGCGGCACGCGCCATCCACGAAGCCGCGGCCGTCATGGACAATCCGGCCGATCTGATCAACGTGGCGATCGAGCAGCTCGTGCGCGACCGCATCGAGCTCCCCGCGTTCTCTGCGCTGGATCGTTTGGCGCGACGGATTCGGACCCTGGTCAACAGTCGTTACTTCGCCCTCATCGACGCCCGTCTGACGGTGGACGAGAAGCAACGGCTGGACGATCTTCTGGTCGTCACCGACGTTCGCACCAAGAGCCAGCTGCAGGCCATCAAGCGCTTGCCCAAGCGCTCGTCGCTGCAGCACTTCCAGGAACTGATCGATCATATCGCCCAGTTAGGCGAGCTGGTAGGTGACGAGCAACATCTGGCCGAGGTGCCAGAACTCAAACGCAAGCACTTTGCTGCCGAGGCCCGGGCGCTGGACGCCGCCGAACTGCGCGATTTCGGCCCGGCCAAGCGACACGCGCTACTACTGTGCCTGATCCACCGCGCCCGCGTGCAAACCCGCGATGACTTGGCGGAAATGTTCATCAAACGCATGGGCAACATCCACAACCGCGGTAAAGAGGAACTGGAGCGGCTGCATGCGCGCTACCGCGAGAAGACCGAGGCCATCGTGGCCACGATGTCGGATGTGATCCAGGTGCTCGATCGCCATCCTGGCGACACCGACGCGGGACGGGAAATCCGCCGCTTGGTCCACACGCGCGGGGGCGCCCAGACCCTGCAGGCCGATTGCGAGGCCATCGCCGCCCACAGCGGTGACAACCATCTGCCGTTGCTGTGGCCATTCTATAAGAGCCACCGCGCCACCATCCTGCGCATGGTGCGCAGGCTAGACTTGGAATCCACCACCGAAGACCGTTCGTTGATGGATGCCATCGAGCTGATCCTGTCGCAGGAGCGTGCCCGCGGCGATTGGCTCGATGAACCGGTCGATCTGGCGTTCACGACCCATCTCTGGCGAAAGACCATTACCCGCCGCACCGAACAGGGAGAGGAACGCATCCATCGCCGCCTGTTCGAGGTGTGCGTGTTCTCCTCGCTGGCCAACGAACTGAAATCCGGCGACGTGGCTGTACGCGGCTCGGAAACCTACGCCGACTACCGCCAGCAGTTGCTACCTTGGGAGCAGTGCGAGCCGCTGCTGGACGACTACTGTCGCCAAGTGGGCTTGCCGGCCTCTGCGGTGGGATTCGTCAATGCGCTGCAGAGCAAGCTGATGCAGGTCGCAGACCTGACCGACCAGGGTTATCTGGAGAACGGCCAGGTGATCATCGGCGACGACGGGTTGCCGGTGCTCAAGCGCCACAAGGCCAAGGACATGAGCCGCGGTGCTCGCGCCTTGGAAACCGCGATCCTCGACCGCCTGCGTGAGCGCAGCGTCATCGAGATCCTGTGCGACGTGGCCCACTGGACCAGTTGGCCGCGGCATTTCGGACCGCTGTCGGGATCCGACACCAAAATCGACCAGCCGACCGAGCGCTACGTGCTGACGGCGTTCACCTATGGCTGCAACCTCGGCCCGGCCCAAGCCGCACGGCACCTGCGTGGCACCGCTTCCGCGCACATGCTGTCGTTCGTCAATCGCCGGCACGTCGATGCGAACAAGCTGGCAGCGGCCTGTCGCGACATCATCAACAGCTATGCCGGCCTGCAGCTCCCCAAACTCTGGGGTGACGGGAAACGTGCCGCGGCCGACGGTACCAAGTACGACCTGTACGACCAGAATCTGCTCGCGTCGTACCACATCCGTTATGGCGGCTACGGCGGCATTGCCTATCACCACGTATCCGATACCTACGTGGCGCTCTTCAGTCATTTCATCCCATGCGGTGTGTGGGAAGCGGTGTACATCATCGACGGGCTGTTGAAGAACACCTCTGATATCCAACCTGACACCGTCCACGCCGATACCCAGGGCCAATCGTTGCCGGTGTTTGGGCTGTCGCATCTACTGGGCATCCAGCTGATGCCGCGTATCCGCAATTGGCGCGACTACCGGTTCTTCCGTCCGGAGCAGGACAGCCGCTACGAGCACATCGACGCGCTCTTCCGGGAAGACGTGGACTGGGATTTGATCGAGACCCACTGGAAGGATCTGATGCAGGTGGTGCTGTCGATCAAGTCCGGCAAGATCGCGGCGTCGACACTGCTGCGCAAGCTGGGCAACTACAGCCGCAAGAATCGGCTGTACCAGACCTTTCGGGCTCTGGGTGCCGCGGTACGCACGTTGTTCCTGCTGCAATACATTTCCGACCGCGAGCTGCGCGAGCAGATCACCGCCTCCACGAACAAGGTCGAGGCCTATAACGGATTCTCCAAGTATTTCTTCTTCGGCGGAGAGGGCGTGATCGCCGATAACGATCCGCTCGAGCAGGAGAAGGCAGTCAAGTACAACGACCTGGTCGCCAACGCCGTCATCTTCCATAACGTGGTCGAACAAACCCGCATCATCAAGACGCTCATACGGGCTGGCTGGAAGATCACCCAGGAGGACGTGGCTACGCTCAGCCCCTACGTGACCAGTCACGTGAAGCGCTTCGGCGATTACCTGATCGACGTGGACGATCTTCCGGAACCGTACGAAATCGAGTTGGCCCTGATTGCTTAGCGGGATTCAGCCTGTATGGCCGCAGCAGGAACTGTGCTGCTGGATAGGCGGGCACGGCACCGTGCCGAAGGAGCAAAACACACAGCAATCGCCTGTTTTCGGGTGCAGGAGCGTGTGGCAGGCGGAGCACTCATAGAAGAACTGGCACGCCGTGGTGGGCATGGTTTCGGTCGCCTGGTGCCCGCATGCAGGGCACGTAAGCGTACTTTGCAGCCGCGTCTTAGCCACCGTTCGCGCTCACCTTGGCCGTGGCCGGAAAACCGGCGTCGGTGATGGCTTTCGCGATAGCAGCCACGTTGGTGCGCTCGGCATCGAACCCCACCGACACGGTGGCGGCTTTGGCATCAATACGCTTCGTCGTCACACCCGGTACCGCGTCCAACGCCTTTTCGATCGTGATGTTGCACGCTGGACAAGTCATGTTCTCCACCCGCAGGACTACCTGCTTGGGAGTAGCCGCCCAAGCCAGGCCCATCCATGCCGTGAGTACCAGACTGAGAAGGATCTTGTGCATGTGGGACTCCTACAGGAACCAGCCGATGTAGTAAGGGAAGAGCAGCAGCAGAACGATCAGGCCAGTGGCGAACCACAGCCAGCACCGCTGGCGTTGCAATCGCGTGGGATCGACGCAAAGGCCATCGATGTGGCAGCGTCGGGTTGGACCATAGAGCCTCCAGAACGCCCAGCCCAGGCACACCAACGTGGCCGCGCTGAACCATGGGCGCCAAGCCTCCAGTGCTGTGAGATTGGAGATCCAGGCGCCGCTGATACCCATCAGGACGAGCACCAAGGGCACAACACAGCACACGGACGCGCCAATAGCCGCGGCGGCAGCGCCTATGAGGGCAGGGAGGGAGGACTGCGCGGGGCGTAGGGCCATACCCGCATGGTAATCTCCGTACCTAAGTACGGAGTCAAGTGGATGGCTGCTGGCGCAATGACGATCAGCCGGCTGGCTGCAGCCGCCGGCGTTCATGTGGAAACAGTCCGCTACTACCAGCGGCGAGGTCTGTTGCCAGAGCCTAAGCGCCCCATGGGCAGCGTGCGGCGATACGGTCCAGACGATGTCGGCCGGCTTCAGTTCGTCCCCGGGCACAGGCGATGGGGTTCAGTCTCGACGAGATTACGGGGCTGCTGGCGGTCAAAGGTCAGCGCGCCTGCGAACAGACTCGCCACCTGACTGAACTGAAATTGGCCGAGATACGGCGGCGACTGGATGACCTACGACAATTGGAAGCCGACCTTGAGCATTTGGTGGATGAATGTCGCCATGCGGCGACAGGCGCTCCGTGCCCGACGCTCGATCTTCTAGCGCTGCCGGCGAAGAAGAAAAATGTCGGCTAAGTTATTGCATTGAAAGAACTATTTTAGGTTTGTGGGGCATTTTTACACGTATCTCGGCTGAACCCCGGTCTCGGCCGCACTGCGCGCGCGTTCATAGGCGCGCAGCATGGCCGCGCCCTCGAGGAAACGCCCGGCATGGCGGGTGGACAGCAGCGACTGCGCGGCAAAGGCCAGTGCGTAATGCGGATCGAGTTGCGTGGCCTGTG
>JACDJC010001535.1_pt1 | contig 20237 bp, 28 predicted proteins | sample 7454191 | NCBI WGS metagenome assembly JACDJC01 (sample SAMN14253291, study PRJNA609438) | sludge metagenome | isolation source: sludge after 25d culture with pyrite and EDTA | collected 2018-12-20 | reverse complement strand
GACGGCGAGCCCGGCGTGCAGGGTGGCGTGCCAGGGCTCGGCCGCCTGCGCGGCGAAATACACGGCGCCGACGTTGACGACCGTGAGGAGCTGCGCGACGGGGACCCAGATGCGCGGGTTCAGTTTCACGAGGGGACTCCGGTGTTTGGGTATGGCGTCTTTCCCTACGGGGCGCCTGCGGGGCCGGTTCCGCCCAGCATCGGGCGGAGTCCACGCAGGAGCAGCGCGAGCCCGAGCGCCTGCACGAGGTGGAAGATGCCGTTGTGGTCGAAGGTCCAGACCAGCCGGAACGAAATCGTGTCGATGGCCTGCACGACGCCGGCCGCGAGACTCACGGCCAGGCCTGCGGCGACCCAGCGTGCGCCGGCGCGGCCGGCGCGGGCCAGCCACGCGTGGACCGCGAGCGCGAAGATCAGCCCGGCACCCTCGTAGATCACGAAGACGAGGAAGTCGCCGCCGGTCATCCGGGTCAGGAGGTAGAACACCCCTGCAGCGAGCAGGAGGCCGGGTCGCGCGCGCCGCGCCGGGACCTCGCCCCACCCGGTGCATACCGAGGCGAGGACGAAGCAGGCCACCGCCACGCCGAGCGAGAGGTACAGCGGCTGCCAGATGAGGTCGAGCTGCGCGGCGGACCAGGGAAACCCGTGGGCGACAGCTCCGAGGAACGCCGCAAGGCCAAAGGAGCCGAGCATGGCCAGCCAGCAGCGCTGCAGGAACGAGGGTGGCGTGCGAGCGCGCAGCCAGTAGATCCCGGCCCACGACATCGCGGCCAGCCCGGCATCCGTGGCGGCCGTCGTTCCTTCGGCGGGGAGCATCAGCCGTCCCGCGCGCCGGACCGGGGCGGTGGCAGCGCGACGCCTTCGAGGAAGAACGCCGCCAGCTCGGCGCGCCCGCCGAGGCCGGCCTTCGCGTAGGCGGCGGCGGCGTGCTGGCGCACCGTGCGCTCGCTCCGATCGGTGCGCGCCGCGATCTCCTTGTGCCCGTGCCCCTTGAGCACGAGGAGCGCCACCTCGCGTTCCGCGGGGGTGAGCCCCCAGGCGGTGAACTGCGCGTCGATGGCCGCGCCGAGGCCGGCGAGCGCCTGCTCCGCGCTGGCGCGCCAGGCGTCGCGCTCCGCGTTGCGCTCGACCAGGCTTGCGCGGAGCTCCCGGTTGGCGGCCGCGGCGCTCCCCCACCCACGCGCCAGCCAGAGCGCCGTCGAAAGGGCGCCCACGACCAGCGCCACCTCGTACACCACGTGGAAGGAGAGCCACTCGGCCGGCCGGTCCAGGGCCAGGTCGATGGCACCCGCCAACCCGATGAGTACGAAGAGGATGGCGATCGTACGCTTCAGCCGGGCTTCCTCGAAAACGTCCATTCCACCCCCTCCGTCATCCGTCGGATACCGGGCCCCGGGTGGCCCTGGTCTCCCGAGTACGTCTATTGTCGGATGGTGCGATTCACCGGCATCCGGTAGCGTGTCAGCCAACCCATACTCGGAGGCTGTTCGTGATCCCTGATCCCCTGCACCCGGCAATCGTACACTTTCCCATCGTGCTGATGGCGTTCCTGCCTCTCGCTGCGCTCGGCGCGCTCTGGGCGGTGCGCCGTGGCGCCGTGCCTCTCCGTGCCTGGGCGGTGCCTGTCGCCGTGGCGGGCGCGCTGACCCTCAGCGCCTGGGCGGCGCTCCAGACCGGCCAGGCCCAGGAGGACAGGGCCGAGGATGTGGTCGGGGAGCAGCGCCTCGAGGCGCACGAGGAGAGTGGCGAGCGCTTCCTCATTCTCTCCGGTGTCGTCCTTGCCATCAGCGCCCTCGGCCTCCTGGCCGGAGCGCCCGGACGCGGGGCACGGGCCGTCGCCACGGTCGCCACCCTCGGACTGCTGGTGGCGGGATACCAGGTCGGTCATTCCGGCGGCAACCTGGTCTACGGTGACGGCACCTCCCCCGGTGTGTCTCAACTCAGCGCCGGCGGCGGTGGCGAGGGCGCCGGGGAGGGCGCCGAGCGTGGCAAGGCCGGCGAGGACGACGATTGAGCCGGGAGCTTGTAGCCGGGCGCCGGTCTACCGGGCCGGCGCCCACACCCGTTCCGCCTGCTGCAGGTGGCGGTGCTGGTGGCGCGGCAACGTCGAGAAGCCCGCATAGAGGTTGTAGCGCATCCGCTTGTTGAACGGCGAGGTCATCAGCACCCTGTCGATCGGGAGGCCGTCGGCGGCGGCAAGCAGGCCGAGCAGCGCATCCTGCCACCGTTCGAAGTCGGCGGCGACCGCGACGGCGGGCGGGGCGCTCGCGGGAACGAAGTCTGGGGTGGTCTGCATCCGCCCGCGGGCGTCCGGGCCCGTCATCTTCCAGAGCGCCCAGCCCAGGAAGCCCCGCCGATACCGGTGCGGGGTGGCGCGTTCCGCCCGCGCCTCCTCGAGCCCGGCTGCGAGCAGCGGCACGAAGGCGGCGGAGGTCAGGTTGAGGTGCTCGACACACTCGGACACCGACCACCGCGCCGGATCGTTCCGGACCGTCCAGCGCTCGGAGGGCACCGCCTCGCGGAGCCGGTGGAGCCGTGCCGTCGCCTCGCGGAGCTCGTCGGCGACCTGCCGGAGTTGCGCGTTCATCGGCGGACGATGCCGAGAACCTTTCCGGTGTTGCAGTCGAGCCGGATGAGCTGCCCGTCCCTGATGCCGTACGAACCGCTGGGCGCGAGGTAGTCGCCGAGCCCGCTTTCGGACCGGATGAGGATGATCTGGGTTCCCGTCACCGGGTCGGCCAGCGGACTCAGGCAGCCGTCGCCGACGAGCGTGTCGGCCGGCGCGATCACCTTGGCCGAGTCGAGAGGGACGAAGCGCGGGGGCGCGGTCACGGGGGCGGGGGACTCGATGACCGATCGCATGCTCCCGCTGCCGCCCACGGAGCAGGCCGCGAGGATCACGGCGGCAAGGACTGCGCAGGCGCGGACCGGCGGCGCGGGGAAGAGGGCGGGCATGGGTGGGCCTCCGTGTGAGGGAGTCACGATCCGTTCAGTCGCCGGGAGGCAGGTGCGCCTGGTCGCGTCGCTGCGCCAGCAGCCGCTCGGCAAAATCGAGCCGCTCCTGCACCTCGGCAAGTTCGTGCCGCAGCTGGTCCATCTCGCCGCGGACCCCGTCCAATTCGGCGAGCGCGCTGTCCGGCAGGGCGCCGGTGCGGAGCTTGGCCTCCTCAAGCCGGAGCCGCGAGAGCTTGAGGACGCCACCCATGACGATGGCCGCGATGGGGATCAGCATCGCGGTGATCGGGATCAGCAGGGCGAGCGACTGTCGGTCCATGGGTGCGCCGGGCTCAGGGGAACGGGCGGTCGATCGACGGGGACTGCGGCGAGAAGAACTTCGGCCCCGACTCGGTGACGTAGAGGCAGTCTTCCAGGCGGATCCCGAACTCGCCGTAGATGGAGATGTTCGGCTCGTCGCTGAAGCACATGCCGGGCTGGATGACGACGGAGCTTCCCTTCACGAAGTTGGGCGCCTCGTGGCCGTCCATCCCGATCCCGTGGCCGGTGCGGTGCGGCAGCCCCGGCACTGCGTAGCCGGGCCCGAAGCCGGCGTCGGTGATCACCTTGCGTGCGGCGGCGTCCACCGAGCCGCAGGTGGCGCCCGGCTGGGCGGCCGCGAACCCCGCGTCCTGCGCGCGCCGCTCGAGGTTCCAGATGTCGGTCTGCCGCGCGGTGGGCTTGCCGAACACCGTGGTCCGCGTGATGTCCGACTGATAACCCTGCACGCTGCACCCGGCGTCGAGCAGGACAATGTCCCCTTCGCGCAGCTGCTGCGGCCGCCGGGTCCCGTGCGGGAACGCCGAGGCCTCGCCGAATCCCACGAGGGCCCAGGGCTCCGCACCGCCAAGCCGGCGCATCGCCCCGGTCATGTTCTCCGAGAGGTCGTACTGCGTCATCCCCTCCCGCAGCGTGGCGAAGGCCGCGCCGAAGGCGGCCACCGTGATGTCGCTCGCCCGCTGCATCAGGGCCAGCTCAGTGGGGGACTTGATCGAGCGGCATCCGACGGTCACGGGGTCGGCGTTCAGGTAGGTGGCGGCCGGCGCCTCCCGACGGACGCCGTCGGAGATGAAGAACCGGGTCTCCGCCTCGACGCCGACGGTGCCGGTGGCGAGCCCCCGGTCGCGGAGGATTCCGGCGATGACGGCGTAGGGGCTTTCATCCTCCTGCCACACCCGGACCTCGGCGCCGGGAGGGGTCAGCTCCCGGGCCCGCGCCTCCTCGAATCCGGGCGAGACGAAGGCCATGTCGCCCCGCGCGGGAAGCACCGCGACGAACGGACGCTCCGACTGCCCCCAGCGCACGCCGGTGTAGTACGTCATGTTCGTCCCAGGCTCCATCACCACGGCCCCGATGCCGGTTTCCGCCATCAGCTGCCGGGCCCGCTCCACCCGCCGCGCGCGCTCCGCCGCGGTGATCGGCTCGACGCCGTCGAGCATCGGCTTCAGCGCCTTGAGCTGCGGTGGCGGGTTGCAGGGATCCGCCCCGGACTCGGTCGTTGACGCGCTGGCCTGGCCCTCGGGCCGGAGGGCGGAGCCGGCGAGCATCCCGGCGAGCAGACCGGTGAACTGGCGGCGATCGAGGGACATGCGTCGCGGGCTCCGTGACGGGAGGGGTGCGGGGCGGTTTGATGCTGTCTGTGAGAATACTGCGGCAGGCGGTCGGGGGCGAGTCCCGGGCGGGGCGACCACTCCGGCGCGAGGCCGGAGTGGCCGGTGGTTCAGCTGGCCTGGCGGTCTTCCTTCGAATCCCACCAGTCGTCCGTGCGCCGACGCCGGGTGTGGGGCTTCGCCGGCGGCAGGACCACGGGGACCTCGTCCCCGAACGCGTTCGCCTCCGCCCACGCCCGGAGGAGCGCGTCGGTCTCCTCGGGGGGCTGGTCGGGGTTTCTCGGCATGACCGCCCAGCGCCGGCCTGCACGCATCAGGTACCACATTTCCGGCTCCGCGGCTGCATGATGCCGCGCGTCGGCGGGATGCGCCTCGTACGAGACGAAATGGAGATCCCGGTTCCGGATGGTGATGTGGCGCTGCTGCGGCTTGTAAAGCGACATGAAGTCCCCCGGCGAGGATGGGCAGACGGACCGGAGGTTGGGAAGGCGCGGGGCCACCACCGGCCACACGGTGCGTGGCGAGGGTCAAAGGTAGTCGGTTGTACCGCGGAACGCTGACCCGCACCCCGGGGGAGGGCTGCCGGCGCTAGGGGGCGACGAGGTTGATGTAGGTCGTGATGATCAGCGCGTTGGTGAAGTCGATGAAGAACGCCCCCACCATCGGCACGACCAGGAACGCCCTCGGCGCGCTGCCGAATCGCTGGTCCAGCGATTCCATGTTGGCCACGGCGTTGGGGGTGGCGCCCAGGCCGAAGCCGCAGTGGCCGCCGGCCATGACGGCGGCATCGTAGTCGCGGCCCATCACGCGGAAAGTGATCCAGTAAGCGAACGCCCCCATCATGGCCACCTGGAAGCACAGGATCACGAGCATCGGCGCGGCCAGGTCGAGCAGTTCCCAGAGCCGGAGCGACATCAGCGCCATCGTGAGGAACAGGGAGAGGGCGATGGTGCCGAGGTCGTCCACCACGCGGCTCTCGATCCGGAGGGTCCCGGTTGCATCGGCGACGTTCCGCAGCACCGCCGCCACGACCATCGCGCCGATGTACCCGGGCAGGGTGATGAAGCGCCCGAGCCACGTGGAGAGCAGCCCGCCGGCCCACATGCAGGCGAGGATGATCGTGAGCGTCTGCAGCAGCAGGTAGGCGGTGGGCGCCTTCCCGGCCGGCTCGGCGTCGATCTCCTCGTCCAGGGCGGCGTGCTCGACCGCCGCGGCGGCCGGGACCGCCTGGCCGCCCGCCGAGCGGAGGCCGAACCGGCTCATCAGCTTCGTGCCGATCGGCCCCCCGAGCAGGCCACCGCTCACCAGCCCGAAGGTGGCGGCCGCCATTGCCAACGTGACGGCGCCGGGGAAGTTGTACTGCTCCTCCATCAGCTTGCCGAACGCGGCCCCGGTGCCATGCCCGCCGGTCATGGTGATCGAGCCGGTGATGAGGCCGAGCAGTGGATTGACGCCGAGGATATTGGCGAGGCCGACGCCGACGGCGTTCTGCAGCACGGCGAGGAGCGAGGCGAGTCCCCAAAAGAGGAGGACCTGCTTGCCGCCGATCTTGAGCAGCCCGAGGCTGGCGCCGAGGCCGATGGCGGTGAAGAACGCGATCATGAACGGCGACTGCAGCCGGGTGTCGAACTCGAAGGCCAGTACGCCGGCCTGCCGCAGGGCCATCGCGACGGCGGCGAAGACGAAGCCGCCCACCACCGGGGCGGGAATGTTGAACCGGTCGAGCACGCCCACCTTCCGCCGGATACCGTACCCGGCAAAGAGGACGAGCGCGGCCAGCGCGACCGTCTGCATCATGTCCAGCGACACGGTGGTGGGCATCGGTGGTCCGGTGTTCGGGAAAGGAACGCCTAGGTCTTGGCCGGCTTCGGGGGGAGCGCCGCCGCGAACCGGGCGCCCCGCGTGACCCACTCGCCGAGTGACGCGTGAGTGGCGAGCGCCGGCGGGTCCACGAACACCATCCCGGTCATCGGCCGGCCGGTGAAGTCCATCGGCCGCACGTGCGGGCGGGCAAGTGCCTCCTGGTAACCCTCGGCGCCGATCCGGACCATCAGCGTGCTGCCGACGATGCCGGCGCACATGTGCCCGTTGACCAGGAAGCAGAGCCCGCCGAACATCTCTTTCTCGGCGAGGCCGGCCGTGCCAGACAGGGCGCGGCGGACCCGCTCCCCGAGCGCGGCGTCATGGGCCATGGCTCGCTCGGGCCGTCATGGCGAAATCGGTGGCGCCGCGCCGCGGGATTCGCGGAACGCGTGGGCCACCGCCTCCAGTCCGATCGACACGATGAGGCCGGTGAGCAGGAGCCCGGTGAAGGCGATGCCCAGTACCAGCCACTTCGACCGGCGACTGCTCGGGTGCATGGCCCCGAAGCTGATCGTGGTCGCCGTGATGAGGGCGAAGAGCACGGCATCCTGGGGCGCCCACCGCTCGAGCGCGCCGATCCGCAGGCCGATCGCGACGATCACGCCGACCAGCACAACGAAGATCGGCCAGAGATGGAAGACTCCCTTGGCGTAGATCTCGATGAAGTCGAGCACGAACTTCATGGGACCGCTTCCCTCCGGCTCGAGGTAGATGCCTGCGACAAACCTACGGCCGCGGCGCCGGGGCCGCGAGTGGGACTGCGAGCGCGTTCCGCTCGCGCAGCAGGCGGACCACCTCGCCGATCGGAAGCGCCTCCACCGTGTGGCCGTTGCCGGTGACGGTGGTGGCGGCGAAGAGTGCGTTGTCGATCGCCTCCTCGGTGGCCTCGATCACGCCGGCGAAGAGCGGATTCATCGCGTCGTTCCCGAGCTCGGTCGAGGGGAGCAGCGGGGCGCCGGCGGGCCGCCGCACGGCGGCGCTGGTCGAGAACGCGAGCACGTAGTCGCCGGACCCGTTGCCGGCCGTGGCGCCGGTGCGCCCGAGCCCGATCGTGGCGCGCGCCGCGAGCCGCTCGAGGTTCCGGCCGGAGAGCGGCGCGTCCGTGGCCACGACGATCATGATGGAGCCGGTCGGTCCCTTCGGCGCCTCGGCGCCCGTCACGCCGTCGCGGCCGAGGAGCCGGCCGACCGGCACCCCCATCAGGATGAGGTCGCGGCTGCCGCCGAAGTTGGTCTGCACCAGGACCCCCACGGTCCAGGTGCTGTCGCCCATGCGGAGCCGGCGCGACGAAGTGCCGATGCCCCCTTTCCAGCCCAGAGTGCTGGTGCCGGTGCCCGCCCCGACGCTCCCTTCCGCCACCGGGCCGGAGCGCGCGCCGGTCAGCGCGGCCACGACGTCGTCGGCCGAGATGGGGCGCTCGCGGATCGCGTTGAGGTACGCGTCGTTGGTCTCGCCGACCACAGGGTTGATGGACCGCACCGTCTCCATCCCCGGCTGGGCCAGCAGGTAGGCGGCCATGGCGTCCGCCGCCTTCCAGACGCAAAGAGTGCAGGTCAGGAGGATCGGCGTCTCCAGTTCGCCGAGCTCGAGGAGTTGCGTCGAGCCGACGAGCTTGCCGAACCCGTTGACGACGAAGAGCGCCGCCGGGACCCGGTCGCGATAGACGTTCCCGCCGTGCGGGAGGATGGCGGTCACCCCGGTGCGGATCGAGTCGCCCCGGATGACGGTGGTCTGGCCGACCAGCACGCCGGGCACGTCGGTGATGGCGTTGAGCGGTCCGGTGGGAAGCACGCCGGGAGCGACGCCCAGGGCACGGGGGCGCGGACGGTCCTGGCCGTCCAGGGCGTGCGCGGCCAGCACGGCCAGCGGGAGGGCCAGCAGGGCGCCGCGCCGGAGTGAAGGGGTCAGGAGGCGCATCGGGATGTCCCGGTTGAGGTCAGCCGCGCGGCGGCGGGGGCCGCGCCCGGCTTGCGCGGCAGCGGGCGGCCCTGTAATTCACTGTGTCGCCCGCCGCGCCGGATCAACCCGAACCGGCCCGCACCCGATGATACCCTTCAGGAGGCCGTTCATGAAGCACGCGATGATACCCGCCCTGCTCCTCGCCGCCACCGCCGTGTCCTGTGCGCCGCCTCCCGCCCCGCCGGCGGCCGACGGCGCGGTGGTCGCGTCGGTCACGCCGCGTTTCAACGACCTGGCCGGCTGGCTGGTCCAGACGGTGGAGCAGGTGCCTGACAGCCTCTACGGCTACAAGCCGAACCCGGCGGTGCGCAGCATGGCGGAGCTGATGGGACACGTCGCCAACGCCCACTACACCTTCTGCTCGGGCGCCCTCGGCACCGCGGAGCCGGAGCACGCCGACTTCGAGAAGGTGACCGACAAGGCCACGCTCCTCGAGGGCATGAAGGCCTCCGTGGCCTACTGCAACACCGCCTACCAGATGACGGATGCCGACGCGATGAAGGAGACCCAGTTCTTCGGGTCCACCATGACGCGCCTCGCGGTGCTGGTCTGGAACGCCACGCATGACGGTGAGCACTACGGCAACCTCGTGGTGTACATGCGGGCCAACGGCATGGTCCCGCCCTCGAGCCAGGGCGGCAGCTAGCCGGCCGCGTGGCTGGTGCGGCGGCGCCCGCGGGGCGCCGCCGTGCCGCCGCTCAGCGCTTCCCGCCCCAGCGGTAGGTCCAGTTGACCACGAAGGTGTCGAAGTCGGTGCCGGTGCGGGTCCAGACGCCGTCGGACCAGGTGAGCTTGAGTGAGTTTTGCTTCCCGATCGGGAAGACCAGCACCGCCCCCACCCGCGAGTTCTCCTGCATGGTCGACGGCGTCCCGCCGTTGACGCTCGTCTCTCCTCCCGCGTAATAGATCATGCCCACTCCACCCCAGATCCCCGACCGGAAGGTCCAGATCGCGTTGAACTGGCCGGAGTAGAGGCCGGCCTGCTCCTGGGTGTTGCCGTCCAGGAAGTCGGTGTTGTCGGTGAAGAAGGTGGCGGCGAAGAGCGCTTCGAGCGTCAATCGTCCGATCGCCTTCGACACGCCGAGCTCCGGCTTGAACGACCACCGGTTGGTGCCGATGTTGACCAGCCGGGTCGGGTCGTACTGCCCGAGGGGGGCGGTCACCCGCAGCCCGGCGCCGACGAGGAAGTTCTGCCGGTAGGCGGGGAACTGGCGGAGGGACAGCGCCGGGGCGCCGAGGAAGTTGACGGTGATGTGGGCCGTGGGGTCGGTGAGGCCGCACACGTTGCGGGTCACGACCTCACCGTTCTGCTCCGCCTGCCCGTCGGCGCAGGCCACGCCGAGGGCCGCGTCGAACTTGCCCGACATGCCCCAGAGGTCGAGCGCGCGGGCGTATCCTGCCGTCGGGCCGTGGATCGTCAGCTCGGCGTTCTCCAACGCCACCGCCGCGTCGAACAGGACGTTGCCGCTGGAGTAACCATACGCGAGGCTGGCGAAGTTGATGCCCACGGGGGTGTTCACGAACGAGCGTGGGTCGAGGCTCTGCGCTTCGGCCGGGACGGCGGCGGCCAGCAGGAGCAGTGCGAGGAATCGTCGCACCTCACCGGGCCTCGTCCGCGGACGGACCGTAGATCGGCGGCAGCGGGACGTCGAGCAGCCGGAGGTACACGCTCAGCTGTCCGCGGTGGTGGATGACGTGACTGATGAGGAACGAGCGCAGGACGGCCGCACGCGGCATGGAAAAGAGGACCTTGCCGCCGTTCTTGAGCGCCCACGGCACCATGAGCACCTCGTCGGTGGCGGTCGCGAGGGCGTCACGCGTGGCCGCCCGGTTGGCGTCGAAGCCGGCCAGCAGGGCGCTGGTGGTGGTAAAGACCGCCGACACCCGCGGCGGGCCGCCCGGCGGGTTCACGTCGCGCTCGGTCTGCTGGATGATGAGGGGGCCGAACCCGACCAGGTTCGTGATGTGCTGGGCCAACGCGCCTAGCGCGGCGGATTTCGGGTGCGGCTTCCACGGCGCGCTCGCCTCCGGCACCCGCGAGAGGACGGCGCGCGTGGTCGCCATTTCGTGGTCGAACTGCGACAGCAGGAGCTCGGCGAGCATCACGGTGCCTCGGTGCGGGGTGGGAATGTCCCGGGCACGTTCGATCGCGCCGGCGGGTTGCCGAAGCTTACTGCGGCCAGAGCCAGCCGAACACTCCGGCCGTCAGGCAGGCGTACAGGAGCCCGTCGATCATCGAGGTGAGTGTGGTGCGCAACGCGCGGCTGTACCAGATGCGCAGCTGCCAGAGCGCCATCGAGTAACAGGCGAACGCGGTGACGCCGGCAAAGCGGAACACCTCGAGATACGACGCCCCGGCATCGAGCGCCCGGCGGGTGACGTAGGCGGCGATCAGGCTCACGATCAGGATGTACACGAACCACTGCGTGAGCTGCTTGCCCATGGTGAAGGGGCCGTTCGGGAGGACGGTCAGGATCAGGATCGGTCCCTTCTTGAGCTTTTCCTGGAACTCGGGTGTCTGCATGTCCTTGTGCTCCAGGCACCGCGGCACCATGTAGTCGCCGGGCGGGATGGCGAAGGGCCGGAGCGCGTTCATCACGCCGTCCTCGTTCGGCACCGGGGGGTACTCCCCCTTATGCCAGGGCGTCATCATGTGAATGACGGCGCTGACCAGGAACACGGCGACGGCCGACAGCAGTATCGGCATCCAGAGCGCGGTGATCGTTACCATGACGTCCTCCGGGAGTGGGACACAAGCGAAACTCGCCCCTCAGCGGGGCCAGCGGGGTGCACGGGGGATAGTCTGCGCCGCCGGGGGCGGTTCCGCTAGGGGCGCCCGGGAACCGTCCCGGGGTCCCTGTCGTATATACTGTGTGGTACAGGCACCCCATCAAGGAGCACCTGAAGTGTCCATCAGGCCAGTCAAGGAAATCATCCAGGCCCAGCCCACTATGGAAGGGGCGGGCGTCAAGCTGCACCGGGCCTTCGGGTTCGGTAAGACCGAGGAGTTCGACCCCTTCCTCCTCTTCGACGACTTCCGGAACGAGCGTCCCGCCGATTACCTGCCGGGCTTCCCCTGGCATCCGCACCGCGGCATCGAGACGATCACCTACGTCCTGGCCGGCACGGTGAGCCACGGCGACAGCCTGGGCAACCAGGGATCGCTCGGCGCGGGCGACGTGCAGTGGATGACGGCGGGGCGGGGGATCCTCCACCAGGAAATGCCGCAGGGCGACGCCGAGGGGCGGATGCACGGCTTCCAGCTCTGGGCGAACCTCCCCTCGCAGCTGAAGATGACCGCGCCGCGCTACCAGGACGTGACCGCTGCCGACATTCCCGAGATCACCGACGACGACGGCACGCGTGTGCGCGTCATCTGCGGCGAGTTCTGGGGCCGCTCCGGCCCGGTGGACGGCATCGCGGCCGCGCCGCGGTATCTCGACGTCTGGGTGCCGCCGGGCCGGCGGACGACGCTGCCCGCCGAGGCCGCGCGCAACACGTTCGCCTACGTGTTCGAGGGGGAGGGGGACTTCCGGAATTCGTCGGCGCCCAGGGGCGTGCTCACCGAGGGCAGCAATGGCGACGACACCCTGGTCCGGGAAACGACGGGCAACCGCTCGCTCGTGCTCTTCGACCGCGGCGACGACGTGACGGTCCAGGCGGGAGAGCGGGGCATCCGCTTCCTGCTGGTGTCGGGCCGGCCGATCCAGGAGCCGGTGGCCTGGTACGGCCCCATCGTCATGAACACCCAGCAGGAACTGCGTCAGGCCTGGCAGGAACTCAACGACGGGACCTTCATTCGGCCGGCCTGACCTCGCCGGCGAAGAAGGGCGCCAGCGTCGTGATCGTGATGGTCAGCGGCACTGCCAGGATGGCCCCCACCGGGCCGAGCACGAAGGCCCAGAACATCAGCGAGACCACGATCAGCAGCGGGGAGAGGCCGAATCCGGAGCCCATCAGCTTCGGCTTCACGACGTTGTCCGACAGCAGGTTGGACACGACGAGCACCCCGAGCAGGATCGCGGCGCGGCTGACGCCGTGTTCCAGCAGCGTCACGGCCAGCGGCGGGAGCATCCCGATCGCGAAGCCGAACGGCACGAAGTTGAGCAGGAAGAGGAGCACGGCCCAGACCATCGGGAAGTCGGTGCCCAGGGCCAGCATCGCCACGAGGTTCACGACCGCCAGCCCCACCCCGATGAGCCCGGTCAGCGCGACGAAACGGCGGACGCTCACGCTCACCTCGTCGAATCGGCTGCGCATGCCGCCGGCGCCGGGCTCCGCCCCTTTCCTGGCCGGCAGCTCGAGCAGGATCAGCGCCACGAGGATCAGCGCGAAGAAACTGTAGCCGAGCGCGCTGAGCGCCCCGCCAACGACCCGCTGCACCACGGCCACCATCCGGGCGGTGTCCGGCTTGAGCACCTCGTGGACGTCCACGCCCCGCCCGGTCAGCCAGCCCTCCAGGCCGGTCAGCAGGCTGGCCAGCGCCGCCTGGTACGTCGGCAGCTTCTCCTGCAGGCCCGACAAGGCCCTCCCCAGCGTGCCGACCACGAGCACCCCGACGACCAGCGAGGCGAGGATGGTGAGCAGCACGGCGGTGGCGTGCTTGAGCCCGCGGGCCTCCAGCCAGTACGTGATCGGGGAGACGCTCATGGCGAGCAGGACCGAGATCAGGAGCAGGTTGACGGTGGCCGCCGCGGCGTGGAGGCCGGCGGCGATGACGATGATGCAGGCCACGAGCACGGTGGACCGATAGAGCGGGGGAAGGGTCGCGGTGGACATGATGGACTCCGCTAGTGGTGGGGCGAGGAGGCTTCCTCGACCGCTTCGGTATAGCGCAGCACGGGGGCGCGCACGGCGGCCGACCCGGCACGCGCAAAGTGGAGCTCGAGCGTGACGGTGTCACCGGCCGCGAGCTTCCGGGTCAGGCCGTGCAGCATCAGGTGATAAGATCCCGGCGCGAGCCGGACCGGCCCGCCGGGCGGAATCGCCAGTGTCGCCGTCACCTGCATCCTGTTCCCGACCACCTCGTGAAGCAGCACGGAGTCCGCCTCGGGCGACCGCGCCGCCGTGAGCGTGTCGGCCGCGAGGCCCAGGTTGTCGATGGACAGGAAGACCGAGGCCTCGGACGGTGAGGGGGGCGCCGGCACCACCGCGTGCCTGATCGAGATGTCCCCCGCCGTCGCGCCGCCACCGCGGTCCGGCCGGCATGCGAGCGCCACCGCCGCCAGAAGGAGGACGGTCCCGCGCGCGGATGTCATCGAGCGCGCAGGAGCCGGGTCAGCGCACGGTCGAGCGCCGAGGCGAACGCCTGCCGTGCGCGGGCGTCGAAGGGTGGCGGCCCACCCGTGACAACGCCGTTCGTGCGTGCCTGGTCCATGAAGTCCCGGATCGACAGCCGCTCCCCGATCGTCTCGGCGGTATGCTCGTCCCCGCGTGGATCGAGCACCGCCACCTGCTTCGGCACGAGGAGCGAGGCCAGCGGGATGTCCTGCGTCACCACGAGGTCGCCCGCCTCCGCGTGCTCGACGATATGCCGGTCGGCCACATCGGGGCCGCCGTCCACCCAGACCGCCGTGACGTGCGGGTTGCCGGCGGGGGTCTGCAGCCGCTGGTTGGCCACGAGGACCGTCTCCAGCTTCAGCCGCTTCGCGGCGCGGAAGACCAGGTCCTTCACCTCCCGCGGTGCGGCATCGGCGTCAATCCAGATCTTCAGGGGGCGCCTCCACGATCGACGGGACCGGCTGCGTCGGCTGCCCTGCAATCAAGGCACGGCGCCGGGCAGCCGCCAGTGCCTGGCATCGCGCGGTCCGTTGCACAAAGGGCACCGGCCCCCGTAGTATGGATGCGGCCCCATGAACAACTCCCACCGCATCAGCGCCATCGTCCCCAGCTACAACCGGCCCGACCTGCTCCGCCGGGTGCTCCTCGCGTTTGCCGCGCAGACCAGGCCGGTGGACGAGCTCGTCATCACCGACGACGGCTCCAGCGTGGACGTTCCGGCCGGCGTGGCCGATGTCCTCCCCGGCCTCCCTTTCCCGGTGACCTTTCTCTCGCAGCCGGATGAGGGCTTTCGCGCCGCCAAGTGCCGGAACAACGGCATCCGCGAGGCGACGGGCGACTTCCTCGTCTTTGCCGACCAGGACATCCTGTTCGCCCCGGGCTACGTCGAGTTCTGCCTCCGGCACGCCCGCCCGCGGCAGTTCCTGGTCGGGTATCCGGTCCGCCTGACCGAAGCGGAGACCGCGACCATCACCGACGACCTGATCCGGGCCGGGCGGGTGACCGACCTCGTCCATGACGCCGGCCGGCGCAAGGTGCTCAGCCAGTACCGGAAGGAAACGTGGTACCTGGTGGTGCATGCACTCCACCTCCGGCCCTTCGGCCCCAAGCTCCGCAGCGGGGTCTTCGCGGCGTGGCGGGAGGACCTGCTGACCGTCAACGGGTTCGACGAGGAGTTCCGCGGCTGGGGCAACGAAGACGACGACCTCGGCCGCCGCCTGCACCGCGCCGGGATCAAGGGCCGCAACGTGTTCCGCGAGCCGCTCTCCGTCCATATGTATCACCCGCCGCATCACCAGGCGGGGAAGCGCACGAACGAGGCATATCACGCGCGCCGCGTCCGCGAAATCCGGGGCGGCGCCTTCCGGGCGCAACACGGCATCGAGCACCCGCTCGGCGACGTCTGGCCTACGCGCACCGTCCTCCACGTGCCGGGCCGCTAGGGTGGGATGGCGCCACCGGTGGGCGTTTCGCCTCCTTGGCGGCCGGGTGCCGGACCCGGCATCGTGCCTGCAGGGCCGCGCGATCCGCCTCAACTGGTGGAATCCGATCCCGAACCTCGGCGACGCCATCTCGCCGCTCATCGTCGGTCATCTCTCAGGGCGACCGGTCGTCCACGCCGGAGACCGGGCGCGCGGGAAGCTGGTGGCCGTCGGTTCGATCCTCAACCGGGCCCGTGACGGCGACGTGGTCTGGGGATCCGGTCTCATCAGCGCCGAATCGCGACCGAAGGGGACGCGCATCCTGGTGACCGCCGTCCGCGGCCCGCGCACCGCCGCCCGCCTGCGCGGGCTGGGCATCGACTGCCCGGACATCTTCGGCGATCCGGGGTGCCTCCTGCCGCGCCTCTACCCACGCCCGCCGGGCACCATGCCGCGCCATGAGCTGGGCGTGATCCCGCACCACCGGGACCAGGAACTCGTAGGATCACGCGATCCGGCCATCCGCCTGGTGGACATCATGTCCGGCCCGGAGGCATTCCTCGCCGCCCTCTGGGATTGCCGGCGGGTGGTGTCGTCATCGCTGCACGGGATCATCTTTGCCGAGGCATACGGCATCCCGGCCCACTGGCTGGAGCTGTCGGACCGGGTGCTGGGCGGCGGGCACAAATTCGCCGACTACTACGAGGGCACCGGGCGGGAGCGTCCCGAGCCGCTCACGCTCGCGACCATGACCGCCGAGCGGGAGTGGACCCCGCCGGCCCCGGGTGGCGCCGACCGGCTTGCGGCGGTCTTCCCCTTCCCCCGCGTCCCCGCGTGAACCTCGCCGCCGGCCGGTTCGTGGTCCCGCGCCGCTACGAGGGGAATCCCTACGTCGCCAAGTTCGTGGGCCTCTTCGAGCGGGTCGCCGGGCGGCTCGGCGCCAGCGTACTGTTCTGCGACGATGTCACCGAACGGGACCTGCCGCCCGACTGCCCGTTCGTCGTCGCGCTGAAGCCGGTGCAGTGGGGCCGTTCCGACGGCTTCCGCGGGTTGTTGTCGCTGCCGGCCCGCATCCAGGTCCTCGGGCTCTGGGACGACATCCACCAGGGCACGAGGGGGACGCGGTACCTGAGCCGCGACCGCTGGGTCCTGACCCGGTTCTTCCGGCGGTGCGACGTCATCCTCTGCACCTCGCACGATCCCTTCGTGCACTGGTATCCCAGGCATGCCGCCAAGCTGGTGCACTTTCCGCATTTTTTCCGCTGGGAGGACTTCCGGGCCGTCGCGTACAACGAGGCGCCGCTCGAACGATGCGTCCTCTCGGGCGCCGTCGGACGGTTTTATCCGGTGCGCAAGGTCGCCGCGCGCAATTCCGCTGTCGCGACGCTCAGGCACCCCGGCTACGGCGACGCGCCGGGGCGGGACGCCCCGGGCCTGTTCGGGGAGGCGTATGCGCGGGAACTGTCGCGCTATCGCTGCGCGGTGACCTGCAGCGCCGTCATCGGGTACGTCGTGGCCAAGTACATGGAGCTGCCGGCCGCCGGCTGCCTCTTGCTGGCCACCTACACCAGCGATCTCGACCGGCTCGGGTTCGAGGACGGCGTGCACTACGTGCGCGTGGATGAGGGATCCTTCGACGACAAGCTAGGGGAGGTCCTGGCGAACCCGAGGGCCTTCGAGCGGATCCGGCGGGCCGGGTTCGAGATGGTGCGCGGCCGGCACTCGGACGACCACCGGGCGGATCAGCTCGAGCGACTGCTCCGGGAGCGCTGCGCCGCGCCCGTCGGCTAGGGGAGGGCCCGGCCGTAGAGGTGGATCGTCGCCCCGCCGCCGGGCCACTCGATGGGCCCCTCGGACTGGAATCCCAGCTTCTCCAGCACGCGGATGGAGCCGCGGTTGTCGGCCTGGACGATCGCCACCAGCCGGGTCAGGCCGAAGGCGGTCCGCCCGTGCTCGACCACCGCCGACCCCGACTCCACGGCGTAGCCCCGGGACCAGAACGCCGGCCGGAACGCGAAGCCGATGTCCACGTCGGGCAGGGTCTCCCGTTTCAGCAGTCCGCAGAGCCCGATGGCCGCGCCGTCTTCCTTCCGCAGCACCAGCCACAGCCCGAACCCGAACGTCTCGTAACTCGCCATCGCGCCGTTCCGGATGTAGGCGCGCGCCTCCTCGATGGTGCGCACGCCCCGGTCGCCGATGTACTGGTGGAACGACGGCTCGTTGAGGAGCCCCAGCATGAACTCCGCGTCGTCCTCCGTGAGGCGCCGCAGGGTCAGGCGCTCGGTCTCCAGCACGACGGCCGACCCGTTCGGAGCGGCGGCGCTCATGCCGTCACCGCGGCGGCGAGCTTGCGGACCGTGGTGATGTTGCGCGTGGTGGCCGGCCCGCCGAGCGCCTTCTCCAGCCTGGCGGGCGTCACCTTCGAGTCGCTGATCCTGCCGTGGCGGAGCCAGTAGGCCTCGCGCCCCCGGACGTGGAAGGCGTCGGTCTCGGTCTCGAGGGACAAGAGCGCCTTCCGGGCGGGGGCGTCGAGCGGCTGCTTGAGGAAGATGACGGACAGGGCGTGGCCGGCGCCGAGCGGTTCGACGGCGGGGAAGGGGCGGTGCGCCACGATTTCGGCGAGTTCGCTGCCACCGCGGAGGAATGTGGCCACCTCGTACCCGAGCGCCTCGCGCAGGTGTGTTTCGATCCGGCGCTCGAGCGGCGCACCGCCGCGTGCCCGCGCAGAGAAGAGGACGTTTCCGCTCGCGATGACGGTGGCGACATCCTCGAACTCGAGCGACCCGAAGAGCGCCCGGAGGCGGGCCATCGGCACGACATGACCCCCAACGTTGATGGCGCGGAGCAGCGCGACGTGCCGGGTCAGTGGCGCCCCCCTGCGGCCGTCGCTGGCCGGGCGCGGCCGGCCGCCGCGAAGCCGAGAGCGCTCACGGCAAGGAGCATGGCCGCGGGGGCGGAGAACCCGATCGTGGCGACCTGCAGGACGGCGTCGAACAGCGGAACCAGGGCCGCGCAGGCAAGGAGTGCGCGGCCACCGTCGGCATGTCGCCAACCGACGACGACGAGCAGGATGCCGAAGACGACGTAATGTGCCGCAAAGGAGAACCAGAGGAGTGGAAGCAGGGGCCGGAGGTCCGCGGGAACCGGCTCGAGCACGGTGCGGAGCTGCAGGTAACCAACCCCGTGCATCAGTGCGACGAGGAGGAGCCCGATGCCCGTCCCGAGGACGAGCCGGCTGCCACGAGCATTGGCGATGGGCATGCGTGGGTTCCGCGTTCGGGTGAAAGGGCGGCGGACAGCCGGGTCAGTGCGCCCCGTCGGGTCTCGGCAATGTGCGCCGGTCGGGAGGATCGCCGGCCGCCAGCAGGCGCTCAGCGAACTCGAGCCGGCCCTCGACTTCAGCCAGGCGCTTTTCCACCGTCTCGAGCCGCTGGAGGCGGTCCTCGAGCTGGGCCAGGAGAATCGGCTGCTGCACCGCCTGCTTCCGGAGATGGCTGACAAGCAGCGTTCCGATCCAGACGGCGCCGGTGATGGCTCCGGTGGCCAGCGCCCACACCACGATGGCACCCATTCAGCTCCCCTGGCCTGCGGTTCCGCCGGCGGCCCTGTTGATGTCCTCGTTCTCCAGCAGCGGCCGCGGATATCCATGGACCGCCACTTCGATCATGGCCCGGCCGACGTTGACCGAGGTCGTCACGTGAGTGGGAGCGACGCGCTGGAGAAGCGGGTACAGCGGGGCCAGGATGTTGTATGCCGTCTGATACAGCGCCGTCTTCGACCGGACCCCCTGGAGCGGCTGGATGTATCCGGGGCGGAACATGTACCCGGCCCGGAACGGCATCGCGAGGAGCGCCTGCTCGGTCTGCCCCTTCACGCGAGCCCACATCACGCGCCCGCGCCCGGTGCTGTCGGTGCCCTCGCCGGAGACGTAGCAGAACACCGCGCCCGGGGCGGCCTCGAGCACGGCGCGCGCGGCCGCGAGGGTGAGGTCGTACGTCAGCCGGCGGTACTCGTCCTCGTCGAGCCGGAAGGAGGAGACGCCGAGACAGAAGAAGCAGGCACCGGCGCCCTCGAAGGACGCCCGCAGGGAAGCGAAGTCGAAAAAGTCGCGGTGCGCCACCTCGACGAGTTTCGGGTGCGCGGTGCCGCCTGTCCTACGGACGACCGACACCACCGAGGTCACCCGCGGATCGGCGAGGCACTCGATGAGCACCCCGCTCCCGACCATGCCGGTGGCGCCGAAGAGGATGACCTTCACGCGGAGCCCCTGCTCATGCGGTCGTGACCTCCAGGACCGGCTTCCGCAGGACATCGAGGCGGGGCCGGACACCCAGCCCGGGCTCGTGCGACGCAGCCAGGAAGCCGTCCACCCGCTGCGGGGCACCGTCGGCGAAGCTCACCGACCCGTACGAGTTGAAGTCGGTGGCCGAGAAGAGGAACCGCTCGGGCGTGCTGTGCGCCAGGTGGGCGATGGCCGCCGTCGTGATGTCGCCGCCCCAGGTGTCCTCGATGGTCATCGCGATGCCGAGCGACACGCAGAGGTCGCGAATCTGCCGGGCACGGGTCAGGCCCCCGACCTTGGAGATCTTCAGGTTGATGACGTCCATCGCCTGGTCGGCGATGCCCCGCACCACCGCATCGAGGCTGTCGATCACCTCGTCGAGCACGAAGGGGCGGTTGGTGTGCCGCCGGACCGCGAGACATTCCTCGTAGCTGTAGCAGGGCTGTTCGATGTAGACGTCCACGTCCCGGACGGCGTCGGCCACGCGGACCGCGGCGTGCTGGGTCCAGCCGGTGTTGGCGTCGGCGATCAGGACATCACCCCGCTGAAGCTTCCCCGCCGCGGCGCGAATCCGGTCGATGTCGGTGTCGGGGTCGCCCCCGACCTTGAGCTGGAATTTGCGATACCCCTCGGCGCGGTACTGGGCGATCCGGCCGGCCATCGCCTCGGGCGAATCCTGCGAAATGGCCCGGTAGAGGGCGAAGCGTTCGCCGACGTGGCCGCCCATCAGGGTCGCCACCGAGAGCCCGGCGGCCTGGCCGAGGAGGTCCCAGCAGGCGATGTCGATCGGGGATTTCACGTAGGGATGCCCGCGCATCGCGGCGTCCAT
>JACDJC010001534.1_pt1 | contig 20239 bp, 16 predicted proteins | sample 7454191 | NCBI WGS metagenome assembly JACDJC01 (sample SAMN14253291, study PRJNA609438) | sludge metagenome | isolation source: sludge after 25d culture with pyrite and EDTA | collected 2018-12-20 | reverse complement strand
GGCGCGATGAAGCTCAATCTCGGCCCTGTCGATTTGCGCAAGACCGTCGAGGAAGCGACTGCCGGCATTCAGGATCGTCTTGCCCGCGAGAACATCCGGCTCGATGTCCAGATTGATCCCGCCATCGGCGATTTCGTCGCCGACGAACGCCGCATCGTTCAGGTTCTCTATAATCTTCTGGCGAATGCGGTCGGCTTCTCGCCTCCGAACAGCACGGTCGTGCTCCGCGCCCGCCGCAGCAATGCCAGCGTCGTGTTTTCCGTGTCTGACACCGGCCCCGGCATTCCGGAAGAGGTCAAGGACAAGGTGTTCGACTGGTTCGAGAGCCATGCCAACGGGTCGCGCCATCGCGGCGCGGGTCTCGGCCTGTCGCTGGTGCGCTCCTTCGTCGAGCTGCACGGCGGCAAAGTCTATGTCGACTCCGTCGTCGGCAAGGGCACGACGGTGACATGCGAATTCCCCGCCGATCAGACCTTCCGCAACGCCGCTGAATGAGCGATCCCGCGACATTCCACACCGCGCTGGCCAACGAGGCCGCCACCGGTCATCTGATGGCCGATCTCGCGCTACTGCTCAATGCCGGCGATGTCATCACCCTGTCTGGCGATCTCGGCGCAGGAAAAACCGCAGCGGCCCGCGCGCTGATCCGTTATCTCGCGCAGGATGACGACCTGGAAGTGCCAAGCCCCACCTTCACGCTGGCGCAAACCTACGATCTGCCGTCGTTCCCGCTGCTGCATGCCGATCTGTATCGCATTGCCGATCCGGACGAACTGGAAGAGATCGGACTGTCGCCGCTGCCGGACGGCACGGTGGCGCTGATCGAATGGCCGGAGCGCGCACCGGACATGTTGCCACAGGACCGCATCGACATCGCGCTCAGTCATCGCCCGTCGCTCGGCACCGGCGCGCGTGCAGCCGAGATCACCGGATATGGCAGGCTTAAAACCAAAGTTGAACGGCTCGCGGCGCTGCGCCGCTTTCTCGAATTGTCGGGCAGCCTCGATGCGAGGCGTCAGCGTATGCCGGGCGACGCATCGACGCGCTCCTACGCGCGGCTGACGAAAAACGATCAGACCACCATCCTGATGAACTCGCCGCGCCGTCCGGATGGACCGGCGCTCTATGACGGAAAATCCTACAGCGAGGCAGTCCATCTCGCGGAAGACGTCAGGCCGTTCGTCGCCATCGCCAACGGACTGCGCGAGCGCGGCTATTCGGCGCCCGCGATACATCATGCCGATCTCGACGAAGGCTTTCTCATCATCGAGGATTTTGGCCGCGACACCTTCATCGCCGGCGATCCGCCAAAACCTGTCGCCGAGCGCTATCAGGCGGCGGTCGATATGCTGGCGGAACTCCATCAAGAACAATTGCCGGACGTGCTGCCGCTCGCGCCGCATCGCGACTACACCGTGCCGCCGTTCGACGACAATGCCATGATGATCGAGGTCGGGCTGATGCCGGAATGGTATCTGCCCGACAAGGGCGTAACGCTGACCAGCAACATGCAGGCGGATTTCCTGCTGATCTGGAATGACCTGTTCGCCAAACTCGCGGATGCGCCGAAAACCTGGATGCTGCGCGATTTTCATTCGCCGAACCTGATCTGGCTGGAGAACCGGAAGGGTACCCGGCGCGTCGGCTTGCTCGACTTCCAGGACGCGGTGATGGGCCCGGCCGCCTACGACCTCGTCTCGCTGCTGCAGGATGCCCGGATCGACGTTCCCGAAAGCATCGAGCTTGCGATGCTGACCCGCTACGTGAAGGTGCGCAGGACCACCGATGCCGGCTTCGATCCCGCGGCCTTCGCCCGGCAATATGCGATCATGTCGGCGCAACGGAACACACGGCTGCTCGGCACCTTCGCCCGTCTGAACCGACGCGACGGCAAGCCGCAATATCTGCGGCACCAGCCCCGGGTCTGGACCTACCTGAACCGGGCGCTCGCGCATCCCTCGCTGGAAATTTTCCGCGAGTGGTGCATCGCTCACGTCCCGCCCCCCGCGGCCTGACCGAAGCCGCCATTTGACCGGTTGTTTTTACCGGTTGTTAGCCAGCACTCCCGTATTTTCGGTTCCGACGACTGTGCTGCGCAGCCCTGCTGCGCGGCGGATGAGCGAGCGGAGTACGATTCATGGCGGAACGGCGTGCAGGCGATCGCGTGGTTTTCGAGCGTGGTTTTGCGGCTCACCTGATGGGCATCGACGGAACATGGCGCCGGAACTGCCTGGTCGAGGATATTTCCGAGACCGGCGCGAAGCTGACCGTGGAAGGATCGGTCGAGGGCCTGAACCTCAAGGAATTTTTTCTGCTGCTCTCGTCGACCGGTCTCGCCTATCGCCGCTGCGAACTCTCCTGGGTCAACGGCGAACAGATCGGTGCGGGCTTCCTCAAGCCGGAGAAGAAGAAATCCGCCCGACGCCCCAGCGGCTCGCAGGTGATCGAGGTCTGATGCGCGCCATCGGGCCGCAGCCGGCCCAGAAGTCGCACCGCCGTCACAAAGTGTGATTACAGCCTGAACCGCACGGCGCGCCGCGCCGATTCGGATGCTATACTCGGCATTCATGAGTTGCCGCAAACGCGCCCCCGGCGCGCCGCCGCCCGCCGTTGAGACAGACATCAATGCCCGTCCATCCCGCTTCAGCCATGGTTCTCGCCGCCGGCCTCGGTACGCGCATGCGGCCGCTGACCGACAAGATGCCCAAGCCCATGGTGCCGGTCGCGGGCAAACCGCTGCTCGATCATGTCCTCGACCGGCTCGCCGAGGCCAGCGTCACCACCGCCGTGGTGAATGTGCATTACCTTCCCGATCAGATCATCCAGCACGTCAAGGACCGCACCTCACCGCGCGTCATCATTTCCGACGAGCGCGAGATGGTGCTCGGCACCGGTGGCGGAGTGGTGAAGGCGCTGCCGCTGCTCGGGGACGCGCCGTTCTATCACCTCAACGCGGACACGATGTGGATCGACGGCGTCCATCCCAATCTGCTGCGTCTTGCCGACGCCTTCGATCCGGCGCGGATGGATATCCTGCTGCTGATGGCGCCGACGGCGAACAGCATCGGCTATTCCGGCGCGGGTGACTATGCGATGCTGACGGACGGCGCCTTGCGCAAGCGCAAGGAGCATCAGGTGGTGCCGTTCGTCTATGCCGGGGCGGCGATCATCTCGCCGGCGGTTTTCAGCAATGCGCCGGCCGGCGAATTCTCCCTGACGAAAATGTTCGACGCCGCCAACGAGCAGGAACGGCTGTTCGGATTGCGGCTCGACGGCACCTGGATGCATGTCGGCACGCCGGATGCGGTCGGCGCCGCGGAAGAGGCCCTGCTGGCCAGCGTGGCGTAAAGACTCCCTCCCCCCATCCGCCCGTGCCATGATGCCGATCCCGAATCGGACCCTGCATGCGCGTTTTCAACGTCCCACCCTCTGCGCCGTTTCTTCACACGGTGATTTCGGCGCTTGTCGACGGCAGGCTGGTCGCGGGATTCGACGCGCGTGCCAATCCCGAACGGCTGGCCGACGCCACGCTCTATCTGCCGACGCGGCGCGCGGGCCGGCTGGCGCGTGAGGTGTTTCTCGACGTGCTGCAGAGCGATGCCGTGGTTCTGCCGCGCATCGTCGCGCTCGGCAGCGTTGACGAGGATGAACTGGAATTCTCCGACGATGGACAACTCGGCGGCCCGGAAGCGGCGCTTCTGCCGCCAAGACTGGATGACCTCGACCGGCGCCTGACACTGGCGCAACTCGTCGCCGCCTGGGCTAAACGGCAACCGGCGTCTCTTGTGGTCGGAAGCCCCGCATCGACGCTTGCGCTGGCGGGCGACCTTGCGCGCTTGATGGACGACATGGTGACGCGCGGCGTCGGCTGGGATGCGCTGGGCAACATCGTTCCTGACGAACTCGATATCTATTGGCAGCACACCCTGGCTTTCCTGAAAATCGCGAAGGACAACTGGCCGGAACATCTGGCGCAGATCGGCCGCATCGAGCCGGCGGCCCGGCGCGATCTGTTGATCGCGATGGAAGCGAGCCGGCTCAAGGCCAGCCAGAAAGGACCGGTGATCGCGGCAGGTTCGACCGGCTCGATGCCTGCCACCGCAAAATTCCTGCATGCGATTGCGCAATTGCCTCAGGGCGCTGTGGTATTGCCGGGCCTCGACACCGATCTCGATCAAACGGCTTGGGACTCGATCGGCGGCACGGTCGCGGCAGGCGATGTGATCGCGACACCCGCCGCCTGGAGCCATCCGCAATTCGCGCTTCATGGATTGCTCAAGCAATTCGGCATCAAGCGCGAGGACGTCACACCGCTCGCACCGCCCGCGCCGCATGGCCGCGAGGTGCTGATGTCGGAGACGATGCGCCCCGCGACATCGAGCGAAAAGTGGCATGCGCAACTCTCCGACAAGGCGGTGACGCAGCGCATCGCTTCCGCCACGCAAAACCTTACCCTGATCGAAGCCGCCAATCCCGAGATGGAAGCGCTCGCCATCGCGGTAACCATGCGCGAGGCGCGCGAACGGAATCTCACGGCGGCGCTGGTCACGCCGGATCGCGCGCTGGCGCGCCGTGTCATGGCCTCGCTGGGCCGATGGAATCTCGCCTTCGACGATTCCGGCGGCGATTCCCTGATGGACACGCCCGCGGGCATCTTCGCCCGGCTGGTGGCACAGACCGTTGCGGACGAACTGGCGCCGCCGGCGCTGCTGGCGCTCCTCAAGCATCCGCTGTTCCGGCTCGGCCGCGCGCAAGGCGCCTTCACCAAAGCCATCGGCGATCTCGAACTCGCCCTGATGCGCGGACCGCGCCCGGCGCCCGGCAGCGAAGGCCTTGCGCGCGATTTTGCACGCTTCCGCGACGAACTCGGAAAGCTCAGGCGCAGGGAGCCATCCGCAATCCATTATTCCGAGCCCCGCGCGCAGTTCGATGACATCGCGCTGGATGGCGTGGGCGCTCTCATCACCGGTTTGACAACAACACTCAAGCCGCTGGAAGATTTGCGGCCCGGCAAGCCTCATGACCTGATGGAGTTCGCGGCACGCCATCACGCGGTGCTGCGGAATCTGAGCGTGGATGACAAGGGTGTTCTCCTCGCATTTGAGGACTCCGATGGCGGCGCGCTGTCGAAGGCCTTCGACGATCTGCTCCAGATCGGAGAGTCGTCCGGTGAAGACCGTGTGCCGGCGCCGAGCGGCGTGACGCTTGCCATCGGCGATTATCCCGAGGTGTTCCAAACCGCGTTCGGCGACCGCATCGTGCGCCGTCCACAATCGTCGGCCTCGCTTCGCATCTATGGTCCGCTCGAAGCGCGTCTGACCGAATGCGACCGCGTGATCCTCGGCGGGCTAGTGGAAGGCGTCTGGCCGCCGGCGCCCCGAGTCGATCCATGGTTGAGCCGCCCGATGCGTCACCAGCTCGGCCTCGATCTGCCGGAACGGCGCATCGGCCTGTCCGCGCACGACTTTGCGCAGTTGCTCGGTACGAAAGACGTGATCCTCTCGCGCGCAGCGAAGGTCGGCGGCGCTCCTGCGGTGGCCTCGCGCTTCCTGCACCGCATGGAAGCCGTCGCGGGAAAAGAACTCTGGGCGGACATCAAGGCGCGCGGCGATAGGTATGTCCGCTATGCCGATGAACTCGATCGCCCGGCGAAGGTCACGCCAGTCGCGCGGCCGGAGCCGAAGCCAGCCATCGCGCTTCGTCCCCGCGCCATGCCGGTGACTGAAATCGAGCATTGGCTGCGCGATCCTTACACGATCTACGCAAAACGTATTCTGCGGCTGACGCCGCTCGATCCCGTCGACATGCCGTTGACGGCGGCGGACCGGGGATCGGCGATTCACGAGGCGCTCGGCGAGTTCACCACGCGGTTCGCGGATGCCCTGCCCGGCGACGTCGCGCACGCCCTGCGCGAAATCGGCGCCACGCATTTTGCGCCGCTGATGGAGCGCCCGGAGGCGCGCGCCTTGTGGTGGCCGAGATTTCTGCGCATCGCCGACTGGTTCGCCGGATGGGAAGCACGGCGGCGGGTGGATGTTGCGCGCGTCGATGCTGAAACCGACGGCGGAATCGGCATTCCGCTCGGTGACGGCGACGTCTTCACGCTTTCGGCCCGCGCCGACCGCGTCGAGCATCTCGCCGACGGGACCTTCGCCCTGCTCGATTACAAGACCGGCAACCCGCCGACCGGCAAACAGGTGTATCTCGGGTTGTCGCCGCAGCTCACGCTGGAAGCCGCGATTCTGCGCAATGGCGGCTTTCGCGATATTCCCGCCGGGGGATCGGTTCGCGAACTCGTTTACGTCAAGCTCAGCGGGAACAATCCGGCGGGCGACGAGCGCGTGCTGGACCTGAAAGCCAATCGCGGCGATCAGGCGCAGCTTCCAGACGATGCGGCGGATGACGCGCTGCGCGAACTGACCGCGCTTGCGCGGCGTTTCAGGAACGCGAACGAGCCTTATGCTTCGGTGGTGGCGACCATGTGGGCCAATCGTTACGGCACTTATGACGACCTTGCCCGGGTCAAGGAATGGTCCACCTCCGGCACAGGCGGGGAGGACGAATGAGCGCCCCGCGCCAGAACATTCCCGACACGGTGATCGCGCTGCAAACCCGCGCCTCGGATCCCGATGTCTCCGCTTTCGTCGCGGCGAATGCCGGATCGGGAAAAACCCATGTGCTGGTCAGCCGGGTGATCCGGCTGCTGCTGGGCGGCGTGCCGCCGGAAAAGATTCTCTGCATTACCTTTACCAAGGCGGCAGCCGCCAACATGGCGCAACGTGTCTTCGCCACGCTCGGGCGCTGGGTGCGGATGCCCGACGACGAACTCAACGCCGCGATCCGCAGCATCGGCGCGCCGGCACCGGACGACGCCACGCGGACGCGGGCGCGCAAGCTGTTCGCCAACGCACTGGAAACGCCCGGCGGCCTGAAAGTGCAGACCATCCACGCGCTCTGCACCCGGCTGCTGCAGCAGTTTCCATTCGAGGCCAACGTACCGGCGCATTTCTCGGTGCTGGATGATCGCGACCAGACCGACATGATGGAGCGGGCCAATCTGGCCGTGCTGCTGGACGCCTCCGCCAACCCGGCAAGCCCCGCCGGGCGTGCGCTCGATATCGCCATGGCCAGCGCCGCGGACATCACCTTCAAGGACGTGGTGCGCGAGGCATGCCTGAGCCGCGATCATTTCATCAAGTGGTCCGACAACGCCAAAACGACCGAGACCGCGATGGCGCAGGTGGCGCTTGCACTCGGCATCGATCTTCATGACCGCATCGAGGATGTGGAACGCGAGATCGTCGATGGGCCCTATCTGCCCCGCAGCGAATGGCGTGCGGTGGCGGCCCATCTCGACACCGGCCTCGACACGGACAGAAAGCGTGCCGAAACCCTGCGCAGGGCCGCGGATCTCGCCGGGAGCGTCCAGGCCGAGGAATATCTAAGCCTTTTCCTCGACTCAAAAAACAAGCTGCGCAACAGCCTTATAACCAAGGCGCTGGCCAAGAGATCGCCACAGCTCGCCGCGCTCACGGCGGATGAAATCACCCGCATATCCGGCCTGATCGACAAACGCCGCGCCATCATCCAGCGTGACCGCACGCAGGCGCTTCTGGTGATCGCCAATGCCGTCGCAAATCACTATCGCCGCGAAAAGCTGGAGCGCGGCCTGCTCGACTACGATGACCTGATCGACAAAACCTATCACCTGCTGACCCATGTTTCGTCCGGATGGGTTCACTTCAAGCTCGATCGCGGCATTGATCACGTTCTGATCGACGAGGCGCAGGACACCAGCCCGCGGCAATGGGAGATCATCGACCGCCTGACCTCGGAATTCACCTCCGGCGCGGGCGCGCGCGATGGCGTCAAGCGGACCATCTTCGCGGTCGGCGACGAAAAGCAGTCGATCTTTTCGTTTCAGGGCGCGGCGCCGCGTGAATTCGACAACCGCCGCCGCGAGATCAAGGCCCGCTTTGAGGACGCGCAGCTCAGATTTGAATCGGTCGAATTCAAGCACTCGTTCCGGTCCGGCCGGGCTATTCTTCAATCGGTCGACCATGTGTTCCGTGAGGAGTCGGTCTTCAAGAGTATCCACGCGGTCTCGAACGGCTACCCTGTGCACGACGCGCTTGGCGACGCGGCGCCCGCGCTAGTCGATCTCTGGGAGCTTGAAAAGCCCTCGGAGCGGCAAACCGGAACAGGCTGGACCGCTGCGCTCGATGCGGTGTCGAGGACCGATCCCGAGGTCCGGCTGGCGCAGCGGGTGCGGGGCGAGATCGCGGCGCTGATCGCGGCGCAAACGATGACCGGCCCCACGGGCAACCGCAGACCGGTCAGCTATGGCGACGTTCTGATTCTGGTGCGCCGGCGCGGCAAGGCATTCGATGCCATCATTCAGGCCCTGAAACACGCCGGCGTTCCCGTTGCCGGCGCGGACCGGCTGAAACTGACCGAGCATATCGCGGTCATCGACCTGATGAACCTTGCCGACGCGTTGCTGCTTCCGCGCGACGATCTCGCGCTTGCGGTGGCGCTGAAGAGTCCACTGTTCGGCCTCGACGATGACGACCTGCTGTTGCTCGCGTCTCGCCGTGCGGGATCGCTCCGCGATGCGCTCGCCATTCACGCAGAGGGCAACGACAGGATCGCCGCTACCCTTAATCAACTGCAGCGCTACGAACAGCGGGCCGCGCAGGAAACGCCCTTCTCGTTTTTCGCCTGGCTGCTCGGCGGCCAGAATGACGGTCAAACCGGGCGCGCGCGCATCCTCGCACGGCTGGGCTTTGAGGCCAACGATGCCCTCGATGAATTTCTCGAACTAGCGTTGAGTTACGAGCAGAAGGCGCCCGCGTCGCTGCAAGGCTTCATGGCCTGGCTGCGCGCCGCCGACACCGAGGTAAAGCGCGACATGGAAATCGCGCGCGATGAAGTCCGCGTCATGACCGTGCACGGCGCCAAGGGACTTGAAGCCTCAGTCGTCTTTCTGATCGACACCACGACGTCGCCGGTGGATTCGCATCGCGTCAACCTGATCCGCATGCCGCCGCAAGGCAATGCCGCGCCGGATGCACCGGGTGTCGTGCTGTGGGCCGGCAAGAAAGACGATGATCTGGCCTCGGTCGCAACCGCTCGAAACGCAATGAGGGAGGAGACCGAGGACGAGTATCGCCGCCTGCTTTATGTGGCGATGACCCGCGCGGCGGACCGTCTGATCGTCGGCGGCGTGCAGCCTCGCAAGACAAGCTCGGCGGTCTCCTGGTACACGCTGATCGAGAACGGCCTAAATGCATCGGGGCTGCAACATGACGCGATCGAGACGCCGGACGGCCCGATTCGGCGGTTTTCGCGCAGCGAGGACATCGAACCATCCGCGCCTGCTGCTGTTGAGAAACCCGCAGCGGCAGCACCTGTGTTCCCCGGCTGGCTCAGGACACCTGCGCCGAAGGAAGGCCCTGCCGACATCCTGCTGCGGCCGTCGGACTCATCGCCAGGCGAAGGCGAAGGCCATGGCGTTGTCACCGACGAAACGCGCGCCGCGCGCAAGCGCGCCTTGAAGCGCGGAACGCTGATCCATCGGCTGCTGCAATCGCTCCCCGATGTCGCAGGCGAGCGGCGCGAGAAAGCTGCGCTCGATTTCCTGCGGCGCAATGCGCAGCCACCGTTCTCCGAAGAGGAATGCATCGCGCTGGCACGGCAAGTCATCGCGCTGATCGAAACGCCCGCCTTCGCGCCGGTATTCGCGCAAGGCAGCCGCGCGGAGGTTTCGGTTGCGGGACGTGTGCCACGGGCCGGACGCCCGCCCGCGCTGGTGTCGGGCCAGATCGACCGGCTGGTGGTGACGCCGAACGAGGTGCTGATTGTCGACTACAAAACCAATCATGCGCCGCCCGCCGCTGTCGCCGATGCGCCGCAAGCCTATGTGCGCCAGCTCGCGCTCTATCGCGATGTGCTGCGGCGGCTTTATCCGGGCCACGATGTGCGCTGCCTGCTCCTGTGGACAGAAACGGCTGCGATGATGGAAATCCCGGCCTCCGCGCTGGACGCAGAGCTGCAATCGCTGGTGTCCTGAGGCCTCGACCGGCCTTCGTCCGCCGCCAAAGCCGGTTAACCCGTTGAATTGGCGAATTTTCCCGCTCCAGCCCAATCGCCTGGCGAGGGAACACGTCCCGGTGACCGGCCTTGACCGGACAGGGGTGCATTCCTAGGTTCATCCTACGTTTCCGGCGCGCGATTCTCTCAAAAGCCCCGCGCCTTTCATCCAACGAGGCAAAACAACATGAGTGTGGGTAAGGTTTCTGACGCCGATTTCGACAAGGAAGTGCTGAACGCGAACGGGCCCGTCGTGGTGGATTTCTGGGCGGAATGGTGCGGCCCGTGCCGCATGATCGCGCCTGCCCTCGACGAAATCGCCGGCGCCATGGGCGACAAGGTCAAGATCGTGAAGCTCAATGTCGACGAGAGCCCGAAGACGGCGTCGAAATACGGCGTGATGTCGATTCCGACCCTGATGATCTTCAAGGGCGGCGAGATGGCCTCCCGCCAGGTCGGCGCGGCTCCGAAGGCCAAGTTGCAGCAGTGGATCACGGCAGCGGTTTGATCGCTGATCTGACCGTTTTCAATTTGAGATTTGATAAACGGCCCGCGCAGGCGGGCCGTTTTCTTTTGCGGCGATGCTAGCAGATCCAGCCGGTGGCCAGCGCATGCGCCAGATCGGGATGCCCGTTTCGTCGCGCCAAAGCTGCCATGGCTTCGTGATCGTAAGGCACATGGCGGAACGTCACATGCCACCGCCCATCCCGCTGTTCGAGGATGGCATAGCGCGCGTCGGGCGAGCCCGCCTCCATGGCATGCCGGAACGGCACGATGTCGCGATAGCCCGGCGACCCCACGCTTCCGGGATTGACGATCATGCGCCCGTCGCGAAGCCGCACCGCCCGCGCAATATGCGTGTGGCCGCACAGGATCAGCGATTGGGGAATGTGTTCCGCGGCCTTCTCGATATCCGAGATGGCCGACATACCAACCGCACCGTCGGGCCGGACGGTTTCGAGCCAATAGGTTTCGTCATCGGATGGAGTCGCGTGACAGAGATAGACGCTATCCGCGAAGACGCGCGTCGAGGGAACATCGCGCAGCCAGTCGAGATGGCGGGCTTCGAGTTGCGCGTGAACCGGGCGGTCCCACGACCCCATATCCTCCGGCTTTTTCTCGATCAAATAGCGATCGTGATTTCCCAGGACATGAATGGCATCGAGCGCCATCAGCCTGTCCATCGTCCGCCGCCCGTCGAGCGGACCGCTCGCCATGTCGCCAAGATTGACAATGCTGTCGACCCCGTGCGCGCGGATGTCGGCAAGGACGGCCTCAAGTGCGAGAAAATTGCCGTGGACATCCGCGATGGCAGCAAGGCGCATTCTGACCGTTCCGGTTATTGCGGCGGCGTACCGTTCTCCGCCAGCACATGCCCCGCCAGATACAGCGAGCCGGCAATGAGAATGCGCGGCGGCACCTCATAGGCGAGGCGGGCCACCGATTTAAGCGCAGCCTCGACACTTGCCGCGATCTCCACCCGCATGCCGAGCTGGCGCGCGGCATCCGCCAGCACGTCCGGCTTCATGGCATTGTCCTGATCGGGAATTTTCACCGCGACGATATGACGTGTCAGCCCGGCGAAATTGGCGAGAAAGCCGGCGGCATCCTTGTTGCCCATCATGCCCGCGATCACCACCAGCGGACGCGAGACACGCTCTTCCAGGTCACCGAGCGCGGCGGCAATCACGCGGCCGCCGTCGGGATTATGCCCGCCATCGAGCCAGATTTCGGCATCGCGCGGCGCTGAGGCGACCAGCGCGCCCGACGTCAGCCGCTGCATCCGCGCAGGCCATTCGGCGCGCGCAATACCCTGCTCGAAGGCGGATGGCTCCAGCTTCAGGGACTCGATGGCACGCAGCGCGGCGATAGCAAGTCCGGCATTGTCGAACTGGTGCCGCCCGAACAGACGCGGCGCGGACAGATCAAGCAGTCCGCGTTCGTCCGAATAGACCAGCCGGCCGCGCTCGACATTGACATGCCAGTCCTGTGTCGCCGCGTGCAGCGGCGCACGCATACGCTTCGCGGTCTGCTCAATCGCAGCCTCCGCATCCGGCTGCTGCTCGGCGAAAACCACCGGCACGCCCTTCTTGATAATGCCTGCCTTTTCAGTGGCGATCTTCGCCAGCGTGTCGCCGAGAAACTCGATGTGATCCATCCCGATCGGCGTGATCACGCTGGCCAGTGGCGCCTCGATCACGTTGGTCGCATCCAGCCGCCCGCCGAGACCGACTTCCAGCAGCACAACATCCGCCGGATGCTCCGCGAACAGATGAAACGCGGCAGCCGTCTCGATCTCGAAAATCGTGATCGGCTCGCCGGCGTTGACGCGCTCGCAATGATCGAGCGCGTCGCGCAACTGTGCATCGCTCACCAGCATGCCGCCGCCCATCTCGCCGAGACGGAAGCGCTCGTTGAACCGCACCAGATGCGGCGAGGTGTAGGTGTGAACGCGCAGGCCCGCAGCCTCCAAGATCGCGCGCAGGAATGCGACCGTCGATCCCTTGCCGTTGGTTCCGGCGACATGGATGACCGGCGGAATGCGCCGCTCGGGATGATCCAGCCGCTCGAGAATGCGCCACATCCGGTCAAGCGTGAGATCAATCCGCTTGGGATGCAGCGAGGCGAGACGCGCCAGAATGTCGTCGTAGGACTTCGACGGGTTTTTGGACGGTTGTGCCGCTGGTGACATCACGCCGGGGACGCGGCCGCGGGCAGATCGACAGGCAGCGGCGCGGCCGGCGATTCAAACCCTTCGGCGGCGGGCGCCTTGGTCAGCAACCGGCACAGCCGCGCCAGTGTCGGACGCAAATCATGGCGATGCACGACCATATCCACCATGCCGTGTTCCTTCAGATACTCGGCGCGCTGGAAGCCTTCCGGCAGTTTTTCGCGAATGGTCTGCTCGATCACGCGCGCACCGGCGAATCCGATCAGCGCGCCCGGCTCGGCGATCTGCACATCGCCCAGCATCGCATAGGATGCGGTGACGCCGCCGGTGGTCGGATTGGTCAGCACCACGATGTAGGGCTGCTGCACTTCGCGCAGCATCTGGATCGCCACAGTGGTGCGCGGCATCTGCATGAGCGAAAGAATGCCTTCCTGCATCCGCGCGCCGCCGGACGCCGCGAAAATGATGAAAGGCGATTTCTTCTCGACCGCGAGTTCAAGACCCTTCACCACGGCTTCGCCCGCCGCCATGCCGAGCGAGCCGCCCATGAAGTCGAAATCCTGCACGGCCACCACGACGGGATTGCCTTCGAGCTTGCCGTAGCCGACCTTCACAGCATCGTTCATGCCGGTCTTGGCGCGCGCATCCTTGATACGGTCGACATACTTGCGCTCGTCACGGAATTTCAGCGGATCGGCGGTCACTTCGGGCAGCGCGACATCGTACCAGGTCTCGTTGTCGAAGATCGACTTGAGCCGCGCGGTCGCGCCCATCCGCATGTGATAGTTCGAGCCGGGAATGACGAACTGGTTCTGCTCGACATCCTTGTAGAACACGAGCTGTCCGGAATCCGGACACTTGATCCAGAGATTCTCCGGCGTCTCGCGCTTGAGAATGCTGCGAATCTTCGGCCGGACAACGTTGGTCAACCAGTTCATCGTTGGGCTCCATGCACATCGCTCAGTCGGCGCGACGGTCAACCCTCTCCCCTTGTGGGAGAGGGTGGCAAGCACCGCGCGAAGCGAGGTGCGAGCCGGGTGAGGGTTTTACCTGAAATGAAGAGCCGACACGACCCCTCACCCGCCTCACCACATAAATGCGGTTCGGCACCCTCTCCCACAAGGGGAGAGGGCAAGAAAGAGCTATTCCGCCGCCTGTTTCGCGCCGCGAACGCCTTGCGCCAGCGCCGATGCAAGATCGGCCACCGCGGGAACCGTCTTTGCCGTGGCACGGCCTTCGGAATCGAGCGATGCGCGAAGCACATCAATCAGCGCGGAGCCGACGACGGCACCGTTCGCCGCCTGTGCGATGCCGCGCGCCGCCTCCGGGGTGCGGATGCCGAACCCGACGCATACCGGCAACCCGGTATGGCGCTTGATCCGCGCCACCGCCTCCGACACCTGCGCGGTGTCGGCACTTGCGGAGCCGGTGATGCCGGTGATCGAGACGTAATAGACAAAGCCCGATGTGTTCGCGAGCACCGCTGGCAGGCGCTTGTCATCCGTGGTCGGCGTCGCGAGGCGGATGAAATTCAATCCGGCCTTCATCGCCGGAATGCAAAGCTCGGTATCTTCTTCCGGCGGCAGATCGACAATGATCAGACCATCGACGCCAGCGGCCTTCGCGTCGGTGAGAAACTTGTCGACGCCATAGATGTAGATCGGATTGTAATAGCCCATCAGGACAATCGGCGTGGCGTTATCGCCCGCTCGGAAATCGCGCACCACCTGCAGCGTCTTCTTCAGCGTGGCGCCGGCCTTCAGCGCGCGCAGACCCGCCGCCTGAATCGCCGGACCATCCGCCATCGGATCGGTGAACGGCATGCCAAGCTCGATGATGTCCGCACCTGCCTTCGGCAGCGCCTTGATGATCTCGAGCGAGGTCACGAGATCCGGATCGCCGCACATCACGAAGGTGACGAAGGCCGCGCGGCCTTCCTTCTTCAGTTCGGCGAAACGTGTGTCGATGCGCGTGGTCACTTCTTTTTGCCCTTCAGAATATCGCCGACCTGCGGCACGTCCTTGTCGCCGCGGCCTGACAAATTCACCACCATCAGATGATCGTTCGGCCGTTTCGGCGCCAGCTCCATCACCTTGGCGATGGCATGCGCAGGCTCCAGCGCGGGAATGATGCCTTCAAGCCGCGACAGCAACTGAAATGCGGCGAGCGCTTCCTCGTCGGTCGCGGAGAGATAGGTCACGCGGCCGGTTTCGTGCAGCCAGGAATGTTCGGGGCCGATACCGGGATAATCGAGGCCCGCCGAGATCGAATGGCCCTCCTGAATCTGGCCGTCATCATCCATCAAGAGATAGGTGCGATTGCCGTGCAGCACGCCGGGACGCCCACCAGCGATGGATGCGGCATGCAGATTGGTCAGGCCATGGCCCGCGGCTTCGACGCCGAAGATTTCAACGCCTGGATCGTCGAGGAACGGATGAAACAGGCCCATCGCGTTGGAGCCGCCGCCGATGCAAGCGACCAGCGAATCCGGCAGGCGGCCTTCGGCCTCCATCATCTGCGCGCGCGTTTCGGTGCCGATGATCGACTGGAAGTCGCGCACCATCATCGGATAGGGATGCGGCCCCGCCACCGTGCCGATGCAGTAGAATGTGTTCGCGACATTGGTCACCCAGTCGCGCATCGCCTCGTTCATCGCGTCCTTCAGCGTGCGCGCACCGACCTGCACCGGCACCACCTTCGCACCCAGCATTTCCATGCGGATCACGTTCGGTTGCTGCCGCTCGACATCGACCGCGCCCATATAGACGATGCATTCAAGACCGAAGCGCGCGCACAGCGTCGCGGTGGCGACGCCATGCTGGCCCGCGCCGGTTTCCGCGATGATGCGCTTCTTGCCCATGCGCCGCGCGACCATGATCTGGCCGAGCACGTTGTTCACCTTGTGCGAGCCGGTGTGGTTCAGCTCCTCGCGCTTGAAGTAAATCTTCGCGCCGCCGAGATGTTCGGTGAGGCGCTGCGCGAAATACAGCGGCGACGGACGGCCGACATAGTCCTTCAGGTAGCCGTTCATTTCCTTTTGAAACGCCGGGTCGGCCTTGGCGTCGGCATAGGCCTTTTCCAGATCGAGGATCAGCGGCATCAGGGTTTCGGCGACATATCGTCCGCCGAAAATGCCGAAATGTCCGCGCTCGTCGGGGCCGGAGCGGAAGGAATTGGGGAGAGGCAAGTTCATACGCTGCTCGCAATCTTGGAAAGGGTCATCGCATCGTCCGCCTCGCGCGCGGCGCGAATGAAAGCGCGGATCAAGTCGGGATCTTTCACACCCGGCGCGCTCTCGACTCCGGAGGAGACATCGACACCGCCGGCACGGGTGACGCGGATCGCCTCGGCGACATTGCCGGGATTGAGTCCGCCGCCCACCATGAAGGGGATCGTCAGCCTGATGTTCTCGAGCAGATGCCAGTCGAACGGCACGCCAAGGCCGCCGGGGCGGGTCGCATCCTTCGGCGCGCGCGCATCGAACAGGATGCGGTCGGCAACGACCGCGTATCCGGGAAGACCCGTCAGATCGTCCGTGGTCGCGACCGGCAAGGCTTTCATCACCGGTAAGCCGAACTTCTGCCTGATGTCGCGTATCCGCGCCACGCTCTCGTCGCCATGAAGCTGCAGCAGTCCCGGCTGCAGCGCCTCGATGCAATTTTCCAGCGTGGCGTCGTCGGCATCGACCGTCAGCGCCACCTTGAGCGCACGGCCTTTCACCTGCCGTCCGAGGTCGCGGGCCGTGCCCAGCGACACATGGCGGGGCGAGGCCTCGAAGAACACAAAGCCCACCATGTCGGCACCCGCATCCAGCGCGACCTCAAGGGTCTCGCGCGTGGACAGGCCGCAAATTTTGACTGCGAACGACATCGTCTCTGGCGTGCTCCGCCACGGACCGGCGCTTGCGTCTCAGGCCGTGGGTTTGGGGTGACGGGCGGGTTCTACAACGCCGCGCCGTGCTTGTCTCGCCCGATGGCCGGATATTGCGGGGTCAGGCCGGGCATCAGCGCCGGAACCTGCCCCTCGGACCGCGTGGCGAGCCGGGTCTGCTCGCGCAAATCGGCCAGCTCGGCGCGGGCATGCCGCGCATCCGCCTCCTGCTGGCGGGCGGCGCGGCGCCAGTGGCGCTGGCCGAACCAGGTGGCAACGCCGCCGGCGACCACGCCGAACATGGCGACCGCGATGATCACCACAAACAGCGGCAGCGACACACCGAGCGCCGGATCGCTGGAATTGAACGGGTCGAACGACAGGGTCACGATATGACGGTTCGCAACCGCGAACACCACGAACAGGATCGCCAGCGGCAGGAGCACCAGGGCGTTGAAAATCTTGCGGAGCATGGTGCGTCCTCGCGACTTGTTTTCATTGCGAAGGCGATGGCCCGGTTGCTGTGTGCTTCACAAAGCGCGCGGCAAATCCAGAGCACCCGCAGGCTGAAAATGGCGACAGCGGCCGGATCAGGTCGCGGCCGCGGTATCCGCTCCATCTTCGCGATTCAGCCGCTCGCGCATTTCCTTGCCGGTCTTGAAGAACGGCACGCTCTTCTGCTCGACGGGAACGTGCTCGCCGGTGCGCGGATTGCGGCCCGCGCGCGCCGGCCGGTGCTTCACCGAAAAAGCGCCAAAACCGCGGAGTTCCACGCGATCTCCGCGTGCGAGCGCTGCAACGATTTCATCGAGAATTGCGTTCACGATATTCTCGACGTCCCGCTGATAGAGATGCGGGTTATGCTCGGCGATGCGTTGAACGAGTTCGGATTTGATCATTGAGTGCTGGGCCCGTGACGTGCGACTAACATTTCCTTGAAAAAGCCTAGAACTGTCAAGTCGCTAATTCCTCGTGAGACAAGGCTAATTCGCGTGACAAACGCCGGAATCCATTGTTGGTCGCTTCACCGCAATGCGGTGAAGAACCGCTGAAACCGGATTCATCGTGCTCAATTTGCAGGCGACGGTTGCCAGAGCGCGAGCATGCCATCGAGTCCAAGCCGATCAACCGCCTGCGTGACACCGGACCGCTCGATCTGCCTTGCAAGCGCTCCCAGACCGATCGCATCGAGCGCAACAGACGCGCTCGCCCGCAGGAAGGTCATGTCCCCGAAGCGCGGGGCGAGTTTGAAATCCCGCACCGGCGTGTCCGCACCGACCTTCTTTTGCGCGACGAGCCACGCCACAGCGGTCTTCTCGTCGCCCAACTGGTCGATCAGTTTGAGGCCCACCGCCTGACGGCCGGTGAACACGCGGCCATCCGCCACGGTCTGCAATGTCGCGTCATCCATGCCGCGGCGATCCTTCACCAGCCCGCGAAACCAGGCGTAGGAATCCTTCACCAGCGAGTCGAGCGCGGCACGCGCCTCCGGACTGGTTGGCTCATAGCCGTTCGGCGCGGCCTTGAGCGGCGATGATTTGACTTCCTCGACCTTGACGCCGACGGTCTTGAGCAAGTCGGACACATTCGGAATCTGGAACAGCACACCGATCGAACCCACCAGCGATGTCTGTTGCGCGATGATCTGGTCCGATGCCAGCGCCGCGATATATCCGCCCGATGCGGCGAGGCCTTCCACCACCACGACCATCGGTTTCTTGGCCTTGAGGCGCGTCAGCGCGTCGAAGAGCTGCTCGGAGCCCGCCGTGGTGCCGCCCGGCGAATTGATGTGAACGATCACGGCGGCGGCCGAGGACTTTTCAAGCCGCTCCAGCGCCTCGACCCGCGCCTGATCGCTCCGGATCAGGCCGTCGATCTTCACCCGTGCAATCGCGTTCGAGCCCGTAATGGCGGTGCGCGCCGACGGCGATGCCAGCACACCGGCCGCAACAACGGCGGCGATCACACCCAGCGCGGCAACCACACGCCAGAAGGTGAGCTTGCGGCGAATGCGGCGGCGATCAACGATCACATCGGAATCGAGCGACATGAAATTTTCTCCTCGGGCGGAATTCGGTCTTGCAGAAACCACGAAGGCGGCTGGCAGGAAAGTTATCCCGCGCTTTTGCGAGTGCAGCCTTGAGACATGCTTACTTCATTACATCAACTGCGGTGTAAATTGAAGACAACAGAAAAACGTCTGCTGACACGTATTCTTATGTGAGCAAGCGCTCACCATCATGGCCGGTGATTTGCAAAGCATGCACGGCACCAGGAATGCCGCCCGCGACAGCAACCGGAACAAAATGTTCGGTGCGTCCCTGCGTCGCGCTTTCGATCAGCACACTCCGCGTCGTTCCCGCATCCGACGACAGCCGCCTTTGCAGCGCGGCCTGACCGTTTGCGCGCAAACGCCGCGCGCGATCCTTGATGACACGGCCATCGACCTGCGGCATCCGCGCCGCGGGCGTGCCGGGACGCGGGGAATACGGAAACACGTGCAGGAAGGTCAGATCGCAATCGTCGACCAGATCCTGCGAGCGCGCGAACATTTCTTCGGTCTCGGTCGGAAAACCCGCGATGATATCCGCGCCGAATGCGATATCCGGCCGCAGCCGCCGCACCTGCTTGCAGAACGCGATCGCATCGGCGCGCGAATGCCGCCGCTTCATGCGCTTGAGGATCATGTCATCGCCCGCCTGCAGCGACAGATGCAGATGCGGCATCAGCCGCTCATCGGTCGCGATGACATCGAGCAAATCGCGATCCGCTTCGATCGAATCAATCGAGGAAATCCGCAATCGTCTCAGCTCGGGCACATGCTTGAGAATTTGCTTTGTCAGCATTCCCAGCGTCGGCGCACCCGGCAAATCGCCGCCGTAACTCGTGAGATCGACGCCGGTCAGCACAATCTCGGCATGGCCTGCTTCGGTCAGCGCACGCACCTGATCGACCACCGCCCCCATCGCGACCGAGCGCGAATTGCCGCGGCCATAAGGGATAATGCAGAACGTGCAGCGATGATCGCAGCCGTTCTGCACCTGCACGAACACACGCGGCAGCCCGCTCTGGAAACCCGCGGCCAGATGCGGCGCCATTTCCCGCACCGCCATGATGTCCGAGACAGCGATTTTCTCACCGCCGCCCCCAAAAGCGAGGCGGGTGTTGCGCCATGCATCGCTGCGCATCTTGTCGTCGTTGCCGAGCACGCGATCGACTTCGCTCATCTGCGCAAACATGTCGGTCTGGGTCTGCGCCGCGCAGCCGGTGACGACAATGCGTGCGCCGGGCCGCTCGCGGCGCAGCTTGCGGATGGTCTGACGCGCCTGCGCGACGGCCTCGTTGGTGACGGCGCAGGTGTTGACGACGATGGTGTCCTGAAGTCCGGCGCCCTCCGCCTCGCGCCGGATCACGTCCGACTCGAAGCTGTTCAGCCGGCAACCGAAGGTGACGACATCGACGGCCATGTCAGGCCACGTGATTGAACAGCGCCGGATCGAAACGGCCTTCAAACTCGAACGCAGCCGGGCCGGTCATCAGGACATGATCGTCCTCGGCGCGCCATTCGATGGTGAGTTCGCCGCCGGGCAATGTCATATGCACGGT
>JACDJC010001532.1_pt1 | contig 20262 bp, 11 predicted proteins | sample 7454191 | NCBI WGS metagenome assembly JACDJC01 (sample SAMN14253291, study PRJNA609438) | sludge metagenome | isolation source: sludge after 25d culture with pyrite and EDTA | collected 2018-12-20 | reverse complement strand
CCGGCTCCCGAAAATTTCGCTTGTCACTCCATTTTCGAGCAGAAAGACCGGGAGATGATGAGCAAGCGCTTCGAAGGGGGTAAAGCCGAATCCTTCGTATTCAGACGCGTTAATAAAGAAATCAGCGCCTCTGTAAAACCGAGTCAATTCCGTTTCAGAAACGGATTGCCGGATTTTGATTTCAGTCCTGTAAGGCGAACGCTTTTTTGTTTTTAAGATTTCAGAATAGCCATTATTCGCGTGACCTATTAAAACAAGTTGATGAGGAAGATGATATTCCGCTTTTAAATGGTTAAACAGTTTGATGATGAACGGGATATTTTTACGTTTTTCAAAACTATTGACGGAAAGAATGTACTTTTGACTGTCCTGTTCATTGGTTCCGCGCAATGGAATAATCGGCTTAAGGTGATCGGTCCCCGGATAAATGATCCTGAGTTTATGCCGGAATTGAGGAAAAATCTCGGATATGGAATTCTGAGTTGTTTGTGAGACGGTTATTACCAGATCGGCGCGCCTAAGGAAATGCGGAATACGATTTCTAAAATAGAGTCTCTTTGCGCGCGGGTATTGAGCGGGGCGTTGTATGAATCCCATATCATGAAATGTGGTGATGATTTTATAATCCGGATGGATTGGCGGACAGATATAATGAGTCGCGTGAAACAGACTCACATTTTCATTGAGAAGAATTTTTTGCAGACGGTATTCATAAAAGTATAACTGATGCAGCCTGTTTCTGAGCGGAACCGGAAAAATTTTGTCCTGATCCAGTAGGTATGGCTTAAAAAGATTTATATGCTCCGGTTTACAGAACAGGATGATCCGGAAGTCCCGGGGAGATTTTAAAAGGCCGGCGGCAAGATGGTAAATATATTTTGCCGCGCCCGAAAAACGGGTGGGGAGAGCGATGCAGTCGATCCCGATAACGGCTAAATCATCGGCGTTATCGACCGAACCGGGAAGAATCATTCTTTTATGTGGCGCATCCGTGCTTTCTTCAGTTAAATTATTCATAGGATTACTTCAAAATGCAGCGGTTTTGTATTCATTATCTAAATCAAAATAATCTGTTTTTATTCCTGTGATGGACAATTAAGAGGGGTTCCTCGCTGATTTTGAAGACAATCGGCCTTTTGCAGCGTAAAACACGTGAAAAATATATTTGTCAGAGATAAATTATGTATGATTTTCTTAATTTCTTTTTTTATGTATTTCATTCGGTTCTGATCATTTTTAATCTTACCGGCTGGGTATGGAAAAAGATCAGGATTTGGCATTTTTACAGTATTTCTCTTACAGCATTCTCCTGGTTTGGGCTCGGGATATTTTACGGATGGGGATATTGCCCCTGCACAGACTGGCATTGGCAGATAAGGAGAAAAGCAGGCATCACAGATATGCCATCATCATATATAAAGTTTTTGCTTGATAAAGGGACCGGTCTCGAGCTCAACGCGTTTTTTGTGGACTTGATGACGGCGGTACTTTTTTTTGCCGTGTTGATCATCGCCATTGTTTTAAAACTGAGGCGTCGCGCGGAATTGTCTTAAACCGATGGTGATATTTATAATGAGAAAAGCGGATGAAGCTGAAAAAAAACCGCTTCCTCCATGGAAGCGGTTTTCTATTGGCGCTATAAGTTTTTGAATGATAACTTTTCCCCCAATGTCAAGGGAAATTGTACCGGATAAAGCTAAAATTCTGTTAGTTTAAAACCGGTTTCTGTTTTCAGATTATCGATATAAGTTTCATATGCCGCATTTTGTTTATTTCTCTTTAATTCACCTTCCAGTTCAGCGCGAACCTCTTCGAACGGGCGTGTATCCTTTTTCCGGTTGACGATCTGCAGGATATGATAGCCATACTGTGTTTCCACGATATCGGAGATTTCACCCACCGGTACGGAAAACGCCGCTTCGTCGAAAGGCGGCACCATGGCGCCTCTTCCGAAATCTTCATATAAACCGCCATTTTCCTTTGATCCCGGATCTTCGGTATAGGTTTTGGCGAGTTTCGCGAAATCTTCACCCTTTTTCGCGCGGGCAAGAATCTCTTCCATTTTTTTGTGAACTTCCTGCTTAAGCGAATCATTTTTCCCCTGGGTGCTCAGCAGAATATGACGAACGCTTGCTGTCTGGTCCTGATTATAGACTTCTTTGATCTCTTCTTCCGTTACATTTGTTTCATCAGCAAGCTTGGTATCAAGAAAATGTTGAATGGTCAGCGCGTCACGAATATCATTGCGGACATATTCTATATCCATTCCGGCTTTTGTCAGGTATTCCATAAATTTTTCTTTACTGCCGGCTCTTAGGTATTGCTGATTTAAAAGGCTGTCAATTTCCGTTTCGGCAACTTTGGAGCCGCCTTTTTTAGCCGCGGTCAAAAGTAGTTTTTTATCCGCTAAATTTTGGACCACGTCTTTCATAATACGGTTAAGAGTATTGATATCCATCGATTTCAACTGATCGGCGCGGGCGCCAAAATTGGTCTGAATGGTTTCAAGAACTTCCCCGGCGGTGATGTCAAACTCGCTGGATGACGCCAGCACTTCATTCTTCTCAGGATCCAAATACGCGAGCTTCGTTGAGATGTCTACCCCTAACTGATAAGCAGGCGTACCCTTTTCCAGTTTAACACTTTTTTCCTTTTGGGAGCAGGAAAACAACATGGCTGAAAACAAGACGAGTAAAACAATAATTTTCTTCATTATTTCTCCTAATAAATCGGTGACTAGAGTCCATAAAAATGTAAAATTAAGAAAGATTCTTAGTATTTCATAATTTTTTTTCTGAACGTTCTCTCCAGGTATTTAAATGGGAATTATTTTAATTGGTCAGTAAGTTAAAGAAGGAGTTATGTGTTTTCAGAAATGTGCGCCAGATCAAATCCGGAAATTATCTTTTTGACAAATAGTCCAAACATGCTTATAATTATCTGGCACTCTTCTACTATTCGAATAAATTAAAAAGCAGGAATTTTTGCAAATTTGGGAGGGGTATGCAAATAAAAACATTATTACTGCTACTTTTTTCGGGATTACTGTTTTTTCAGCATTGTTCCGGGTCTAAAAAATCCGGAATCCCATCACCTGCCGACGAGCCATACAAACAACTGGCGGTTCAAAAATACCAAAATAAAATCACTTACTCCTTTAACTCCGACACCACCCTGGTGATTTGCGCGAGACAGGAAAAGCCAACCTCGCAGAGACCCTTTTCCAATGTTCAGTTCTTTGTTTACGATCTGATAAAAAAAAGTGTCGTCTATGAAGACAAACTTCCCATGGGCTCCGTGCGCTGGTATGATAAAGACCAACTCGAATTAAACACAATACCCGGAATCGTTTCAGGTAAAGAAGATAACGGGGCAAGGGTTTATATTGTTAATTTAAAAACCGGTAAGAAACAACTGCGACACGGCGGAAAGGAGGTAAAAGAAGAGTAATTAGCTACGTTTTCCGAAATCGGTCTGTCCGAATTAGTATTTCGGTACCAGGCGTATCAAAATCAAGTGTTTTAGTCCGAACCTATACATGATCCGGAGTAGAAACAGGATAACAATTCGTTTTATTATCTGACAACTTATCCGGTTACAAATTTCTCCTGTAATTAAAGCACTTCCAAAATAATACTACACAAAACCATTAAAGATGGGGGCATAATGACTCGTAAAGGACTATTAGCAGGTATTTTTCTGTCATTTTTAATTATCATCGCATTTCTTATATCCGTAAATCGTGACCAGACATTTTCACTAAAAACCACAGCAAACAATCTTCTCCTGGATGAAACAAGTCATACGCAGGCAATTGATACCAAAAAAGCGATTGTCAAAGGAAAAGGGATATGGTCCGAAAGAAAAAAGAAGATCAAAGGATTCGCAAAGAGTGACGCGCCCGATATGTACGCGCGAATTCACCGGGAAATCCGTACACGGGATGGCGAGCAGAATCCGGGTTATAAGCTTAATTATAAGATTGATGAATTAAATAAAGCCGTTTCAGGATTATCACTAAAATCGCTGAATAAATCATCCGCCGCTCTGGACTGGGTGGAGAGAGGTCCGGGAAATGTCAGCGGTCGTACAAGGGGCCTGATCGTTGACCCGGACGATGCCACACACATGACCTGGTTTGCCGGTTCTGTGGGAGGCGGTATCTGGAAGACAACCGATATGGGGCAGACCTGGGTTGACAAAACCCCTGATCTTCCCAATCTCGCGACCACGGTACTCGCCATGGCCGAATCAAACCATGATATTATTTACGCCGGGACCGGAGAAGGTTTCTTCAACAGTGACGCGGTAAACGGAAACGGAATTTTTAAATCGGAAGATCGTGGTGAGACCTGGACGCAGCTGACATCCACAGCGAATAATCTTAATTTTCAAAACATCAACAGAATTGTGGTGAGTCCAACCGATCCTGATATCGTGCTGAGCTGCGCCAATACAGGCTTTGTTGTTTCATCGGGTAGTCGAACATCAACCATTCAGAAATCCACCGACGGCGGAGCCACCTGGACGGAAGTTTATGACGCCGGCGGATCGAGAATTCAGCATATTGTCGCCAATCCGCAAAATTTTAACACCTTATACGCGACAGTCAACGGAGTCGGCGTTGCTAAATCCACTGATGCCGGAGATACCTGGCAATTGTCTTCCAACGGAATCGGCGCCGCGTCCAGGATTGAGCTGGCGATCGCCCCGACAGACACTGCCCGGATTTATATCGCGGTGGAGAATGGTGAAGAATCGGATTTATATGTCTCAGAAGACGCGGGCGCAAACTGGACAATCTCCCTGGATCAGTCCGGGACGAATCCAAAATGGCTCGGAGGGCAAGGCTGGTACGATAATACAATCGCCGCGCACCCCTATAATGAAGATATCGTTTTTGTCGGCGGAATCGATGTTTGGAAAATTGAATTGCAACCCGGCACGGACACCACATCCGCCATTACCGGTGTTGAACAAAATAACACGCAATCGTTTTTTGGATTTATCAACTGGGGCGGCCCTTACGCGGGTGGTGGTTTAGGAACCGGTGATGATTTCCTCGGGTCCGCGGGTGTTGAGCCTGAAGATTACGTGACCGTTGAGATTCGATTTGGTCCTGGAAAAACACAAAAAGCGCATCGTTTTCTCTATGATGGCAACACTGGTAACTTTCTTTATCAGGATTATGTCGATGTGCCATTTGAAGTCTGGGATATCACCAATAACCGACAGTTAATGGCATCTTTCAGAGACTGGGCGAATAACGGTGTCTTTGATTTGATAGCTTATAACGCGAACAATCTTCAGCGTGAATATATTTTTGTGAACGCCACACTTTATGACGCTGTTAATCCGGATGCCACGATTCCTCAAACGAACGGATTTATGTGGAAAAATATTTACGCCATGTGGCCGATTTTGGCGACAGGCGGCACCTGGGATCCAAACAATCTTCCCGAATCCAACCTTAGAATCAATTATGAAACGATTATTACCAAAGTCAGGTTAACCACACCGGTTACAGACGGTTATAATCAGTATGGGAAACCGTATATTCATGTAGATCAACATAATCTGGTGATGATCCCGACAATTCCGGAAACGGAAGAATTCTGGATCCTTAACGGCAATGACGGAGGTGTGGCTTATTCGACTGACGGAGGTACAACCTGGGCAGAGGCTCTGAACGGAGGTTATAACACTACACAGTTCTACGGCGTAGATAAAAAACCGGGAGCGAATGAATATATCGGCGGAACCCAGGATAACGGCACCTGGCGCTCTCCCGGCGCTCAAGACGCCAATCTGAATTCCGTGTATCTTAAACAGTTGGGCGGGGATGGTTTTGAGACTTCCTGGCATTATACCGATCCTCTGAAAATTGCGGTATCCAGTCAGTTTAACAATATCTGGCGGTCCCTTGACGGCGGGTTGTCCTATCTCCCCGCGAGTGACGGATTGGGCGCCGACGGAGCGTTTATTACCAAAATCGCGAAATTACAGAGTGATCCTGACTTACTATTTACCGTTGGAACCGCGGGTGTGTACCGGACGGATAATTTCGCGGAGAATTGGACATTAACACCCATCTCAACAGATTGGGGTTTCAGCAGTTCATTTACGGAAGTCAAAATCTCCATCGCCAATCCACAAATCGTTTGGGCAGGGGCGAATATGGGATCGAGCGGTAAAATTCAGGTTTCCGTCGATGGCGGTCTGAATTTTTCATCGACAGTAAATTACGGCGCGGTCACACTGGGCAGGATTTCCGGGCTTGATACGCATCCGGTTGAAGATTCCACAGCTTATGTTATGTTCTCCATCGCCAACGCGCCAAAAATTTTACGTACCACAGACCTTGGACAAACCTGGCAGGATATAAGCGGATTCGGAATCAACTCATCAAGCGGCAACGGATTTCCGGATGTTGCCACATATTCTCTGCTGGTGATGCCTTATAACACCGATATTCTTTGGGCCGGAACGGAGATCGGAATTTTCCAGTCGCTTGACAACGGAGTAAGCTGGGCTTATCTGAACGAGGGTTTACCGGCTGCTGCCGTATGGGATATGCGTATTGTGGATGATCAGGTAGTGGTGGCGACCCATGGCCGCGGCATCTGGTCGGTGACCATACCGGAATTATCCGACTACACCCTACCGGCAGTCACATTGTCACCGCGGCTTAACAAGGCGGCGCAGAGCCCCACCGGAGTCATCGCGGTTGACGCCAGTCTGAGATCGGTTTATGATTCCACTCATGTGCTGATAAACGGAGAGAATAATCTAACGGTGCAGGCAGGCACATCTCTGGATACTCTTGTTGCGATTAATTATTCGGTAGAGAATCCGGAAGAGGTAACCGTATCCCTGGAATCATTTAAGAATGGAGTTTCATATAAGTCTTCAGCGGTTGTGACAACTGTTTATCCGTTAGCTTCGCCGGTGCAGTCTTACTCCAGTAATTTTGATCTCGGAAACACTGATTTTACGGGAAGCGGATTTGAAGTAAGCACGCCGGCGGGTTTCGTGAACAGCGCGATTCACTCGGCGCACCCCTACGCGACACAGACCACAGTGACTTATCAATTGTCCGTACCTATTGAAGTAGCGGCATCAGACGCGTTTTTTAACTATAAAGATATTGCCATTGTTGAACCCGGTGAACCGGGAACCGTATATGGTGATGATATGTTTTGGGATTTTGTGATCGCGGAAGCGACAGAGGATGGAATTAACTGGATACCCCTTCTCGATGGCTACGACGCGCGATTTGATACGGATTGGTTAGATATCTATGATACAAGTGGTAATCCGACACCGGAATTATTGAGACTTCACAGCGCGAATCTGCTGGATTTCTTTGATGCCGGAAGCACCATACTCATCCGGTTCCGGCTCTTCTCTGACGCGAATACAACCGGTTGGGGATGGATCATTGATGATCTGGAGATTCAGGAATCCATCACGGCTATCAGTTCTGACGAGCCCCTTGTACCTGTAGTGTTTAATCTCTCGCAGAATTATCCAAATCCGTTTAATCCGGCAACCAGAATTAATTTTTCATTACCGGTTAACGGAAAAGTGACCCTGCAGATCTATAACGCGCTCGGCCAGAAAGTGGCGACGCTGGTTGACGGAAGTATGAAAGCGGGAACTCATACCGTTGAGTGGAACGCGGCGAATATGGCCAGCGGACTCTACTTCTACAAAATTCAGGCGGATAATTTCAGCAGCGTGAAGAAAATGATACTGCTAAAGTAAGTTCATGCAAATATTGGATAAATAACAAGACTAGAAAACATGAGACGTTAGGTGGAATCGGGGCATTGTCCCGATTCCATTTTTTTTGCATCCGATTGACTGTAATTTTGTAAGGCCGTAAGTATTTCGTTAGGTAATTTTGGAGAATTTTTAGGCAAAAACTGTTTGTTTAATGGATATTTCTGAAATGTTTCTATGATTGAATATACCTCCAGATGAAAAATTTCAAAAATCAAGCTATCAAATGTGAACGATACTTCACAAAATGAGAACGATCGTTCACATTGGGATGAATGGACTAACTTTCTGTATTAGAGCATAATTTATTGTTTATAAAGATCATAAGCATTGTTAAATCTTTTTGGCACGGAAAATGCATAAAATAATTGAACATTTACATTCTCGATTACAAAATTTATATTTTGATAGGTATGTTCCGGAACTGCATCCGATAAATGTTATTTTGATTTGACGAAGCAACTGATAACAAGTGCTAAATTAAAGAGGGCATTTTAAAATGTTAGGTTCTGGTATAAGTAAAACGCCAAAAATTGTTCCTGGTCATGATGTTGTCGTCAGGTTGAAATGATTTCTAAAAGGTTGAATATTTCATGCTTATGGGCGTTTAAGTTTCAATCGACTAATAATCCTGTCTACAAAAAATTATTTTTTTTAACGAAGAATTTCAAATAAACAGGCGCAAATAGAAATAAATTGAGAAACTTGAATACACGAATCACTAATAAATTGCAGTATAAACCTTATCTAAAATTCAAGAGTTTCCGAGGCAGTGCATTAGAATTTAACTAAATTTCATGTTGGAGGATTTATGAGAAAATCGCTGTATTTTATAATTATTCTAGTAAGTTTATTTCATACAGAAGCTTTCTCAGAAAATAAATTTGGTCTTCATGCCGGAATAAGTTTTTCATCACTCCATAACACTAATTCCGAGACAATATCAGGAAAACATTTTGGAGCATTCGGAGATTTTTATTTAATAAAAAATCTTGCTATTTCTTTAAGCATAAATTATTTAACTATGGGGGGGCGATTAAACAATATAAATGTAAATCCCTATGCCGGTGAAGATGTTTATGCATATGATTTCAAGGTAGTATTAGATTATTTGGATTTTCCTATCAAGCTAAAATACAACATTCCTATAAGAAAAGGTCTTTTTTTTATTCAACCGTTTATGGGTTATTCACTATTTTCACTGCCGGTTAAGGACAAATCAAAAAGAGAAAACAAAAAATTTGTCGGAAAAATCAACGATATTATTCCCGATGTTCAGGCCCTGGGAGATCCTGCAAAACAAAATGTCGTGTCTGGCTTAAATTTTGGTATTTCATTTAATTATAAGCATTTTGGCTTATGCATTAATTATTTTTATGCTCATAAAAGTTTAGGTGGTTTCGACACTGTCGAGCCAATCGGTGCAGGTCTCAAAGGTCAAACCATAAGTATCTTAACGAAATATAATTTTTAACGTTTAATGAGATTATTAGAGACATTTTTATGAAAATTTTATTATATGTGTTTTATATTTTAGCGTTATTTTATCCAATGTTAATATTTCCTCAAATAATTTATGACGATGAGGGGCATATACATCAATCGGAACAAGTAGATTGGATAAATGCGGGTTTACTCTCCGGAACACCATCCCAGGCGGATTATGTTTATGACATAACTATAGAGCCTGGACAGAGTTGGGATCAAAAGGTTTCATCTGCTTTGCAAAAAGCACGTGGTGATAGTGGTGTATCGATTGTGTATTTTCCTGCTGGCACATATCAGTTATATCAAACTATTGAATTAAATAATCTTGATGGGAACAATATTGTTTTCCAGGGTGATGGCTCAAATAAAACTATATTGGAATTTACTGTTGGGAATAATAAACGTTGTTTTTATATCCACGGATCACCATCGGATAATCTACTCAATTTAGAATATGATATTTCTAAAGGCTCGAAAACAATTTATGGTACTAGTTTCTCATCCTATTTCTCTTCGGGCGATTGGATTCACTTTTACGAGAATACATTTCCTTATGTTGAAAATGATTTTCCTAAAGCAGTAGGTCAGATCACGCAATTAGATAGCATTAATTTTAATTCTGCAGTAATAAAAGATAAAGCTTCAAAAGATTATTCTGTTAATTATGACTTAATAGTTCGAAAGATTTTGCCTGTCAAAAATGTTGGTATTGAAAAGTTAAAACTCAAGCGTATGGATACAGGGGATGCATTCGGTGGAGAAAATATATGGTTTGAATATGCTGTAAATTGTTGGGTTAAAGGGGTTGAATCTGAATATACCAGTAGACACCATATAAACACTCGCTATAGTTCTCATATATATATTAGTGGCTGCTACTTACATCATGCCAGAGATTATGATCAAGGTGGTAGAGGATATGGAATTTGTCTTGAATTGAGCTCAACAAATTGTTTAATAGAAAACAACATATTTAAAAAACTTCGCCATTCGATGTTAGTCCAGGGTGGCGCAAATAGTAATGTATTTGTTTATAATTATTCAAGAGAGCAATATTGGACAAATAATCATTGGCCATCCTGGATAACAGGAATGGGAGCAGATTTAAGTATCCATGGAAATTATCCTTATGCAAATTTATTTGAACATAATTGGGTGGAAAAAATATGGGCGGACAGCTGGGATGGTCGAAAAAATGGTCCATATAATGCTTTAGTTAGAAATATGGCTAAAGATCATAATGGAATTATGCATACTATGATCTTAGAAGACGCTCCAAATTCAAATGTATTGGGTTGCGAATTAAGACTGGATGAGACATACACACCAATTATTACCTCAGGGAACACTACCCTTTCAAATGATATTTATGGAATTTTAATTTATATCGATCCACCTTACAATTCTTATAACACGGGGATTTTGATTAGCCATTCAGCATTGGCGATGAATTGGTATTATTATAAAAATTATATGCATCTTCATGACATATCCTATTTCTATTCTGAAAAACCTGTGTTTTTGAATCAAAATTATACTTTTCCGTCTATTGGTCCTGAGTTCACAGGACAAAATATACCATCGAAAGATAGATATAGTGCTACGATTAAAACATATATTCTTGATCCTATCGGGTGGCCTCCTCAACCCCTCACAGTCAACATCTCCGGCCCAACATGGTTAGATAACTATGTATATGGCACTTTCACCGCCAATCCCAGCGGCGGAAGCGGAAGTTATGTGGATTATAAATGGTGGTCCAGGAACGATGAAGGTATTATCACACCACTCAGTCTGACCGGAGGCGTGGAACCCGACGCGCCGCTTCCGGGATTATGGAATCAGGTGTCAAGCTGGGACGGGCTCACCACGGTCACACCCGGATATAACTGGGATTTCTCCTTGAAATGTGAAGTCACCGATTCGGAAGGACAAACCGCCACCGATATCCATTCGGTTATTGTCGGCGCGCCTTTCCCTGCGGTCTCACAGCAAAACAGTGCAATGGCTATCAGCGCCGTACCGGCGGAATTTTCGCTTCAGGGGAACTACCCCAACCCCTTTAACCCGGTCACCACCATCCGGTTCGGTTTACCCGAAGCAGCCCATGCGAAACTTGTTATCTATTCCATCACAGGTGCAAAGGTGGCGACTCTGGTGGACGGTTACCTGTCCGAAGGTTATCATGAAGCGCAATGGAATGGCGTTAATCAGGCCGGAGCCCGGGTGGCCAGCGGAATTTATATCTATGAACTCACATCCGGTGAAAAAAGATTTATTAAAAAGATGCTGCTGGCAAAGTAAAGATCTAAACAGCCGGTCCCTGAAACGGGGCCGGCTTTTTTATTCTTTTTTCTTTCCGATCATTTCATTCAGAATTTCCCCTTTTTCCATTCCGGTATGCAAACTGATCTTATCACGGACATCGGATAGAATCAAAAAAAGCTTATCGGTTGGCAGACCCGTAAAATCTCTTCCGTCCAGTTCATTTTTCAGACGTGTGTAAAGTTCACCGAGATGATCCAGTCGTTTCAAATTTGATAATTCATATCGTTCTATCAGTTTATCATATTCGACGGCTTTCAGGGTTTGAAGATCCTGTTTAAGATCAATGCTCCAGCGGATCAGCTTCTCTTTTTCAATCCCCAGTTCTTCTGAAATGGTTTCAAAAGATTTACCTTCCACAACCCGCAACCGCAAAAAATTCTGCTCAGGTTCGGTCAGAGTCTGTTTTTTCATGGGTCGCCTTTCTTTATTGTTGATTATATTATGCCCGCGTAATAAATGGTATCAGGAAAATAACCGGTTGGCCAGGGAGGCCAGTTCCGATTTTACCGAGTTATCCGTCTCAATGTCATCAAATGAAATACTGTATTCTTTTCCGGATAAAACCGCCGGCATCAACCGTGTTTTTTTCGCGGAAATCAACCTGCTAAGATTACGCGCCATACGCTGAGCAAGCATGATATCCAGGTTATTCGGACTCGCACCCCTTATATCACGTGAAAAACCTTCACAAATCACTTTTTGTGATGTATTCAGTCCGGCGGCTGTCAGCTCATCCCTAAAATACTCAGCGGCGTTTCCCGTATAACCTTCTGCCCTGCGATCATCGCGTTTATAGCCTTCAGCCACAACAATAACCGTCTCGCTTCTTGGATTGATGGCTTTTACTATCTTCTTCATATCATATCGAGAAGAGGGCAGAACAGCAAGATGCGCGCCTGCTCCCAGGGCCGAATGCAGGGCGTGATAACCGCCCTGAGCGCCCATCATCTCGATAATATAGCAGCGTCTGTGAGTCCTCGCGTCCGCCATGTAACAGCGTATTTTTTCCGCGCCGACTTCCACCCCGGTAAATTCCCCGATGCAATCGGTGCCGTATATATCGCTGTCAATCGTAACCGGGACAAAAAACGTCTGAATTTCAACCGGCAGCAGCCTGGATAAAGCGTTAATTCCGGCAAAAGTGCCGTTACCGCCGATGCCGATAACCGTTTTAACCTTACGATCCTGAATATTCTGAGCCGCGATCTTCTGAATTTCTTCTTTTTTAAAATCAGGAAATCTTTCAGCCCGGAAATTCGCTCCCCTGCTTTCGCGCAATGGCGGTGAGAACATGACGCCGGGGATATGATCGAGTTGGTCATATAAATCCCGGTGATAAATCAGACAGCGGTAATCTTCGGTTTTGCCTGATACAACCGATTTAAATCCTTCGGCGGCGATAAAGACTTTGTACCCGGCCTTTTCAAGATATTCGGAAAGAAAAGCGGTAATGGGATTATATCCCGGGGCGCATCCGCCATCCTGAATAAGCAAGACGTCCATTTCCCTGTAAAGAGTGCTGCCTTCGCGAACATAAGTGGTCACCAGTCTTGAAAATCCGCGGTAAATTCTGACCGCTGTTTTTGAAGGTATTTTTTTCTCATCATCAAGATCTTTTCCTTCAAAACTAAAAATGTGGCCTTTGGTCAGCGCCCGCACACTTCCTGTACGCGGTCTGTCATCGATTAACGCGACTTCGCCGAAAAAATCACCTCTGGTAAATGTTTTTACCATGCGGCCCATTTTCTCAAAACAAAACTCCCCTTTTGAAACAATGAATGCCGATGTACCGGTTTCTCCTTCGCTAATCACAATTTCACCCGCCTCATATTCATATTTGGTCAGCAGGGGAATCAACATCCTGATTTCATCATCACTCAGTTTTTCAAAAGGCAGGGCGGTTTTTAAAATTTGGAATATATCCTGATCATCGGATTTAAATTGAAGTGTTTTTGGCACAGTGCTTCCTTTCGCGGGGTTTTATCCAATAAAATTTTGAGCGTGTGATGATAATCTAAGGATTATCAGAGTTTAATAAAATAGCGAAAGAAGATACTATCTAAAAATTAAATATTTTCCAGAGAATCTTGCTGAGATTAATGAGCCGTGAGAATTTTAATCTCCCCGCAGGCCGGGAGTTAACAAATCACCGGTAAATCCGGCAGAAAAGCGACGTATTTGCAAGTTGTCCCGGTAATTTGCAAGTTTATATTTTGTTTTCAAAATGAATCTATTTGTAATGCATTCCGTACTAAAGATGTGAGACCGGGTTCGATGAAAGAACATAGTTTTTCAATAAGGCAATAAATGATGATAAATATGCGTTAAGTGCTGGGAATTTGAAATTGACTTATCCATTAAAATTCATTCTTAAAACATTATTCCCGGCCGGTCTTAAATCGGAGCATCGTTCTTTTTTATAACCGGATTTTATATAGATGGTCTTAATCAATATTTTTAATTCGCAAAGAACAAAGGAGATTTTCATGCGAAAAAAATCAATGTTGTCTTTCTTTTTAGTCCTCGTTTTTTCAGGTTTGATGCTAACACCGGTCTTTGGCGGTGAGCAGCCTGAAATCAATATTCCGTATCAGAAATTTGTTCTCGATAACGGATTAACGCTGATAGTTCATGAAGATCATAAGGCGCCGATTGTGGCGGTCAATGTGTGGTATCATGTGGGTTCCAAGAATGAAAAATCCGGGAAAACCGGTTTTGCCCATCTTTTTGAACATCTCATGTTTAACGGAAGCGAAAATTTTGATGATGATTATTTTCAGGCGCTTGAAAGAGTCGGAGCGACGGATCTCAATGGTACCACGAATCGCGACCGCACCAATTATTTCCAGAACGTCCCGACCAACGCGGTCGATGTGGCGCTTTGGATGGAATCGGACCGTATGGGACATCTGGTTGGAGCGATTACTCAGGAAAAACTGGATGAGCAGCGGGGGGTGGTTCAAAATGAAAAACGTCAGGGTGAAAATCAGCCGTACGGCAGAGTTTGGGAAGCCATTACAAGGAATTCCTATCCGGCCGGACATCCCTATTCCTGGTCAACAATCGGTTCAATGGAAGATCTGAACGCCGCGAGCCTTGATGATGTGCATGAATGGTTCAAAACTTATTACGGCCCGTCAAACGCGGTTTTGGTTGTCGCGGGTGATATTGACGCTAAAACGGCAAAAGAAAAAGTTGAAGCCTATTTTGGCGATATTCCTGCCGGGCCTCCCATCTCCAAGTATGATACATGGGTGGCAAAGCGCACGGGCTCCCATCGCGAGATTATGGAAGACCGTGTCCCGCAGTCACGAATCTATAAAGTCTGGAATATCCCGAAATGGGGCAGCGCGGATTTTGAATATCTGAATCTGGTGAGTGATCTTATGTCAGCGGGAAAAACCTCACGTCTGTATAAGCGCCTGGTGTACGATGATCAGATCGCTACGGAGGTGGGCGCCTATGTGTGGGATGGGGAAATAGCCAGTCAGTTTATCATCGAAGCGACTGCCAGGCCGGATGAAGATCTGGCCACGGTTGAGAAAGCCATCGATGAGGAGCTCGCTAAATTTTTGTTAAACGGCCCGTCCGAAAGTGAATTGAACCGGGTAAAAACCCAATACATGGCATCTTTTGTCCGCGGAGTGGAGAGAATCGGCGGATTTGGCGGAAAAAGCGATATTCTGGCCAGAAATGAAGTGTTTGGCGGAAGTCCGGATTTTTATAAAACGATTCTGAACTATGTGAATTCAGCGAAAGTGACCGACCTGCAAAAAACGGCAAAAAAATGGCTGAGCGACGGCGTTTATGTTCTTGAAGTTCGTCCTTTCCCGGAATTTAAAACAAAAGAGAGCATTGTCAGTCGTGACGCGCTTCCGGAAACAGGCGAGCCGCCGGTGGCGAAATTTCCAACTCTTCAGTTGGGTAAACTTTCAAACGGGATGAAAATCATTCTTGCCGAACGCCATTCCGTTCCGGTAGTGAATTTTAATCTTATGATTGACGCCGGTTACGCTTCCGATCAGTTCTCCGCTCCCGGTACCGCAAAACTGGCGATGGATATGCTGGATGAGGGTACAAAATCCCGCACCGCATTACAGATCAGCGAAGAGCTGGCCCAGTTAGGCGCTACGATAAGCGCCGGTTCCAATCTGGATGTTTCCTTTGTAAATCTTTCTACGCTTAAATCGAATCTGGATAAGTCCCTTGCAATTTACGCGGATGTTATTCTTAATCCGTCATTCCCGAAAGATGACTTTAACCGTATGCAAAAGCAGATGCTGGCCTCAATCCGTCGTGAGAAGGCAACACCTGTCCAGATGGCGTTGCGTGTGTTCCCCGGTCTCCTGTACGGAGAGAATCACGCCTACGGTAATCCACTGACCGGATCAGGTACGGAAGAGTCCGTTTCCGCCTTTAAAACATCCGATCTGGAATCATTCCACAAGACCTGGTTCCGGCCGAATAACGCTACTCTGGTCATCACGGGTGATATTACGATGAATGAAATTAAATCCAAAGTCGAAAGTTTATTTAAAAACTGGAAACCGGGTGATATCCCTGTCAAGAACATTAATCCCGTCGCACAGAAAACAAAACCGGTGGTTTATATCATGGACCGTCCGGGATCGCTTCAATCGATTATTTTTGCCGGGCATGTGGCGCCTCCCAAGAACAATCCTGACGAAATCGCCATCGAAACCATGAATAATGTTCTTGGCGGTACATTTACCTCCAGAGTTAATATGAATCTCCGGGAAGATAAACACTGGGCATACGGCGCCTTTACTTTTATGTTCGACGCGCGCGGTCAAAGGCCGTTTATAGCTTACGCTCCGGTGCAGACGGATAAGACAAAAGAATCAATGGTGGAAATTGAGAAAGAGCTTAAAGAAATTATCGGAACACGTCCGCCGACAATGGAAGAGTTTACTAAAAACCAACAGAGCCAGATTCTTGAACTTCCCGGTAAATGGGAAACCGTAGGCGCTGTCGGCAGCTCCATTAGTGATATCGTTCAGTACGGTTATCCTGATAACTATTATGATACATTCGCCACGAAGATCCGTGACCTGAATTTGAATCAGATTTCAGCGGCCGCTAAAAAGGTTGTTCATCCGGAAGGTCTGGTTTGGGTGATTGTCGGTGATCGGAGCAAAGTTGAATCCGGTATAAAAGAGCTTGGGTTTGGAGAAATACATATGCTGGATGCCGACGGGAAAATAATTAATTAAGAAATGGTAAACAATACAAAAAGCCCTGAGCAATAGCATCAGGGCTTTTTTTGTTTTATGTGTGTCTTAGAGAAATTTCCGGGTAGAAATTAGCGTTCAGGTCTGTATTAATACCTAACGGAAGATCTATTACACAATTAAGGAGTGACGGCCATGAATAAGCTAATTCCAACTATTTTTTTGTTGTTTATCATTTTTTTTAGTTCGAAAAACGGATATACCCACTGCGAAATCCCTTGCGGTATCTATGATGATCAGATGCGGGTCGATATGATTTCAGAACATGTCGATACGATTGAAAAATCGATGAATCAGATCATTGAGCTGCAAAAAGCTCCGGTGGTGAATTATAATCAGCTTGTCCGCTGGATTAATAATAAAGATGATCACTCAGAACAATTACAGCATATCGTAACCCAGTATTTTATGACCCAACGATTAAAACCGGTTACAGCCGACAAAAAAGAAGAGTACCAGAAATATATCAAACAACTTTCTTTGCTGCATGAGATGCTTGTTTACTCAATGAAAACAAAACAAACAATTGATCTTGAAAACATCTCGAAATTGAGAACTTTGCTTCAGGATTTCTCGGTGGCCTATTTTGGACCGGACTATAAAAGGCATGAGCATTGAGAAAGTAGGAAGTGAGAAGTAGGAAGTAGGAAGTTAAGAAAAAAGAAAAAAGATAAAAGATAAAAGAAAAAAGAGAAGAATGGTCTGAACTTTGATTAAATGATTAAATGATTAAATGATTCCATGATCAAGAATCCCCAATCATAGTCCATCATGCAATCACACAAATCATAGTTCGGACCATTACAAGATTAAGAATCTTCGATCAGAGTCCATCACCTAATCACACGAATCATAGTTCGGACAATCTTAAAACATATTATCCGGCTTTTGATTTTTTAATACTCAGCTTTATGCATAAATTTCTCTTCCTGTGAATTAAAAACGGACTATGGATAGTTAATACAATTTTAAATCGTAAACAATTTTGGGAATCCGAATGAATCGATCCAATAACAAGAAGTCTAAAAAAATATCATTATCCAGCGTCAGCTATATTTTGAAAAATATCCTCTGGCCGCGAAAAAAAATATTGTTTGTCGGTCTGATATTAATCATTTTTAATCGTCTTTCAGGGCTTGTTCTGCCCGGCGCGAGTAAGTATCTGATTGATGATGTCATCGCGAAATCGGATACTTCCCTTTTGTACATGCTTCTGCTGGCGGTGGCAGGAGCGGTATTGATTCAATCGGTGACCTCCTTTCTGCTTACACGGCTGCTAAGTGTCGAAGCTCAGCATCTGATCTCCATTTTACGGGCGAATGTTCAAAAACACATCATCTATCTGCCTTTACGGTTCTTTGACAATACCAAATCAGGTGAACTTGTTTCACGGATCATGAGCGATGTGGAAGGTGTCCGCAATCTTGTGGGAACAGGTTTGGTGCAGTTGTTCGGAGGGATATTAACTTCATTTGTGGCTCTTTATCTACTGATCAGGATCAACGCGGTGATGACGCTTTATGTGATGATTCCTTTAGTTATTTTCGGCCTGATCTCGCTAAAGGCATTTGGCTACATCCGCCCGATTTTTCGGGAAAGGGGAAAAATAAATGCCGACGTGACAGGACGTTTGACCGAATCTCTGAACGGAATAAGAGTCATCAAAGGTTTTAACGCTGAAAATCATGAGATCGGTGTTTTTGAAGAAGGCGTTGAGCGTTTATTTTTGAATGTTAAAAAATCCCTGACCTCGACAAGCCTTGTTACCTCATCGGCTACGCTTCTGCTTGGATTCGCCAGTGTCGCGATTATGGGGCTGGGCGCGACGATGATTATCACAGGTAAAATGACCATCGGTGATTTCTTCGCCTTTACGTTGTACCTTGGTTTTTTGATCGCTCCCATCGTGCAGATGAGCAATATAGGGAGTCAGCTGACGGAAGCTTTTGCCGGACTTGACCGCACAGAGGAAATTATCAATATGACAAAAGAAGGGGAAGAGGAAGATCGAACCGGAAAATTAAATAATTTTAAAGGTGATGTCAGTTTTGAAAATGTGATTTTTGCCTATGAAGAAGGTAAACCTGTTTTAAAAAATATCAGCTTTGACGCTCCTGCCGGTTCTGTGACCGCGCTGGTCGGGACATCAGGATCCGGCAAAACAACCATCGCCGGGCTGGCGGCATCTTTTTTAACGCCGGATAGCGGGATTGTTTGTGTTGACGGTATGGATCTGGCAAAAGTAAAACTGGACAGTTACAGGTCCCGCCTGGGGGTTGTCCTTCAAGATGATTTTCTTTATGAAGGCACGATCAGGGAAAATATACTGTTTTCCAATCCGCGCGCCTCGGATAAAGAACTGTTGAGAGCCGTAAACGCGGCGCATGTAAAGGAGTTTACCGACCGGTTTGACGACGGCCTGGATACTTTAATAGGTGAAAGGGGCGTAAAATTATCCGGCGGCCAGAGACAGCGTGTGGCCATCGCCAGGGCGATCTTGGCTGATCCCAAAATTTTGATACTCGATGAGGCTACTTCGAATCTTGATACCGAGAGTGAAATATTTATTCAGGAGAGTCTGGCGGAACTAATGAAAGGCCGAACGACATTTGTCATCGCTCACAGACTGAGCACGATCCGGAAGGCTGATCAGATCCTGGTGATTGAGAATGGAGAAATCGCTGAAAGAGGGACCCATGAAGAGCTGATCAATTCAAAGGGAAGATATTTCCAGTTATATACGTATCAGGTTAGAATTTAGCTGCCATCAAAGTGGCATCCATTCTTAACAGACGCATGATCATGCGTCTCTACTATTAACTTCTCCGTCTTCCAGATTTGCCGCATGTTCATTGTCTGAACTGTGATTAACATGATTAAGAACTACCAATCATAGCTTATTATCTAATCACAATATCACAGATCGACATACCAGGATTAAGAATCTTCCATCAGAGCCTATCACGTAATCACACGAATCAAGGTTCCGACTGTTTTTGACTCTTTTTTCTTTTATCTTTTGTCTTTTTTCTTCTGTCTTCTCCCTAATTTTTGAATGGCCAAAAAGTAGCAAAAAGCCCTGGCGAATTTTAACTCGTGTAAAATTTATCCATTTTTCAATTTATTCCACTCGGACAGAAAATTCGCCCTGAAGAATCGCCTTGGTTAATTAGGGATTTAACATAGAATTTACCGAGATAGACAAAGATCCTTAGGGGATGACAGGTACGGGGGACTACTGTTTAAAGGTAACCATCCTCGCCATGTTATTCCGTAGGAATCTTCTTTCCTGTCCGCATATCATTCCCTAGCAAGCAAAAGATCCCTCTTTCTAAAACCCGCCTCTGGCGGGCAGGATGACAGTTTTTGGAGTGTAGTCGGACGACTCAAATAAGTCCTGTATGTCACT
>JACDJC010001531.1_pt1 | contig 20270 bp, 11 predicted proteins | sample 7454191 | NCBI WGS metagenome assembly JACDJC01 (sample SAMN14253291, study PRJNA609438) | sludge metagenome | isolation source: sludge after 25d culture with pyrite and EDTA | collected 2018-12-20 | reverse complement strand
GTCGGGCTTTGCCTGTAATTATTCGCCGGGTAAAAAGGGGAGTGACCCCAAACAGGCGGCTCAAACCACCGGTGAAATGTGGATTCAGTTGTTCAATGGAGAAAATATGGAAGGTAGGGAGATCAAATTCAGGGTTTACGAGTTGGGAAACAACTACAAAAACACCTTCAGAGTGGAAGATGGCTTGCTGCGCGTGCGTTACGACGATTGGGACGCGTTTAACAACGTGTTTGGACACATTTTTTATAAGGGAGAATTTTCGCACTACCGCTTGCGTGTGGAGTACCGGTTTTTGGATCAGCAGGCACCGGGCTGTCCCGGCTGGGCAGTGCGCAACAACGGAATAATGCTGCACGGCCAAAAAGCAGAGACGATGGAGCTGGACCAGGATTTCCCGGTGTCGGTGGAGGTGCAGTTGCTGGGAGGCAATGGCACCGATGAGCGCCCAACCATGAATGTTTGCACCCCCGGTACAAATATAGTGATGGATGGAGAACTGATTGAGCGGCATTGTACCTCTTCCAATTCCAAAACCTATCATGGCGACCAGTGGGTCTCTGTCGAGGTTGAAGTGCAGGGGGGCGAATTGATTCGCCACTTTGTGGAGGGCGAAGAGGTATTGCACTACGAAAAACCGCAGCTCGACCCGCGCGATCCCTATTACGAGAAGCTATTGCCCGCCGATGGTAATAAAATACTCACCAAAGGTACCATCTCGCTTCAGGCTGAGGGTAATGCTACTGATTTTAGAAAGATTGAGTTGATGGTGTTGGATTAAGTGGCTGCAATAAAACGACCTATTCTGGAGGGTGGCGTTTTCTTGTAGCCACCTCCTTTTGAGTGACAGTCCGGAGGGAGATGAAGTTTTTGCCCCGAAGTAATTAATTTATATTGCCTTATTCCGGTTGAGCCGGTGTTAATCCGTCCATGTTTTTTAAAAGTGGAGAATGCTTTTTATACGGAACCCGGCTTGAAGGTACAAGTGTTGAGGCGGGCAGCACATGCGTATCCTGGTCGTCGAAGAAAATGTGGGCATTAAAGGCTTTTAGGATTTTGTCCTTTGCTACGCCGCCTAAAAAAAATGCTTCATCCACATCAACGCCCCAGCTGCGCAGGGTTTTTATAACTCTTACATTGGCCGGGTAATCTCTTGCCGTTACAATGGCAATGCGCATCAGGTCTTTATCAATTTCCCGCTGGATTTTTGCAAGCAGCTTAATGAATTTCCCGAAAGGCCCTTCGTTCAGGGGAATATTTTCGTTCTTAAGTTCCATTTCATGAAACATTTGCAGCCCTTTTTCTTTATATATCCGCTCCGATTCATCGGAAAATATAACGGCGTCGGCATCAAAAGCAATTCTTACAGTTTTATCGTCCGGTTTATAATCTTCAGGTGAGGCGTAAATAAGCGCCGCGGCACACTTCCCCGAATCAATGACCTCTTGTATATCCGATTCGGATTTTGAAAGAAACAGGTCCACATCAAATGAATCCACATAGTTGGCCAGCGACACGCTTGAGGTAAAGGCGGACCTGGAGATGGGCAACCCGTAGTGTTTTATGGAATTTAAAATTCTTAATCCCGTGTCGGGCGAATTTCTCGACATCACCACCACCTCAATTAATTTTCCCTCTTTCTTCGACTCATTCAGTTTTAAAAGGGATTCTATGAGATAAAATGCAGTCCCCTTTTTTAGGGTTTGTTCCTCATTCTCAACCTGGTACTTTTGATAAGCCCGCAACCCTTCTTTTTCGAAAATTTCATTTTCCTTTTCCAAATCGAACAGTGCCCGCGACGAAATTCCAATGACCAGGGTGTCTTTTAAATTGATTGACATAGCATTTCGATTGGTCGTTAAAATTACCAATAATTTCTATCTTTGAGCTATCACAATATTTAAATTTATGCGACCAAACACCAGATCTCCCTGGGCATGGGTGCCCACTCTTTATTTTGCTGAAGGGATTCCCTATGTTATTGTAATGACTGTTTCGGTGATTATGTACAAGCGCATGGGCATTTCAAATGCCGAAATAGCGTTGTACACCAGTTGGCTCTATCTGCCCTGGGTGATTAAGCCGTTGTGGAGCCCGGTAGTGGACATACTCAAAACCAAGCGGTGGTGGATTGTTGCTATGCAGTTGCTGATAGGTGCCGGGTTGGCTGGGGTGGCATTTACCATTCCGGTGCCCAACTTTTTTCAGTACACGCTGGCTTTTTTCTGGCTGCTGGCGTTTAGTTCGGCCACTCACGATATTGCCGCCGATGGCTTTTATATGCTCGCGCTGGAGGAAGGGGAGCAGTCCTATTTCATTGGTATCAGAAGCACCTTTTACCGCTTTGCCATGATCACGGGGCAAGGCTTGTTGATCATTTTCGCCGGTTTCTTTGAGTCTTACACCGGGCCCGAACCTATAGAGTTTTCGGTGGTGGCCTCGCCCAATCAGGAGGTATCTCTGGCCAGGCCTGACTTTGAAGAAGGAGCTAAGACGGACGAACTGGCCTTTATGGTAACCTCGGAGGAGATAAGAGTGGCTACCCGGAAAGCCTCACGCGCATCGATCGACAGTACCAGGCAGTGGGTGGAGGCCCAGAATATAGCACATGGTTTTGTGCTGCCCCAGGTTCAGAAGGCAGCAAAGGAGGCTTCCTGGTTTGCCGAAAACATCTCCCTTCCTTTGGGGGATAAGCTTAAGGAGCTTTTTGGCCGGGAGAAGGCTGCCGGCGGGCCGGTTTTGCACCCAGGAAATGTAGCACTGATAGGGGTGCGTTTGAATCAACCCCCCGGGCCCGATGAAGAGGTGGTGCTCAACACGGGTTTAAAGCGCGGCGACGAGAGTTTTAAACTGGTAGCGGGTGAGCGGATTGTGTTTACTTCCCAAAACTGGAACCAAACCGCCTGGCTGGCCGTTCAACTCGATCCCAAACTGGAAACCCATTCGGTAGCCTGGTTCGAGGGCAGGTCGGGGAATATCCCCCTGGCCTGGAGCATCACATTTATGGCTCTGGTGGCCATGTTTTTTCTGTTTTTCCTCTATCACCGCTTCATTTTGCCGCGTCCGGCATCCGATAAAGCAGTGGTTCAGGGAGATGGCGAAAACCTGTTCAGCGAATTCTTTATCACGTTTAAAACCTTTTTTCAAAAAGATAACCTGGGGCCGGCACTCGCCTTTTTCCTGCTTTTCAGACTGGGAGAGGCGCAGTTGGTAAAGCTGGCCTCGCCCTTTATGTTAGATGCACGTGAGGTGGGTGGACTGGGCCTTACCACGGGCGACGTGGGCCTCATTTACGGCACCATCGGGATACTGGCCCTCACTCTGGGAGGTATTCTGGGGGGATTAGTGGCCTCCAGGGGCGGTCTGAAATACTGGCTGTGGCCCATGACTTTTGCCATTAACGTGCCCAACCTGGTTTACGTTTATCTTTCGTATTACACCCCGCAAAGTATGTGGCTCATCTCGGCATCGGTGGCTGCTGAGCAGTTTGGCTACGGCTTTGGATTTACAGCTTACATGCTTTATATGATCTATTTTGCCGAAGGAAAACACAAGACGGCACATTTTGCGCTGTGTACCGGCTTTATGGCGCTGGGAATGATGGTGCCGGGAATGATCTCGGGCTGGATACAGGAGATTGTGGGCTACGATCGGTTTTTTATCTGGGTGGTGATATGTACTCTCCCGGGATTTTTTGTACTGCGGTTTCTTAAAATTGATCCTCAGTTTGGGATTAAAAAGAAGTCCGTTGAAAAATAAGATACTGAGAAGACTTTAGTTTTCCAGTTTTATAAAACATCCATTATGACGGAATATATAAAAAAGTCTCTGCGGGAATCGGCCAAAGCGCGCTGGTCGGCCATGGTGTTGGTTTCCCTTTCGGCTTTTGGTGCCTACTATTTCAACTATGCATTATCGCCCGTAAAACCAATGCTCGAAAGCGCCTTAGGGTGGACCAGTTCCGATTTTGGAACTTATACGGCTTCTTATGCCTTTTTTAATGTCTATCTCTTTATGCTGATATTCAGCGGTATAATACTCGATAAACTGGGCATTCGCATTACCGGGCTGGGTTCTGCCCTGATGATGTTGTTGGGTACCGCGTTGAACTACTGGGCCATTGTCACCGTTTTTCCGGAAGGGGCAGTGGTGGAAATTCCGTTGCTGGGTGAGATGAAGAGTCAGGTGTTCTACTCCTCCATAGGGTTCGCCGTTTTTGGCGTGGGCACCGAAGCCTCGGGAATTACGCTTACCAAGGCGATAGTGAGATGGTTCAAGGGAAAAGAGCTGGCGCTGGCCATGGGGCTTCAAATGTCGATAGCCCGTATGGGAACTGCCCTTGCGTTGGCCATTTCGCTGCCTTTGGCTCTCCGCTTTAACTACACTTCTCCTATCCTCTGGGCTTTGGTTTTATTGTTTATCGGGGTTGTCGCCTTTGTTTTGTACATCGTGCTCGATTTAAAGCTCGAAGCATCCGAAAAAGAGATGGAGGTTGAACAAGAGGAGCCATTCCGGATTAAAGATATTTTGAGTATCATCAACAACCGGGGTTTCTGGTACATTGCCATTTTGTGTGTTTTGTTCTACAGCGCCGTATTCCCGTTCTTGTATTATGCCACCGACATCATGATTAACAAATATCAGGTGTCGCCCCGGTTTGCGGGACTCATTCCCGGTCTCCTGCCATTTGGCACCATCTTTTTAACGCCTTTGTTTGGAGGTATTTACGATAAAAAGGGAAAAGGCGCTACCATCATGATCATTGGGGCGGTTTTACTCATTGTGGTTCACGGGTTTCTGGCGATTCCTTTTCTCGATAATTGGCTTTTTGCCTCGGCCATGGTAGTGCTGCTGGGCATTGCTTTTTCCCTGGTGCCTTCGGCCATGTGGCCTGCCGTTCCAAAAATTATCCCCGAAAAACGGCTCGGGACCGCCTACTCGGTTATTTTCTGGATTCAAAACATTGGCTTAATGCTGGTCCCTCTGCTGTTGGGGCTGGTGCTTGATGCCACCAATCCTGCGGTGGCAGGCAACAAAGCGTTTATCAAATCGTCGGTGGAACAGAGTTATTCGGCCCTGCTGGCTAAAAATGATATTTCGGTAGAACAGGCCCGGATGAAACGTGCCGTGGAGAGCACTACCAATGCCATTATCGACTCCATTGTTCAAACTTCCCGGTATGCGGAAACTGCACAGGATGATATCGATTTTAGTGCGCTGAAAACGGCCATCGTGGACCAAAACATCCGGGCAGGCGAAAATATTCATCCCACTGATGATGCCGGCTTCAATATGCAGAAATTTGAACGAGTGATTGCCGGTGAAACCTACAAAATAATTGAAGCCAACAAGCTAAACGTGAGGTACAACTATCAGGCCGACATCCTTATCTTTGTTTTGTTAGGCGCTTTATCCCTGGTGTTTGCATTCCTGCTGAAGCATGAAGATAAGAAAAAGGGTTACGGAATTGAGCTGCCCAATATTGAGGAGTAGGTTCATCTTTTAGCTGCTCTAAAGTCATCATTTTCATTTTCGGTTTTGTTTCCATGGTAAACAATCTTTATTTTCATATTTCATCTTCTATCTTTTCAAAAAGTGTTGGGTCATACGTAAATTTGGCTTTGTCAATATTGTAATAGATTTTGTTGCGTGACTTTCGATCCAAATTTGAAACGAAATCAATTGCCTCTTCTAAAAAAATGATTTCGAATTTTGCCTTCATCTAAATTTTAATATCGTATAAAGTTGGTGATAAGTTCCAATATAGGGAAACAATTTTTGTTTTTTTTAATTCTCTCAAAAATAGGCTTCATGCCCGATCAGTTTTATCCGGGATTTAAAGTCAGTATGTTTTGTGTGGATCAGATAATTGTAAAACTTGCAATGGAGAATTCCTCCCGGGCAATTTCCCATTATGAAGCCATTGTTAACAGATGTATGGTTTTGCATCCTCTTATAAATTCGCTAAAAATGAACCCCACAGTGGTTATTCGATGTATTGAATAGATTTTTAAATAGCCCAAAATCAAATTGCTCACAGAAAAAAGTGAGTTTATTGTGAGTTTTATTATAAGTGGGTGTGAGTTTTTTGTGTATAAATTAATTAGGAAAAAGCAACCATAGGGATTAAATTTGGACTATGTATTTTTAAAAATCATAAATTCTTGTGGTGCGATGTTGAAAATTACAATTTTAATTTAACTAAAACTAATTAGGTATGAAAAAGAACTGGTCTTTTTTAAGGTTAAAATGGAGTAAGTGCATAGGCCTTTCCAACTTAATGACATTCACGTTATTGTTTTGGAGCTTATCTCTTTTTTCCATGAATGAGACAAATCAAACCAATACAATTGGTGGTGATGGATACCAGGGTATAAAAAGCGATAGGTTGATAACTCAAAACAATGCTGTTATTGAGGATGCTCAGCAGCCTGCTAAAACGGTAACTGGTAAAGTCGTGGACCCAAAAGGAGAACCTATCCCCGGTGCATCAATTGTTATTAAAGGAACCATCATGGGTACCGTCAGCGACATGGATGGCAACTTTACTCTGACCGAGGTGCCTGAAGATGCTGTATTATCTGTCTCATTTCTGGGTATGGCAACCTTGGAAATGAGCGTGACAGGACAAAGCCAATTTAATATTGTGCTTCAGGAAGAGGCTATTGGACTTAAAGAGGTCGTGGTTACAGCTTTAGGTATTAAGCGTGAACAAAAAGCCTTGGGATATGCCGTACAGGCAGTGGAAGGTGAAACATTATCCACTGTAAAGGGGATAGATGTGGGAACCTCTCTTACAGGTAAGGTGGCCGGATTGCTGGTAAAAAACAGCACCGAGTTTGCGGCTGAGCCTGATATTCTTATCCGTGGAGAAAATCCCCTGTTGGTAATCGATGGTGTTCCCTATCAGAACATGAGTTTACGTGACATTCCCTCCGATAATATTGAGGATATCAGTGTTCTGAAAGGTGCTACTGCTTCTGCACTTTACGGTTACAGGGGTGGAAGTGGCGCTTTAATGGTCACCACTAAAAAAGGAATGGCTAATCAGGGGTTAACCGTTTCGGTGAACAGTGGAACCATGTTTACCGCCGGTTATCTGGCAATACCAGAAATGCAATCGGTTTATGGTCGAAAAGTGAATGCCAATACTAACCAATATGTTGGTTCGGGCGACGGTTCCTGGGGACCTCCCATGGAGGGACAGGAAGTGATTCAGTGGGATCCCATTTCCAAATCGTATAAACCTATGCCCTATCTACCCATTGGCAAAGATAATTTTGATAACTTTTTGGAGCAGGGTTACATTTTAAACAACAACGTGAGTATTGTTCATCAGGGAGAACATGGCAGCCTGCGTTCCTCTGCCACCTGGGTTCGAAATAAGGGACAATATCCCAACTCCAGACTGGATAAATACTCATATTCTCTGGGGGGAGACATGGAATTAAATAAATTTACTCTCTCCTCTTCCCTGGCATACAATAAGCAGTATTCGCCCAATATCGGGTTTGGAGGTTATACGGGTTACGACCCTATGTACAACTTGCTTGTTTGGTCATCACCCGATTATGATATCCGGCAATACAAAGATTATTGGCTGGTGGAGAATGAATCTCAAAACAGCAGTTATACTTCAATCAACAACAATCCCTATTTCGACAGGTACGAAAGGCTCCATCAGGTGGACAGGGATATTTTTAACGGCTCTTTGTCGATAAGCTATGAGGTTCTGCCCTGGCTGAAAGCTACTTTGCGTTCAGGGTTTGATATTTACAGTGAAAAGCAGGAGATTAGGATTTCCATGGGCTCTTTCCAGGGGGGTGGAAGTTCCACTGTAATCAGAGGAGGAACACAAATTTGGGGTGAATCCAGGAAGGGTTCTTATAATGAGGGGCTTGGTAGAGGATACAGCCTCAATAATGACTTTATCCTAACGGGCGAAAAATCATTTGGTGATTTTAATCTGGATGGTTTGGCTGGCGGAACCATTTTTTATACGCAGGATGAAGGCATTGAAGCAAGGACTCAGGGCGGACTCTCCATCCCCGGATTTTATTCGCTAAAGGCTTCTGTGAATCCGGCTGCCGTCAGTTCCAGACTATACGAGCGTCGCGTTAACAGTCTGTTTGGACAGTTGTCGCTAGGATGGAGAAGCCTGGTTTTCGTGGAAGGGACGCTTAGAAACGATTGGAACTCTACTTTGTCTAAGGATACCCAATCTTATCTTTATCCTTCTATTGCCTCCAGTTTTATCGTTTCAGAAGTGTTACCTGAAATTGACTGGCTCTCCTTCTGGAAGATACGTGGTTCCTGGACAGCTTCTAAAACACCTGCCGACATCTACGAAATAAACACCGTATATTCTATTAAATCCAATGCCTGGGGTAATTTGAGTACGGCCACCTATCCTACTACTATCCGGGGTTCTGAAGTTAACCCGGAAACTGCTCACACTTTCGAAATAGGTTCGCTGATCAACGTCTTTAACAACAGGGCCTCCCTGGATGTTGCCTATTATCAGAAAAGGATGTTCGACTTTATAAAATCAGCCGGTATCAGTTCCGCCTCCGGATATTCATCTAATCTGATTAATATTGGTGAGGAGATTACCAGAAAAGGGGTTGAAATTTCTGCAAATGTTACACCGATACGCAATAGAGATTGGAGGTGGGATGTTTCCGCCAACTGGTCTAAATATGCCCGCTACTACACCAAGCTGGACGCCGAATTTTCTGCCGACAGACCCTGGGTAAAAAAGGATGAAAGGGTGGACCATTATATTTATCGTGATTTTCAGAAAGACTCTCAGGGAAATATCATCTACAGTAACGGACTGCCCCTATATTCTTCTTACGATCAATTGGCCGGATATTATGATCCGGACTGGATATGGGGTTTAGCCTCTTCTCTTCGATATAAAGACTTCACCTTTAGTATATCTGCCGACGGACGGGTAGGAGGACTGGCCCAAACCACCACCGAAATGTACATGTGGATTTCCGGGAACCATCCCAATTCAATTTCCGAAGAGCGCTATCTTGATGCGACTCAACCCGGAACAAAAAATTATATCGGAGAAGGTGTTCAGGTAGTTTCTGGTGAAGCCACTTACGACACCTATGGAAATATTATCAGCGACAACCGGGCGTTTGAGTCCAATAATGTACCTGTAACCTATGAAAGCTATATTAAGAGGATACATAAAGGTACAGCCTGGGGTGGTTCAGCATCTCCTTACGATCTATATTCTACCACCTTTTTTAAAATAAGAGAGATGTCGCTTACCTACAACCTTCCGCGAAGTGTTTATTCTAAGATCTCTGCCAAGTCGGGTTCTCTCTCTTTGATTGGACAAAATGTATTGTTTTGGGCCAAAGATTTTAAATATTCCGACCCGGATGGTGGCACCGAGAATTTTGCCGACCCTGCACAACGTTATATTGGATTTAACCTAAAAATGGATTTTTAGAGTAAACGGATAATCCTTTTTAAAATCCTGAAACTATATATCATTTAAAATAGAATTTAAAAATACAGAATATGAAACGAATCAATAAATATTTTGGAATCTTAGGTTTCCTCGTATTACTGTTTTCGGGGTGTGATAATTTTGATGATATCAACACCAATCCGGATACAACTACAGAGGCGAGCGCTTCATTGTTAGCCACTGAGGTGATTTTGGATATCCTAAAGTTTGGAGGCCGCGATGCCAAAGCAATGATTTCTGATAACGCCCTGCCTAAATATCTGGGATATGCTTCGGAAGGTCAGATGGCTACTCAATACAATTTGCTGGGTAGTACCGGCTTTGGAGTTTATACTGTACTTCCAAACTGCGACAAAATGGTTGAATACGCTCAGAGAGGCGATAATGAGGATGCCTATCGTGGACTTGCCAAGTTTGTAAGTGCCTTTATGTTTTATCAATTGACCTTGCAGGTAGGTGATATACCTTACAGCGAAGCCAATAAGGGTGCAGAGAGTCTTTACAAACCAAAGTATGACCTTCAGGAAGATGTTTTAAGGGGTGTATTAGATGAATTGAAAGAAGCCGACCAGTTTTTTGCCAAGGGTAAAACCTTTGCCGGAGACCCGACCCCTTTTAATGGCGACCCTGTGAAATGGCGTCAGGCAACCAACTCCTTTGCACTTAAAGTGCTTATGACCCTAAGTAGTAAAGAGGGGAGCTCTTCCTTGAATATCAAATCGCGCTTTGCCGAAATTGCGACAGCAGGGAATATTTTCGACGGAAGCGCCGATTTTTTAGGATTGGTTTATTCATCCATCAACAGGCATCCAATGTATAGCACCAACGACCTGTTTACCAAAAACACGTTGGTCAGTTCATTGGTTGTTGACAACTTGAGTGACCTGAATGACAGGCGGTTGTATTATTTTGCCGAACCAGCTCCGGCAGAGATTACGGCAGGGAGAACTGAATCAGAACCGGAGGCTTATGTAGGCCCTGATATTTCCATGGACTATACCGTTATGACTGCTGACCACAGCGCAGGCAAGTATTCAATAATTAACTATCGTTATTTAAGGGAGGAGGCAAGTGAGCCCCGCAGGTTGCTGACTTACGCCGAGCAGCAATTAATCCTGGCTGAAGCCCGAATACTTGGGTGGATAACCACCGGTGATGCAGAGACCTATTATCAACAGGGGGTAAAGTCTGCGTTGGCTGCTGTTATGGCAACAAAGCCTGAGTATGCTCATGGAATGGAAATAGACCAGGCCTATATCGATGGTTATTTTACCGGAGAGGCTGATTTTAAGGCTACTGCTGATGAACAACTGAAGCAAATCTGGATGCAGCGCTACCTTCTTAATTTTATGCAGGATCCAATCACCAGCTACTTTGACTATCGGAGAAATACCTATCCAGAGTTTCCAATCAATCCGGCCAGCAGCATGAATGAAAATAAAAGAGATGCTATTCCTATGCGTTGGCTCTACCCAAGTTCGGAAACAGATTATAACCGCGACAACCTTATAGAAGCGCTAAACCGTCAATACGAAGGTTACGATGAAATTAATAAACTCATGTGGTTGTTGAAATAATGATGTACGATAACAGAATGGGCCATTTTATTAAATCAAATGGCCCATTCTTTTATTTTTTTCTTATTAAAGGATGAAATAAGATGAGACTTTTGAATCACATATTGGCTCTTACTGTTTTAATTTCTTCTTGTCAGATGAAAAAGTCCGATTCACAGGACGGCAAAGCATTTGAGAGATTATCAAAGAAAACTGAAAGCGCAAGAAGGGGATGGGATTTAGTCTGGTCCGACGAATTCAACTACAACGGTTTGCCCGATTCCACCAAATGGAACTACGATACCAGGGGCAATGCTTATGGTTGGGGAAATAATGAACTGCAATTCTACACCTTAGCACGGGAAGAAAACGTTAGGGTTAACGGGGAGCATCTGATTATAACGGCACGCAATGAAGAGCGGGGTGATCATGATTATACCTCGGCACGGCTTACCACCAAAGGGAAAGGCGACTGGCTTTACGGACGGGTGGATGTAAGAGCCAAACTGCCGTCAGGACGGGGTACCTGGCCCGCCATCTGGATGCTCCCTACCGATAATGCCTATGGCAAGTGGCCCGGCAGTGGTGAAATAGACATTATGGAGCATGTGGGATACGATCCCGACTCAATACACACTACCGTGCATACCGGTACTTTTAACCACATCAAAGGCACGCAAAAGGGGAAATCTTTTTATGTGCCCGACAGTGAAGAGACTTTCCATCTGTACGCCATTGAGTGGTTTCCCGAAAAGATAGACTTTTTTATCGATGAGACTAAGGTCTTTACCTTTAAAAATACCCGTGGTGGCCCTGATGAGTGGCCCTTCGACAAACCCTTTCATCTGATATTGAATATTGCCGTGGGCGGCAATTGGGGTGGAAAACACGGGGTGGATAACAACATATTTCCTGCCACCATGGAAGTGGACTATGTGCGTGTTTATAAACGGCAATAGTATTGATCTCAGATATTTTCAAAATATCCAATGTGGATAGCCGTAACCTTTCACGAACCTGATTTTTGTATATTACCATCTACTACTGACCGATAAAAAAAATAGATTCTTTCGCTCCATTGTCCCGCGCGGGTGGGACTCAGAATGACAGCGAGAAGTGTCCGAATAAGGCCTTCCGGCAGCTGCCGGAGAGAAATCTCATCCACAAAATGATGTACATCGTTTTGTGGATTCCTAAACTACCCGGGGTTATGCATAGGAAACTCTTCCAGAACTTCCACGTAGAGGGAGCAGGTTCTGGAGGAGTTTCCCTCTCGTGTGATAGTGTAGAGTTTACAAAATTCTGTCATTGGTAGTCCGGATGCCTCGGGAAGGAATCTTCTCAATTTTACTCGGTCACTACTGATTACTGTCCATCCTTTATCACAACCTCACTAACCCTTTTCCCATCCTGGGTTTCAATGGTGATGAGGTATTGACCAGGCAGCAAGGTGCTCGTGTTGATGGTGCTTTGCGAACCACGCGTTAAGATTTCCAGAACCACCTGCCCGCTTAGGGATGAGAAGGTCACCCGATTGATATCTTTCGCGTTCTTCAGATAGATGAGGTCGTTGAACGGATTGGGGTAGATGCTGAATTGGTCATTTTTTTCAACATCCCCAATACCTGTTGAACCATTGGTCAGTTGGATATCGTCCACCTTAAGCTCCGAACCGACGTTGTTGCCTGAAAAGATATTTATAAAAACCTTCTCGGGTGAGCTGCCGGTAGGGAAGTTGATGGGGAGCACAAAGTTTCCATCTGATCCGGCGGATGTAATGTCGAGTTGACTGTTGGTAATAATGGTATTGCCACTGGTAAAGTATACCTGAATATAACCAGCGTCGGAGCCACTGGGAGCGTATTTATAAGCGCCCGTCAAAAACAGAGGTTTATCGGTGTAGGGCACACCGCCATCCGTCCATAATGCATCGCCGTACGACAATACACCGGGCACAGGAGTATTGCTTAAAATAGTGGGAACCGTGGTTAATTGTGCGCCATAGGTACCCGAGTGCGAATCTGTGGTTTTAACCACGTTGGTTGTTTCGTCGTAGGTAAGCATCGTATTGCTCGATGTCCAGTTATCGGGCTCTTCAATGGAAAAATCTTCCCAGTTCTCGAAGCTGTAATTGGATACCTGGTAAGAGGTGCCATTATATGAAAATCGCAGGTTATCCACCATCACCCAGCTTCCGGTTTTAGGGGTGTAAATAGGAAAATTAAGTTCCTTTGGGATGCTGCTTGCAATGCCAATCATGATGCTGTCGGCTGCGGTGGCTGCTCCGGCAAACAAGTCAAGGGTCAGGGTAGTCCATGAGCTTTGGCTACCGGTGATGGGTTGAAGCTTATTGACAATCGCCTCTCCGTCTTTGGTCATCCGCACCCATACCACCCCGGCATCACCCGGCTTGATATCATACTTTAAATCTATCTTAAACTCATCCACCAGCCGGTTCCAGGGAATTCCTTTGGGTGGAAACTCATAAATAAATTCCCCCAGAACGGCGTAGCCTACGGGCACCGGGTTGGGGAAGCTTCCCTGATCCTCAACGGTTGTAAGTCTTAGCGAATAATCTCCATTTCCTGTATTAGTGTCGGTAGACCTCATGGTACTTAAGGGTGCCGAGGCAGGATTAACATCGGTGAACCAGTCGGAAGGGCGCTGAAACAGAACGGGTGCGCTCCAACTCTCAAAGCCGCCGTTTACAATGGGTGCTTGCGCCAGTATGGTGACAGGCAGCAAAAACATTAAGGATAAAGACCATTGGATTTTGAAAAGAGGTAATGATTTTTTCATAAGGCATTAAATTTTAAAGAAAGACTTAATTATTATCTAATGCACCTACAGCAAGGGCCAGTGTTATTAAGATTTTCAAAATATGCCGCTTGTGCAATCAGGACAAACACCTCCGAAAGTTACGACAAAAAAAAGGTAAGCGCCACTTTTTTATGATATTTATCATTGTGGAGCCAAAGTTTTTTTGCATTTAAAAGATTTGACCTTTTGATATTCCTGGTTTGATATTCAGTTGTTTAGATTATTGCAAACCCGCTTTTTTTTTCTATGTTTGCCTTCTGTTTTTTTATTTCGGTTGTTTTAGTCCTTAACCAGAATGACGATCAACTTTTTAGTGTAAGGTGATGATCTAATGCAGCTGAAATTGAAAGTTTATTTTTTTATTCATACCATACTTCTAAACCCTTTTGCATGAAGCAACTTATATTATCGATAGCGGTTTGCTGGTTTTCGGTTCAGGTCTCTCTGGGCGAAGGTTACCAGGTTAATCTGCAGGGACAAAAGCAAACCGGAATGGGGCATACCGGCACCGGATTATTGTTGGGCCCTTCGTCCATACACTTTAATCCCGGGGCGTTATCTCTCCTCAAGAACCGCTTCAGCTTTTCGGCAGGCGTGAGTGGCGTGCTGTCGTCCAATACCTTTGTGAAAACACAGCCTTCGGTGTATGAAGCTACCAGTGACAATCCCATGGGCACGCCCTTTTACTTCTACGGTGCTGCCAAAGTGAGCGATAAAATGACGCTGGGCCTGGGAGTCAACAGCCCCTATGGTAACTCCTTAGATTGGGGTGAGAACTGGGATGGCCGTTATTTGATTCAGGATATTTCCCTTCAGGCCATTTTCATTCAACCCACCCTCTCGTATGCCATTACGCCCAATCTTAGCATCGGAGGTGGTCCTGTGGTAGCGCTGGGTAGCGTTGATTTGAGCAAAGCTCTGCCCTTGCAGTCGGCAGGCGGCGACGGGCAGGTTAACCTCAACGGAAGCACCACCGCCTATGGGTTTAACGTGGGTTTGTTTGCCAGGTTGACACCCGAAATTTCGGTGGGAGTGAATTATCGTTCTAAAATTTTAATGGAGATGGAGGAGGGAGAGGCTCATTTTCGAGTTCCTGAGAGTTTGCAAGCCAATTTTCCCGAGGACAATACCTTCTCGGCAGAGTTGCCCATGCCCGCGAATTTAACCTTTGGCCTGGGCTGGCAGGTGACCGACCGCTGGCTCCTTGCTGTGGATTTGCAGCATGTGCGATGGTCGGCTTATCAATCGCTTAATTTCGATTTTACCAATAACACGCCGCTGCTGGCAGATTCGGAAAATATCCGCAATTTTGAAAACACGATGATTTACCGCTTTGGCTTCGAGTATCGGGCCGCCGAAAGCCTTAAATTGCGTGGAGGTCTCTATTATGACCAAACGCCCATCCCCGAAGATTATTTGACCCCGGAAACTCCGGGGGCTAACAAGACCGGTATCTCAACAGGTTTCTCCTGGAAACTCTCTTCCCATTTCGACCTGGATGCTTCGCTGCTCTACATCATTGCCGAAGATCGCACCGACGGCTATGCGCCGCAAAATTTTTATGGCACCTATTCGGCCAACGCGTGGATACCCGGCCTGGGAGTGAGTTGGAAGTTCTAAAGTTTGTGTTTTGAAAATCTTGTCACGAAACTTATCTCGTTAAATAAGCTTATTGTTATGCAAAAAATACTTTATTTTATAGTCGTCCTTATCTTTGTAACATCCTGTGAGTCGGGCATTGATGTGCCAAGCGCCAAGCCGGGAGAAGCCGATTTTACACTGTTTGTATCTTTGGGCGACTCTTACACCGCCGGTTATACCAACGGTGCTCTTAGCGCCGAAGGGCAGCAGACCTCTTTCGCCTCTTTGCTGGCTCAACAAATAAGCTGGGTTTCAGCACAGAATTACTCCATTCCTCTTTTACCCCCGGGCCAGAGCGTGGGTTCATCGCTAAAGGGTGAGATGGTATTGGTTAACTCACAAAGCGGCCCTGCGCCCATCACTACCGATGGAAATCCCGAACTGCTGACCAATCCCGAAACCTGGATCAACCAAGATGGTCCCTATCAAAATCTGGGCATTCCAGGCGCAAGGGTATTTCATTTAACGGCTCCTGCCTATGGCAATCCTGCTAATGGTGCTGGTAACTTTAATCCATATTATGCACGTTTTGCATCAAACCCCGGTCTCTCTACGGCACTGTCGGATGCATTGGTACAGGAACCTACTTTTTTCAGCCTGTGGATTGGGGGTAACGATGTGTTGGCTTATGCACTTGCCGGGGGCGAAGGTGGTACTGCAGGGACCGGCGGCAGCGACATAACCCCGCTTGCGGTATTTCAGCAAAGTTATGAGTATTTGCTGAACCAACTGACTTTGGAGAATGCGAAGGGTGTGACTGCCACCATACCTTCCATTGACCGGTTGCCCTATTTTAATACCGTTTTGCCCAATGCGCTTACATTGAACGCAGATCAGGCTATTGCATTACAGAGTGCTTACGCCGATTATAACACGGCTGCTGCTCAATATGGGTTAGAGCCAATGACGTTTATCGAAGGCAATAACTTTTTTGTGATCGAAGACGAAAACCATCCCCTGGGAAGAAGGCAGATAAAAGCTGCTGAAAAGCTGCTTCTTAGTTTGCCTCGTGAAAACATAACGGCTGCCGGCTGGGGTTCCCAGGTACCTGTTCCGGCCCAATATGTGCTTGATGAGCGAGAGCTGCAGTCTATTGGAGAGGCAACGGATGAATTTAACGGTGCCATTATAATGATGGCCGAAAAATATGATCTTGCTTTGGTCGACCTGCCCGGCTTGCTCAATACAACAGCAGCGGGCTATATGCTCGACGGGGTCACTTATCACAATGGCTACATCACAGGCGGGTTGTTTTCACTCGACGGCATTCATACCACCGGCCGCGGCTCGGCTATTGTAGCCAATGCCTTTATTGAAGCCATCAACCGGAAATATAACAGCACCATCCCTTACGTGGATGTGAACAGCTTGTGGGGCATTGAATTTCCCTGATTCCTGAGTTACCCACCTAAAGAATATTCGGATTATTTAATTGAGGAAAAACTGTTAATGGTAAACGTAGAGACAAGGCATGCCTTGTCTCTACTGCTATTTCGTTTTAACCGGTGGTACCGGTATCTCCGGCAGGGGCTTACGGTCTTTCATCTCTTCCAGTATCACCTCAATGGCCTTATTCAATTGAGCATCCTCACCCATAAACTCTTTGTAAGGATCGTTTTCAACTTCAATGTCGGGAGATACACCTTCGCCTTCTATCATCCAGTTTCCGTTCATCGAAAGGGAGGTAAATTGGGGAATGCGCAGGTCGGTGCCATCCACGAATGGCAGTGAACCGGTAATGCCCACGATGCCGCCCCAGGAGCGGGTACCAATCAACTTACCCAGTCCCAGCGCCCGGAACCCGTGGGGAAACAGGTCGCCATCCGAAGCCGAATACTTGTCGATGAGGGTGACCATTGGGCCTATCAGTGTTTGCGCCGGAACGGGCGTCACCACCGGTGAGTTGCGCCGCATATTTACCCGGTAAGCTTCACGGGCCAGGCGCTCGAGTATCATGGGGGAGACGTTGCCGCCGCCGTTGCCCCGGTCGTCGATGATGAGCGCTTTTTTGTCAAGCTGGGGATAAAAATATTTCGCAAACTGATTCAATCCCGCCGGTCCCATGTCGGGAATATGGATGTACCCTACTTCCCCGTTGGTGGCTTCGTTTACCTTGCGGATGTTCTCCTTTACCCAGGCGTAGTAATAGAGGGGGCTTTCGTCGTCAACGGGCTCTACCAGTACTTTACGGGCGCCTGATGCAGTTGGCTTGCTGTTTACCAACAGCTCAACGGTTTGGCCGGCTTTTCCCACCAGCAGCGTGTAAAAATTATCTACGGTGGTGGTCGAAATCTGATCAACTGCGATTATAAAATCGCCGGGGTTCACATTTACACCCGGGGCACGCAGAGGGGATGCCAGCTGCTTGCTCCAGGGCGCTCCCTCCAATATCTGTTCTATCTTAAAGTAACCCGAGGGGTCATTGGAGAGTTTTGCTCCCAATAGTCCGGTTTTGATACGCTCTGCCTTTGGCTGGTCGCCGGGACTAACATAGGCATGGCCGGCATTGAGCTCGCCGATCATCTCGCCAATCACATATCCCAGGTCGGCGCGGTGATGCACGTGGGGAACCAGTTGGCTGTATTTCCCGCGAATGGCCGGCCAGTCCACGCCATGCATATTTTCCACGTAAAAGAAGTCCCGCATCTGGCGCCAGGCTTCATCAAATATCTGTTGCCATTCGGAGGCATAGTCTACCATTACCTTCATCTTAGAGAGGTCGACGGCCTCTTCAATTTTCACAGGGGAGGTCGGTAAATCCATCACCTGCCACTGCTTCTCTTTACCCACGAGCATCTTTTTATGGTTGGCCGAGAGGGTATAGTTGTAATCGCCCAGGAAGGTCTCCTTTTGTTTCTCCAAATTGTAAACCAACAGCCCGTTGCCCTCTTTGCCTCCCTGAAACATGCGGTTGTAATAAACATTACCGTCCACACAACTCAGATTGTAATAGTAAGCCGGATCGATGGGCAACGAAATGATGCGTTCGTGAATTCCATCAACATCTATTTTTACCGGTTCGGGGGTAGTTTTTTCTTCCTCCTTTTTCTTCTCTTTCCTGCTTTTCTCCTTTTCTTCCTTTTCATTCTCCTCAATGGCTTTTACCTCCGGATTTTTTGGGGCGAAGGGTGAAGGCGTTTCGTTACTTAAAAGGGCCATGTACACCCGGTAAGTGTTGATGTAGGCATGGTTCCATTCGGTATTGCTGTAGGTGGGATTAAAATCGCGCTCCGAGACAAACAGCAGGTACTTGCCATCGGACGAAAATACAGGGCTGTCCGATTCGTACCAGTTTTGAGTCACTTCATGGCGTGTTCCGGTTTCGATGTTCAGAAGCTGCACCGTGCTCATCCGGTTGGCATTGCCATCCGAAAAGGTGAGCCACTTGCTGTCGGGGCTCCACGAAAAATCGCCCAGGCGACTGTATTTACTCGAGGCCAGTTCGCGTGTATCACCACTCTCTACCTCGGTGAGCATCAGCCGGTAGTGTTGGTCGTTCCAGGCTATGTGGCGGCTGTCGGGGCTCCAGGCCATGTTGAATTTGTAGGTGTTGCCACCCCTGGTCAGTTGCCGCGGTGTGCCTTCGCCATTGGCCGGTTGCAGCCAAATTTCATATTCTCCGCTTTGGTCGGAAAGCCAGGCAACATATTTCCCGTTGGGCGACCACTCTCCATCCCGGTCGTGTATGCCCGATGTTCGGGTCATATTAAGAGTAATGCCTTTATCGGCCGGCACCGAGAAGAGCTCCCCACGGGCCGAAAACAGGACGCGCTCTCCGGCAGGAGAGAGACTGGCAGAGAAGATGCGTTTGGAGGCATCTATTAACTGGTCACGCCCGTTCACCATGTCGTTATTGATGGTGACCGGTATTTGGGTGCTTTGGTTGGTGCGGGTATCAAATTTATAGAGGAAACCGCCCTTTTCGAACACGATATTTTGTCCGTGAGAGGAGGGGAACTTGATGTCGTAATCGCTGAAGTTGGTGAGTTTTTCGGTCTCTTTGGTTTTCAAGCTGTAACGAAACAGGTTCATGGTGCGGTCGCGGTCGGAGAGAAAATAAAGAGCATCTTCAATCCACATGGGGAAAATGTTCTGGGCATTGGTGTTGGTAACGGCTTGCGTTTGGTGGGTGTTAAAGTCGTGCACCCATATTTCATCGGCCATTCCGCCGCGGTAGTATTTCCAGGTTCTGAATTCACGAAAAACGCGGTTGTAGGCCATTTTTTCTCCATCGGGGGAGTATGAGGCAAAGCCGCCCTCGGGCAGGGGAAGTTGCTGTGAGAGCCCGCCTTCAACCGGTACCTTAAAGAGTTGTCCCTTAAAATCGTTGAAGGTTTGCTTGCGGGAGCGATAGAGGATGTGTTTTCCGTCGGGGGTCCAGCCCAGCACGATGTTGTTGGGACCCATGCGGTCGCCCACGTCATCGCGGGCCAGGGTGGCGGTGTAGGTGAGGCGTTTGGGGATTCCGCCTTCAGCCGGCATCACATACACTTCGGTGTTGCCGTCGTATTGCCCGGTGAAGGCCAGTTGCGAGCCATCGGGTGAGAAGCGGGGGAACATCTCCATTCCTTCGTGGGAGGTGAGCTTTCGGGCCATACCGCCATCTATTGGCACCGAGTAGAGATCACCGGCATAGGTAAAGGCAATCTGGCTGTTGCCAATGCCCGGGAAGCGCATCAGGCGGGCCTCTTCGGCCATGAGTAACGCGGGCAGGCACAAGGTGAGAAGGAACAATAAGGTCTTTTTCATATCCACAATGTTTT
>JACDJC010001527.1_pt1 | contig 20296 bp, 11 predicted proteins | sample 7454191 | NCBI WGS metagenome assembly JACDJC01 (sample SAMN14253291, study PRJNA609438) | sludge metagenome | isolation source: sludge after 25d culture with pyrite and EDTA | collected 2018-12-20 | reverse complement strand
CTTTAACAAGTGAAAATATAGGCAAAGAAATTCATTATCTGCCGATATATCAGAAACCGGTAAAGGATTGAATGACATTTAATGAAATGGTGCTATTTTCAGACAGTAATTTTAAATCTGTAAAAAAATAGTAATTGCTCAAAATTGTTTGCTTATTTTGAAGTCTAATTATTTTAAAAAAATACTTCAATGATGAAAAAATCAAGAGCTGTTTTAGGTGTTATCTCCTTTTTATTGTCAGTCAATTTTTTGAGCGCACAAACATTAGAGCAGGTTTTAGAGAGTCATTTTCAGGCAGTCGGGCAGAAAGAATTGTTGAAAAAGCAAACTTTTCACATTAAAGCAGCTGTTCAGCAAATGGGAATGGAAATTCCGATGGAAATGAAAATTAAGCGTCCCAATAAATTCCGGATGGAGATGGAATTGCAAGGTAAAAAAATGATTCAGACCTACGACGGTGAAAAGGGATGGATGATTGCACCCTGGGTAAGCCCGGAGCCGCAGGATTTGTCAGGTGCGGAGCTTGATCAGGCAATGGAGCAGGCAAATATTGACGGGGAGTTGTATAGCTACAAAGAAAAAGGATTTACAGCCACTTTGCTCGGAAAAGTCAATCTTGACGGATCACCTGCATTCAACATCAAACTAACAGGGGAAGATGGAAATGCAAAAAATCTTTATATCGATGCTGACAGTTTTATGCTGAAAAAAGTGAAGGCGAAAATTGAGGCGCAGGGACAGGAGTTTGACATTGAGCAAAACTTCGGAGATTATAAAAACTTTGACGGAGTACTTATGCCGATGAAGATTGAAACAGTATCGCCCATGGGAAAAGCAACCATCTCTTTTGAGGATATAAAATTTGACGAAAAATTTGATGAATCCATCTTCTCGAAACCGTAAACAATTGTTTACAACCGCTTCACTGGAATGGCAATCGCTTTTTGATTAGCGCTGACCCTGAATTCACCGGGACAGGCAAGTCTGGCGGCGATGTCAGGTTTTTAGTCGCAAATAAGAACCTTATTTTTTCTTATTTTACATGGTGCGAAACCTGAGACAATTATATTTTGTACTGAAAAGGGTATCCGAAAGGGTATCCTTTTTTGTTTTTATTAGAATCTCTTATTCAACAACCCCGGTTTTAGGTGTCGAGTATTTCTTGGTTAAGCATTGATTAACATTGATTCTATAGCATATATTTTTGTGAGAAATGCTTTTCTCAATATCCTTTCTTGACAAAAAAAGGCCAAAATAATGTAATGACAACTCGAAAATCATAGCATATATTTTTGTGAGAAATATTTTTATTAGTATGTTTGTTGGCTAAAATAATTGTAAAAAAAATCAAAATAATGTAAATTTAACTCAAAAATTATTTTATAGCACTGAAGTGCGGCATTAAAAATCTACAAAAACAATTAAAGCTACCGAAAAAATTACCAGAAAAATGAGAAGTTCGCCAAACTTTGCTCCTTTTTGCTTTGAATCAGAATAATTTTAACCAACAAACATGAATATTGTTTAACCAATTAATTTTAAAGTATGAGAATTTTATTTTTAATGTGGTCTTTACTCAACAATATATTGACCACAAAAAATTTTCGGGCAATGAGATTGATTTTTTACGCTTCAATTCTCATTGTAAATCAGAGCCACGCATTAAATGGCAACACCCAGTCAATCAAACTTAATCAGGTTGGATTGTCTGCAAGTGAAAAATCTAACAATGTTGTCTCTGTTCAGCAGCAACAGCGTACCGTTAAAGGTAGGGTAACTGACCAGAATGGAGAACCACTACCCTTTGTAACCGTTTTGGTAAAAGGTTCTAACATTGGAACTGCAACCGATGAGAACGGGTTTTTTGAACTTCATCTCAGTGATGATGCTACACTAATTTTCAGTTTTATTGGCTTTAGAGATTATGAAGTTTCAACTGCTGGCAAAACTACTATCAATGTTATTATGTTGGAGGAAAGTATAAAAATTGATGAAGTGGTTGTGACCGGATACAATGTCGTAGAAAGAAGACACTTGGCATCCTCAATTGAAATTGTTGATATGGAAAAAGTAATTAATCGGCCGATGATTAAACTACAGGAAGCTTTTGCAGGTTCTGTTGCTGGTGTTACAATGCTGCAGGGCAGTAACTTACCTGGCTCTGTTCCGGGTAGTATTTCAATTAGAGGAATCAGCACTCTCCAAAATGCTTCCCCGCTGGTTATTGTTGACGGGATAGAACAACCTTTGACTGATATTGACCCAAACCAGATAGAAAGTATTAATGTTTTAAAAGATGCTGCAGCTGCTTCTATGTACGGTTCAAGAGGTGCAAATGGAGTTATCGTCATTGAAACCAAAAGGGGTAAAACAGACAAATTTTCAGTAAATGTAAACTCTTGGTTTGCAGTACATAATCCTATCAATTTACCCAAGTTTGTAAATTCAGCTGATTTTATGCGCTTAAGAAATGAAGCAAGTAAAATCCAGGGGCAAGTCGACCTTTATACTCCGGGTGATATCTCAAGAGCTGAAGAGGGATTATCACCAAATACAAACTGGCTTGATGAGATTATGGAAAGAACCGCAACCTCATACAACACAACAGCAAATATTTCGGGAGGTGGCGGTGTTGGAACTTTCAACCTGATGCTTGGGTATGTGGAAGAAAACGGTTTAAATATTATTGAGGGATCTGATAAATTCAGTGCTCGTTTTAATACAAATATTAATATAGCAGATCGTTTTATTCTGCTAGCTGACTTTTATGCACATCGCCTCAAAGTTGACAGATTGAGAAGAAATAATGACGGACACGGATTGTATCAGGTGGCATGGAGAATGAATCCAACACAAGATGTTTATTACACAGATACAGATATTCCGGATCACTTTAGATTACACAATGACTTGAACCCTATTGCCTTTATCCAAAAAGGAGGTACTTGGAATTACATGTACGATAAAAGTACAATTAACTTGCGACCACGATATTACATTACAGACAATCTGAATTTTGAGGGTAATGCTTCATATACCATTGATAAATCAGCAAGTAAGTGGAGAAGGCTTACCAGTAAATATTATGATGCCGAAGGAAAACCTGTAACATCATGGCCAAATGATATCGGCTCAGAACAGGGCGTTAGCCAAAGTCAGTTGACCGGTAGAGCATTACTGAATTTTGAAAAAGAATTACGCGAAGGGAAAGATAAAGTTTATGCTGTTGCCGGTTCTGAAATCATGTCATATGTTTATACCGATTATAGAGAAATAACAAAAGCTTCTTTCTTTACAAAGATTAACTACTCATTTGATAACAGATATCTTTTAGAAACAACTTTCAGAGCAGATGGTAGCAGCAAATTTGCTCCGGGACATCAATGGGGTTACTTCCCATCCTTTTCATTAGGATGGAATGTTCATAATGAAAGCTTTTTACTTTCTGCCAAAGAATCAGGTACTATTTCTAACCTAAAACTCAGGGCTTCATGGGGTAAAATTGGAAATGAAAATGTGGCCCCATACCTCTGGCAAGAAATTGTAAATACTTGGGGATGGACTATGCGTGTCCCAAATCCAGAGTTTACATGGGAAAACCAAAAACAATGGAATTTAGGAGTAAATTTAGGATTATTACGTGATAAATTCACTCTAACTGCTGATGTTTATAAAAAACATTCGTACGATTTAATCTATTCTGATTTTCCTGTTCCGCCTCTGACAGGTTCTCATACTTTAATTTCAGCAGTGAATATTGGTGAAGTTGACAATGAAGGCTGGGAAGTTTCTGCAAAATGGGCAGACAAGATAGGTGATTTCTCTTATAGCATACGAGGAATGTTATATGATAATAAAAACAAAGTGATGAAAGCCGGGTATAGTTCATCTGACACCCTGATTTTTAAGGGAACAAACGATAGAATATGGTTCCGCGGAATTCCAATCGATAATTATTATGGATTTGAAACAGATGGATTTTTTAAAGACCAGACTGAAATTGACGCAACACAGGCAAAGTTTCCCAATACTCTACCTGGTGACATAAAGTATGTTGACCAAAACAATGACGGTATCATCAATGATAAGGACAGAGTATTTCTAGGTGATCCAGCTCCTCATTACAACTATTCAGTTATGTTGGATTTGAGATATAAACATTGGGACTTTAGTACGCTTGGCGTTGGTGTTGGAAAAAGGACAGGCAGATTGGGTGGACAGGAAGGATTTCCTGTTTTAGTGGATGGCGCCAGTAATAATTTGGGTGCTCCACGTCAATATTATGCCGACAACCGCTGGACTCCGGAAACTCCGAACAGCAGATTTCCACGAGTCTGGACAGGAACAAGCACAAACACATATCTAAGTGATGTTTGGTTAAGTAATGCTGCTTTCTTTAGAATTAAATCTCTGCAGGTAGGATACTCATTCCCAACTATTGGGAAAAACATCAGAAATCTTCGGATATATTTCAATGCGCAAGATTTTCTAACCATCACAAAATGGGAAGGACTCGAACCGGAGCGCGATGGAGGAAATGGCGCCTATCCTAGAATGGCTATTTACAACTTAGGTTTTCAGGTAACATTATTTTAATTTTTTAAAAATCGAAAACAATGAAAAAAATTATATTTATAACAATAATTTTGTTTACTACTATCGGATGTACTGATTTTTTAGATAAAAAAGATCCTACTGCAACTACATTTGTTGAATTTTTTAATGATGAAGAAGATTTAAGACGAGTCATTTACAGTAGTTATTTGGATGTATTCACACACCCAACCCTACTTCAAACTTTATTTTATATGGATGAGGGAAAATCTGATAATGCTTATAGCCGCGTTCAAGGGCATTATCATCAAAATATTGCCAATGGGAATTTCAACAGCAATAGTACTGACTTTCTGTATTATTATGAGCTATACATGAAGCATTTAGGGCGATTAAACACCTTTATTGCTGCGGCTGATATTCCTTATGTGGAAGATGAAGCAGTCAGGCAAAAATACAAAGGAATCCTTGAAGCATTGCGGATTTGGCATTATTTCAGGTTAACCACAAGATGGGCAAATGTGCCTTTCGTATTGGAGCCTGCTGATTTGGAATCGGCGCGCCAACCTGCAAAACAAAAAAAAGAAATTTTAGAAGTACTTTTCCCTTTGGCTGAACAAATAGCACAAAAGCTGCCGGCAGATGAATATACTTCTGACAAATACATGTTCAATAGATATTCCTTAAAAGCTTTAACCATGCGCTATGCTTTGTATAATGAGAAATATGAACTGGCTGCAAAATTAGCAAAAGAAATTATTGATAGCGGGAAATATGGTCTGCATCCTGTCTATGGCGATTTATTTTTATACAAAGCCTGTTCTGACAACAATGAGTTTATTATGTGGTTTGATATGCGTAGCCATAATAACTCTGCAACGCAGTCTTTTCAGCATCTGGGACCACACTACAGAACAGGAAGAGGCCAGTCATATACAGTTCCAACAAAGTCTTTGGTAGATGCTTACTGGACAAAACAAGGCAGAGCAATTGACAAATGCCCCTTACATTCAAAAGAAGAATATGAATTAAATCCTAATCTAAACAGAGATCCAAGGTATGGCGTGTCAATAATAGGACATGGTGACATATTTTATGGGGATGCAATAGATATTTATGATGAAGACTCTCCGATGCATTTTCAAAAATTAAGAGGAAGTAAAACAGGATATTGGTTCAGAAAGTTTGTTGATGAATCAGATGCTTTTAAAAGTGGCGGATCAATGGAATTCCCTTTATTGCGCTATGCTGAAGTGCTATTAACCTATGCAGAAGCCAAAATAATGCAGAACGACATGGATGAACTAGCTAAAAAATGCATAAATGATATACGGGAAAGGGCAGGCCTGGATATGAGTATAGCTGATGTAACATTACCAGATTATTCTTCATATTCGCAGAAACAGTGGATAGAACTCATAAGAAATGAAAGAAGAGTTGAGCTTGCCGGTGAAGGTATCCGCTATGATGATATCATTAGATGGAGAATAGCCGAAGATGTTTTAAATAAACCGGCAGAAGGACATACACGAATTGTTGATGGAATTAGAGAAACACTAAAAGTTGAAGACAGGTCATTTAAATCATTTAATTATTTATGGCCATTCCATGAGAACAGTTTAAAAGTTGAACCCGGATTAATTCAAAACCCAGGATATTAAAAAAAAAATATATTTTAAAAAAGTGGGCTAGTTATCTGGCCCGCTTTTTTTAAAACAAATTAGACTGTTTTTTATTATTTTTACCATTTAGTAATAAATAACAATTTTCTCTAATCAGGGGTTACAGATAAAACTCATCAATTATGACAACAAAAATCAATCAAAGCCGGCGAAAATTTCTGAAGACAGCCGGAATTGGGCTGTTGGGATTTCCCGTTATTTCTCATGCATTCTCAGGAGTTGCACCCAGTGACAAAATCAGGGTTGCACATGTTGGCACCGGAAACATGGGAGGTTCCCATATACGCTGGTTTGCCGCTTTCCCTGATGTGGAAACCGTTGCGCTTTGCGACGTGGACAAACTTCATCTGGAAGGTGCAGGAAAATTACTTCAGTCGCTTAAATCATCGGCAAAACCTGATTTATATTCCGATTTCCGGCGGATTATTGACCGGAAAGATATTGATGTTGTAACCTGCGCAACACCCGACCACTGGCATGCTTTGGTGGCAATCATGGCTTTTGAATCGGGGAAAGATGTGTATGGAGAAAAACCTTTATCCTACTCTGCCAGAGAAGGACAGGCTATGTTGGGTGCTTTGAGAAAACACAATAGGATTTTCCAGTTGGGTACACAAATTCATGCAGGCGAGAACTATCACCGGGTAGCTGAAATTATTCAGTCAGGTGTTTTGGGAAAAATTCACACGGTTCGTTTGTGGAAAACAGGCGGTACAACAGGAATGGGATTTCCGCCCAATGAAGCACCCCCGGAGCATTTGGACTGGGACATGTGGCTTGGACCCGCCCCTTACTCGGAATATACACCGGTGAAATGCCACCGGACCTACCGGAGCTTTTTTGATTATTCAGGCGGTGTGTTTGCCGATTTTTGGTGTCATATTGCCGACATTATGTTCATGTCAGTCAGTCCTGATAACCTGACCTCAGTTGATGCACGCGGAGAAATCCCCACCGACGGCATTGCCGACACCCCTAAATGGATTGACGTGGATTTCAAGTTTAAGGATTTGAACGTTTTTTGGACTACGACACCACCCGACACTCCCGGTGCTGAAGGGATGCACATCGGTGCTCATTTTGAAGGAGAAAACGGCACTTTAACTTGCGATTATGAAACACGTACCATTAGGATTGGAAATGAAACATTTGCCGACTTGCCAGAAGTTCCAAAAGCATTAATCCGCTCTCCCGGGCATCAGCGTAATTTCCTTGATGCTGTAAAATCACGCACCCAACCGGAAAGCAATCTGGAATATGCACGAAAAATGACGCTCCCCATGCACCTGGCGCTTATCTCATTCCGTCTTAAACGAAAACTCAACTGGGACAGCACCGGAGAAAAGTTTGTTGGAGACCCGGCAGCAAACTTTTTGCTGTCGCGAAAATATCGTTCACCCTGGAAATTACCGGATTATTCAATTTAAAAAACAAAACTTATGAGAAATATATTGCTGTTTTTACTGTTTTTGATGCATACTGTTTTGGGATTTTCGCAGGAAAATTCCGGATTTGTTTCGCTGCTTAACGGGAAAGACCTGACAGGCTGGATTATGCCGGGAAAGACTCCCGGATTTCAAGTGATAGACGGAATAATGGTTGCTGAACCGCCAAATGGCAGCGATATTTTTACAAATCAGGAGTATGCAAATTATATTTTTCGGTTTGAATACCTGCTCTCGAAAGTGGGAAACGGCGGGGTTTTAATTCGCTGCTCTCCGCAAGATCCATGGGGCACAGGCGTAGAGGTGCAGCTTCTTGCACCCTGGACGCCCTACCGCGACGATTTGCACTGCACAGCTTCCTTGTACGGACACGTTGCAGTAACCAACCGACCCGATGAAACTACCGGCATCTGGCATGAAATGGAAATAAAGTGCGACAGAAATATTATCATCATCTCTGTTGATGGGCAGATGGCAACGGTTGCGGATATTGACACAGTAGAGAGTATGAGAGATAAATATATTGCAGGTGCAATCGGATTTCAGTCAAACCACAGCCACAAAGGGGAATTTATCCATTTACGAAACATAGCGGTCAGAGATCTGGATTTGGAGCCTGACTATGTAGCCGGAGGTTTTTACTTTGAAGATATTCGTTTTCGGGAACAGGCATGGAATGCTGCCCAATCAATAGGGGCACCAGTTGTTGGTCATTTAGCCAAATTGATGGATGATGAAAACCCGGTTGCTGAAGCTGGTGCCAAACAGATACTTTTTGATATTATTGCCAATGCAACTGCGCCCGATCAGACAAAAGCAAATCGGGATGAAATTATTTCGGCGATTAAGTCAGAAAAAAGCAACTCCCTTTCCGGAAAAGTAACCGCCTATCTACAGTGGTTGCTGGAAATGGCAGAAAGTACAGATTGAATGTATTTCTTTAAATTATCAGGAAATTAAGGGAAGCTGGGTTTAGCCTAAACCAATTAGTTTTTGTCGCTGGAATACTAAACCGGCATTGAGCAGTTCGGCAGAGTTCTGAATTTATTAAAATTGTTTTCAAAATTGCATCAAAACTGAACCGGAAAAATTGTAATTTCACCAAAAAAACAAAATGAAAAGAAACTTTATGCCAACCTTTTTGGCACTGACAATTCTTCTTTTAGCCTCTTGTGTCTCTTCAGACTCGGAAACGATAACTGGTCAGCGGGATCCGGTTGATTATGTAAATCCCTATATCGGAAATATCAGTCATTTGCTGGTGCCTACCTTCCCGACTATTCATCTGCCCAACAGCATGCTGCGCGTTTGCCCGGGAAGACGTGAGTTTTCTGAAATACAACTCAACGGTTTGCCTTTAATTTTAACTGCTCACCGGGGAGTATCGGCATTTAACCTGAGTCCCTTTCAGGGAGAGGAGAGTCAGCTCAAGCCGGTGATTCAATACCGTTATGATCAGGAACAGCTGACCCCTTACTCCTATTCGGTCTATTTGGATGAACAAAATATTCAGGTGGATTTTGGCCTTTCGCACCAATCGGCAGCTTATGAAATTCAGTTTGAAAATGATGCTCCTGCATGGTTAATCCTCAATTCGGCTGACGGAGAAATGAACTGGAACGGAGAATTCATCAGCGGATATCAGCATTTGGGAAATAACACCAAAGTTTACCTACATCTGACTCCCGATCTGTTGCCACAGCAAGTTTCCAAGCTTGAAGCGGACGGATTAACCGGCGGCAGCCGGGCAGAAGGTAAAAATGCCTGTCTGGTTTTAGACTATCCGCAGGGAACAAAAAAACTTAAACTGCATTACGGAGTCTCTTTTATCAGTGAAGCACAGGCAAAAGCCAACATGGAGCGCGAAGTGGCTGGCAAAACTGTTGCAGAACTCCAGTTGGCAGCGCGTGAGATGTGGAACAGGGAGCTTGGGAAAATCCGCGTAAACGGAGGCTCGGAAGATGAGTTGAAAGTTTTCTATACAGCTCTCTACCGCTGCCTCGAGCGTCCGGTAAATATTTCTGAGGACGGAAAATATTTCAGCGCTTTTCAAGGAAAGGTGATAGAAGATCAGGGGCGGGCATATTACACCGATGACTGGATTTGGGACACTTACCTGGCGCATCATCCCTTGCGCATTTTACTCAATTCCGAACAGGAAGAGGATATTCTCCACTCTTTTGTGCTGATGTCTGAGCAGATGGAGAATCCATGGTGGCCAAATTTCCCTGAAATTACAGGCGACGGTCGGCGGATGAATTCCAACCACGGAGTGGCATGCGTGCTGGATGCCCATCGTAAAGGGCTTAAGAATTTTGATGTAGAAAAGGCGTATGAGTATTGCAAGGCTGCTATTACCGAAAAAACATTAGCCCCCTGGTCAGGAAAACCTGCCGGTGAGTTAGACCGGTTTTATAAAGAGCACGGTTTTATTCCTGCACTGTATGAAGGCGAAAAGGAAACCGTTCCGGAAGTGCACTCTTTCGAGGGGCGCCAAACTGTTGCAGTAACATTGGGAACCGCCTATGATGAGTGGTGCCTGTCCCAAATTGCAGAAGAATTGGGAAAAACCGGTGAAGCAGAGTATTTTAAAAAGCGGTCGTTTAACTACCGGAACCTGTTCAATGAAGAAACGAAGTTTTTTCATCCCAAAGATAAAAATGGGAAATTTATTGAGCCTTTTGATTACAGATTTTCAGGCGGAATGGGAGCCCGCGCCTATTATGACGAGAACAATGGATGGACCTACCGCTGGGGTGTGCAGCACAACATTCCGGATTTAATTGATTTAATGGGAGGAAATGAGGAGTTCACCAAAAATCTGGATGCTACATTCACTGAGCCTCTGGGACGTTCAAAATATGCATTTTATGCCCAACTGCCTGACCAGACAGGAAATGTTGGACAATTCACCATGGGGAACGAGCCATCGCTGCATATCCCTTACCTGTACAATTATGCAGGATATCCGTGGAAAACCCAGAAACGAATTCGTAAACTGCTGCACGACTGGTTTCGCAATGACCTGATGGGCATTCCCGGAGATGAAGACGGTGGCGGTTTATCATCCTTTGTGGTTTTCTCCTCCATGGGATTCTACCCGGTGACACCCGGATTGCCCGAATACTCCATCGGCAGCCCGGTGTTTGAGCATGTTTCGGTTAGCCTGAGCAATGGCAATACTTTCGAAATTGTGGCCAAAAACGCCTCTTCGACCAATAAATATATCCAGTCGGCAACATTAAACGGCAAAAAACTGAACACCCACCGCATTAGCCACGAAGATGTTGCCAACGGCGGGAAGCTGGTTTTGGAAATGGGGGCAAAGGCAAATAAATCATGGGGACTTGAGTAGATGTAATGATAAGAACTTTTGGAGAGAAGCTCAACACGAACCGAAGTAAGAATATTGCTACATTTGAACTTCCAGATCAAAGGACAATAACCTGTCCCTTCCCAAATTTGCCTCCCGGGAAAGCCAGTCCTGATAATTCAGCGCTATGGTAATTTTTCGAATTGGTCTGAACTGAATTCCTGCTACAAAGGCTTCGCCGTCTTTTGCTATTTGCCAGGGCAATGTTTCACCTTTGAGTGTGTTAGAGTCAATTTTGTCGAAACGTGCAAAAAGCTGATATTTTGCTGAGAGATTGTATTTCCCGTAAAACGACCAGGCATAAATATCCCTGCCGGCAAGCCAGTCGTGGTTTTGCCGCAGGACAAACTCGGCGGCAAGATTCCATTTTGTCCGAAAATCGTAGGAAGCAAACATCAGCAGGGTGGTTTCGGAAATTTTGTTGTGCATAATGTCGTAAACTATGCGTGAGGTAAAATTCCGGGGAGCCCTGAGCGTTGAGCCAAAGCTGTACTTGAATATGTCGTCTCTTTGCAGGCTTTGATAACCCTCTCCATTCATTATGGTGAAATCGGCATCAACAAATTCATTGAATCTATAATGAAAATTTACGCCCAAATCTGCTGACGAACCTAAGTTATGTTCATCAGCAATAGTTTTCATCAAATACCGCCTTTCCCAGATAATCTCCTGCAATTTAAACTGTTTTAAACTAATCATCCCGAACTCAATAGCAAGTTTTTGCTGTGAATACCTCAGGTAAGCATTTTTAAAGAAAGCATATCTTTTCAAATCCGGGTTTTGAGGGGTATCATCTGCACTGCCAATGTCCAGATTGATTCGTCCAAAAAACTGCGGGGAAAAAGTGTATTCGTATCCCAAATATCCGCGTACTAACTCAAAAGCCGCATGGTTAGCAGCATCCCCGGCAAAGCCGCGATAAACCCTTGCATAAATAGTCGCAAACGGTTTCCCCGATGGATCAGATTCATCCTGTGAAAATCCGTGGGAAGGAGAAAGCAGGAAGAGCAAAAAGAGCAGCTTCAATCGCATTAAGTTTATTTTTTTGGTTAAAAACGCAAACATATATAAATATTGCGACACCATTAACATATAGAATTTTAGTAAACTTCACCCAACAAAAAAGCCTGAAATCATTGATTTCAAGCTTTTTAGTAAACTTTATCGCCTCTTTGAGTTGACCCGCCAGGGCTCGAACCTGGACTCTTCTGAACCAAAATCAGACGTGTTGCCAGTTACACCACGGGTCAATCAAATCTTGTCTTTTTGTTAAAGACGCTGCAAAAATATAAATTTTTTCCGGATTGGCGTTTTTACTGCACCTTTTTTACAAAGTAAGCCATTATTATACCAAATTGATTAACAAAACTAATTTATTCCGGCTTTTTCATACGAAATGCCCAGAGCATCTGCTACGCCTCTGCCATAGGCAGGATCAACTTTGTAGCAGTTGTTTATGTGGCGTATTTTAATTTTGTCTTCGCTGCAACCCATGTTTCGGGAAGTATTTTCAAACAGCCTCTGTTTTTCGCCGTCATTCATCAATTGGAAAAGTTTGCGCGGCTGCTCATAGTAGTTGTTGTCATCTTCGTGAAAACTCCACCGGTTGACATCACCGTAAATTTTTTCCACCGGGTCTGCATATTCCGGCTGGTCTTTCAGCACGCCATAGCTGTTGGGTTCATAGTGAATGGAGGCTCCCTGGTTTCCGTCAACCCGCATTTGTCCGTCGCGGTGGTAGGGATTAAGAGTAGCCCCTGCAGCTTTCGGATGATTCACCGGAATTTGGTGATGATTCACTCCCAGACGGTAACGCTGTGCATCGCCATAGGAGAACAGGCGTCCCTGCAACATTTTATCCGGTGAGAAGCTAATTCCCGGGATTACGCTTGCCGGATTGAAGGCAGCTTGCTCAACATCCTGGAAATAGTTTTCCGGGTTTCGGTTCAGCTCAAATTCACCAACCGGTATTAGGGGAAATTCAGATTTGTACCACACTTTTGTCAAATCAAAAGGGTTGTAGGGCATATTGTTCGCCTGCTCTTCTGTCATCACCTGAATATACATTTTCCATTTTGGAAAATTTCCGTTGCCAATTGCTTCAAACAGGTCGCGTCCGTGGCTTTCGCGGTCTTTACCAACCAGTTCTTCAGCCTCCTGGTCAGTTAAGTTCTCAATACCCTGCTGGGTTACAAAATGAAATTTCACCCAGTGGCGTTCGTTTTGAGCATTGATCATACTGAATGTGTGGCTACCGAAGCCGTTCATGTGGCGGTAGGATTTTGGAATTCCGCGGTCGCTCATTGTGATGGTTACCTGATGGATAGCTTCGGGTAAACTTGTCCAGAAATCCCAGTTGTTGTTTGGACTGCGAAGGTTAGTGTGCGGGTCACGTTTTACGGCACGGTTTAAATCGGGAAATTTCAGCGGGTCGCGCATAAAGAATACGGGAGTGTTGTTCCCTACCAAATCCCAGTTTCCTTCTTCAGTATAGAATTTCATGGCAAACCCACGAATGTCGCGCTCTGCGTCAGCAGCGCCGCGCTCGCCGGCAACAGTGGAAAACCGCACAAACATTTCCGTTTTTTTGCCAATTTCAGCAAACATTTTCGCCTTGGTGTACCGGGTGATGTCGTGTGTTACAGTGAAAGTACCAAATGCACCTGAACCTTTGGCGTGCATTCTTCTCTCCGGAATCACCTCTCTGTCAAAATGAGCAAGTTTCTCTAAAAACCATACATCCTGCAGCATCATCGGTCCGCGCGGGCCGGCAGTCATCGAATCCTGGCTGTTGGCAACCGGTGCACCGGCTACGGTGGTCATCTTTTTTTGATTCTCTTTGTCGCGTAATCTTTTAATCTCTTCAGCATTCATACTTTTACTTTTTAAATGTTTACATATTCAGTTACTTTTATTTAAACATACCCTGAACCGGGTTGAGAATGATTCTTTTTAAAGAACAACACAAAGGCAGTAATTAGGTTTTTGAAAACAATTTCAATTTTCTTTAACTCAGTTCGATAAAATCAATATTTCTGCCCAAAATTGTTTTCAGATAATCAGATAAAGAGAGCCATAGCTACGGCGAGGTTTTTTAACGAAGTTGGCGTGCAAAAGAACTAGCCTGAATGATTAAGTTATTTAGTAACAAACTCTTAACGCAGTCCGGTCAGCTTTTTAATGTCGTTTAGTTTGTTCAGTGCTTCTATGGGGGTGAGGTTATTGATATCGATATTTGATATTTCATCACGTATCTGTTTCAGGACAGGGTCGTCCAGTTGAAAAATGCTGAGTTGCATTCCTTCCCGTTTGGAGCCGATTTCCTCAAGTGGTTTTGTCAGTTTCTCCCCGCCTTTGCTGCCTTCCAGTTTTTTTAGAATTTCCCCTGCGCGTTTAGTAACCGATTTGGGCATTCCTGCCATATTTGCCACATGGATGCCAAAGCTGTGATTGCTGCCGCCGGGAACCAGTTTTCGCAGAAAAATCACCTTGTTGCCCACTTCCTTCACAGAAACGTTGAAATTTTTCACGCGCGGAAAAGCGCCCTCCATTTCATTCAGTTCGTGATAATGAGTAGCAAAAAGAGTTTTGGCTTTTGAGCGCGGGTGCTCGTGCAAATACTCCACCACCGACCATGCAATGGAAATACCATCGTATGTGGAGGTACCGCGCCCCAGTTCGTCAAAAAGAATGAGGCTCCGGTCTGAAACGTTGTTCAGAATACTTGCCGCTTCATTCATCTCCACCATGAATGTGGATTCTCCCAATGAGATGTTGTCGGAAGCTCCCACACGGGTAAATATTTTATCTACCAGCCCAATTTTTGCCACCTGCGCCGGCACAAAACTACCCATTTGCGCCAGCAGGGTTATCAATGCAGTTTGCCGGAGAAGCGCTGATTTTCCGGACATGTTGGGACCGGTGATAATGATAATTTGCTGCTCTTCCTGGTTTAGCAGCACATCGTTTGCAACATACGATTCACCAATGGGCAGCTGGTGTTCAATAACAGGGTGCCGCCCTTCAAGAATTTCAATTTCTGTGCTTTCATTTACATCCGGGCGGAAATATCCATAGCTCTCAGCACAATTGGCAAATGACAACAGGCAGTCGGTTTGTGCAATGATAAATGAATTCAACTGAATTGCAGATATATATTCGGCAAGCGCAAAAACCAGGTCATTGAAAAGTTTTGTCTCAAGAGCTAAAATTTTCTCTTCTGCACCTAAAATTTTTGATTCATACTCTTTCAGCTCCTCTGTTATATATCGCTCTGCACTCACAAGGGTCTGTTTCCGAATCCAATCGGAAGGAACTTTGTTTTTGTGAGTATTGCGTACTTCAATGTAGTATCCGAAAACATTATTGAATCCCACTTTCAGGGATGGGATTTTATGCTCCTCGCTCTCTCTCTTCTGTATTTGCAGAAGATAATCTTTCCCTGAGTATGCAATTTCCCGTAAATCGTCAAGCTCTTGCGAAACACCTTCGGCAATCACTTTACCTTTATTTACCGCAGTTGGAGGGTCATGCACCAATTCATTCTGTATCCTGTTCCTGATCAGTTCACAGGAGTTCAGCTGTTCGCCGAAACGGTTGAGCATTTTGTTTCCCGCTTCGGCGCATGTCTGTTTGATGGGCACAATGGCATTCAGCGCATTTTTCACCTGTGCCATTTCGCGGGGGTTGATTCGTCCCACAGCCACTTTTGAAATCAGCCGTTCCAAATCACCGATTAGCCGGAGATGGTCTTCAAGATTTTCCCTTGCTTCGGGATGCTTCAGGAAAAACTCAACAGTGTCAAGCCTTTCACTGATAGGTCCGATATCTTTCAGCGGCAAAGCCATCCATCGTTTCAGAAGTCGCGAACCCATGGGGGTGATGGTTTTGTCAATAACCTGAATCAGTGATTTTCCGCTCTCGTGCAATGGCGTGAAAAGTTCCAGATTGCGGATGGTGAACCGGTCTAACCAAACGTAATGCTCCTCTTCGATCCGGCTCAGTCCGGTAATGTGCTTTATCTGATGATGTTGTGTCAGGTCTAAATAGTGAAGAACAGCTCCAGAGGCGATGATTGCCAGTAGCATATTTTGAATGCCGTATCCTTTCAGAGAGGTCGTTTCAAAATGACGGACCAGCCGGTCGGAGGCGGCTGTTTCGGTATAAACCCAGTCGTCCAGATTGTAGGTGTAGTACTTACTTCCGAAAATTTCAGTGAATTCCTGACTTCTTCCCCGCTGAAACAGCACTTCCTTGGGCTGAAATGAACTTAGCAGCTTGTCAATATATTCGTAGTTTCCTTCGGCAGTTAAAAACTCGCCGGTAGAAATATCCATAAAGGCAACGCCTGCCATTCTTTTGTCGAAATGAACCGAAGCCAAAAAATTGTTCTCACGGTTTTCCAGAATATTTTCATTAATGGAAACGCCCGGAGTAACCAGCTCAGTAATACCGCGTTTTACGATTTTTTTGGCAAGTTTCGGATCTTCAAGCTGTTCGCAAATCGCTACCCGTTGTCCGGCACGCACCAGCTTAGGGAGATAAGTGTCTAATGCATGATGCGGAAAACCGGCTAATTCCACATAGCTGGCAGCGCCATTTGCCCGGCGAGTGAGGGTAATACCCAATATATCAGCTGCCTTTATCGCATCTTCACCGAAAGTTTCATAAAAATCACCTACCCTGAACAGCAAAACCGCATCGGGATGCTGGCTTTTGATTTTGTAATATTGCCGCATCAAAGGCGTTTCCGCATATTTACCCTTTCCTGTCATGGTTAGCAAAGATAATAGTTTGGTTTGCCTGAAAAAATATCAGCCACATAGTTTGCAAAATATTTTCTGTTTTTTCATGGCTCAGCTCATTTTTGTTAAACTGCCGGCTACATTAGTTTTTTAAAATTTAACAGAATAATTAAGGACAATTAAATCTTTTTTTCAATCTTTGCAAAAGAATTCTATAAAGAACAGGAGTTATGAGTTGTGCAGGATGTGCGTTCAATACTATAGAAACTGATGATAGAACCAGTATATATAACTGGCGGAATGATTTACCGGACACATCGGATCAAACAGATATAGTTGAAGTTAGGTTTAAAACAACACGAAAAGAGTTTTTCAGAAATACAGATGGAATACCTTTAAGGAGAGGAGATAAAGTAGTAGTGGCAATGGCACCCGGGCATGACGTGGGTGAAGTTTCTTTAACGGGTTACTATGCGGAGAAGCAATTTGACCGAAAAGTAAAAAACCCGAGGCGCTACACTTTAAATACCATTTACCGAAAAGCCACCCCTAACGATTTGCTTACGCTGAACGAAGCAAGAAAGAGGGAAAAACCCACCTTAATCAGGGCAAGACAGCTGGCTTCAGAGCTGGGGCTCAAAATGAAAATTGGGGAAGTTGAATATCACGGAGACGGCAAAAAAGCCATTTTCTATTATGTCGCCGATGAGCGTGTGGACTTTCGCGAACTGATAAAGCATTATGCCCGCGAGTTTAAGATTAAAGTGGAAATGAAGCAGATCGGCGCAAGGCAGGAAGCGGGACTTGTGGGCGGAATTGGCTCTTGCGGCAGGGAATTGTGCTGCTCCAGCTGGCGAACGGATTTCTCCAGCATCTCTTCGGATGCAGCCCAAAAGCAAGGCTTGTCGCCAGCTGCTCAAAAAATGGTGGGCGCCTGCGGAAAGCTGAAATGCTGCCTGCTGTATGAACTGGATGTGTATATGGAAGCACGCCAGGAGTTTCCCGAAGAGCTGATTAGTCTGGAGATGGCGAAAGGAATTGCAAAACCGCTGAAAACAGATTATCTGAAAAAAGAAATTTGGTTTACCATTGAAGGTGATGCAATCCCCGGGGCTTTTGTGCTTTCGTTAAAGGAGGTGAAAGAGATTATTCAGCTTAACAAGCGCGGGAAAAAACCCGAAATACCCAAAAAAGAAGTTTTGGCAAGTGCAGAAATGAACTGGCAAACAACAAATAATGAGAAGATTGACCGGTATGAAGCAGAAAAACCGGTTAAAAAACCAAAAAAAAGGAGAAGAAAAAAGAAGTTTCAGCACGCTTTGAAACGTTAAATCGGAATTCACATACGCCGCTTTTGCCTGATTCCTAATAATACAAGTCATCCATTATTGATATTTTTGTGAAAAATCTCAGGAAATTTTGAACCCTGTACATTTTCTAAAATATTTTAAGGGGCAAAAGCAGTTTGCCAGGCTGACAAAGAAACTCGCTGCCCCCCCCGGTGAAAAAATTCACCTGAAGGGGCTTATTGGCTCTTCCAAAACAATTTTGGCTGCCAACCTTTCGGAAATTCTTCAAAATAGTATGCTCTTTTTGTTAGCCGACAGGGAAGAAGCTGCCTATCTGTATGACGACCTAAATAATTTGGGTTTGGGTCAATCTGTAATTTTCTTCCCTTCATCCTACAAGCGTTCCATTCAGTATGACCAGCCCGATCAGGAATTCATTGTTCAAAGAACCGAAGCGTTAAACACTATTCAGAACAGCGAAAATCCATACCTGATTGTTACCTTCCCCGAAGCGATAGTGGAAAAGGTGATTTCGCCGGAAAATTTTGAAAAAAACACGCTTCAAATAAATGTTGGTGATAAAATTTCAATTCGCTTCATCAACGAGTTTTTGTTTGAATATGGTTTTGAACGGGTAGATTTCGTCTATGAACCCGGTCAGTTTGCCGTGCGCGGAAGTATTGTGGATATATTTTCCTACTCGAATGAGGACCCCTACCGCATCGACTTTTTTGGCGATGAAGTGGAATCGGTGCGCAGTTTCAATATTGACACCCAAATTTCAAAGGAAAACCTGAAGCGCATAACTGTCATTCCCGACATTCACACCCGTGAAGATGAAGAAAACCGGATTTCGCTACTTGAGTTTTTGCCCGGCAGCACAATTATTTTCGGAGATAGTCTGAACAGTTTTTTTTATCAGGTAAATGAAATTCACCGGCAAACTATCATTGCCAGGACTGATGACGAAAATCTTTTCAACCGGATTGTTTCAGGAGAAACCCTGAAAAATCAATTGAAAAGCAAAACAGTTTGCGACTGGGGTATTGAGCCCGGTTTTCAGCCCGTAACAGTTTTTAAATTTTCCAATGCCCCACAGCCGGTATTCAATAAAAAATTTGATTTGTTGGGTGAAAATCTGGAAGAGTATCTAAGCCTGGGGTATAAAGTCCTTATTCTTTCCAATCAGGAGAAACAGATTGAGCGGTTGCAGGCAATTTTTCGTGATGTTAAATCAACGGTGAATTTTATTCCGGTTAACTTCACTTTATCGCAGGGATTTGTTGACCACGATTTGAAAATATGCTGTTATACCGATCATCAGATATTTGAGCGCTATCACCGGTTTAAGCTGAAAACCAGAAAAGACCAGCGCGAGGCAGTGACGCTAAAGGAATTGAACACACTGCATCCCGGGGATTATGTTGTTCATATTGATCATGGTATCGGAAAATTTGCAGGTCTGGTAAATACTGACATTAATGGCAAGATTCAGGAAGCTGTACGGTTGATATATAGAAATAACGATTCATTGCTGGTTAATATTCATTCGCTGCACCGTATCTCAAAATACAAAGGGAAGGACGGCACGGAACCTTCGTTGAACAAGCTGGGTACCGGTGCATGGCAAAATCTGAAAAACCGCACTAAAGCCAGGGTAAAGGATATTGCCAAAGAGTTGATTGCCCTTTATGCTGAACGTCTGACGGAAAAGGGATTCTCATTTTCGCCCGACTCTTATCTGCAAAATGAGCTGGAAGCTTCCTTTATTTATGAAGACACTCCCGATCAGGAAAAAGCAACTGCCGACGTTAAAGAAGATATGGAAAAACAGATTCCCATGGACAGGCTGATTTGTGGCGATGTGGGATTTGGCAAAACGGAAATTGCCATCCGGGCTGCATTTAAGGCAGTAACCGACAGTAAACAGGTTGCTGTGCTGGTACCGACCACTATTCTGGCTTTGCAGCATTATAATACTTTTTCCGACAGGCTGAAAGACTTCCCGGCGCGGGTTGAATACATCAGCAGGTTTAAATCAGCCTCAGAAACTCGAAGAATAGTTGCGGAGCTTGCCGCAGGCAAAGTGGATATTCTCATCGGAACCCACCGGCTGGTGAGCAAGGATGTTCAGTTCAAAGACCTTGGGTTGCTCGTTATTGATGAGGAGCAAAAATTCGGAGTTTCGGTGAAGGAAAAGCTGAAGAGG
>JACDJC010001526.1_pt1 | contig 20298 bp, 20 predicted proteins | sample 7454191 | NCBI WGS metagenome assembly JACDJC01 (sample SAMN14253291, study PRJNA609438) | sludge metagenome | isolation source: sludge after 25d culture with pyrite and EDTA | collected 2018-12-20 | reverse complement strand
TTGGAATTTAGATGTGGATCGCGTGATATTACGCGGTAATGGATTGGACAAAAGAATATTTACTGGAATGTGGAAAGCATTTGAGGCAGAACTGAGTAGAGGCAACTTTAAAGCTGATCTTGTTCAATTAAATTCTTATTACCAATATTCGCCAAAAATTATTGCAAGGATGGAATTTAATCCGTCAGTCGAGGTTCCAAAAAAATGGTGCGTCTGTAAATTAGTTCACGAAGGTATTGGAACCAGGCATACTTACCCCCTCCACGAATTTTCAAATTTATGGGCTGTGCCCGTCGATGAGATTATCTCTTATATGCAATTTTTAAAAGAATTAGGGTTTGAAGTCAGAAATTCCAACACCAATTTCTCGATTGAAAAAGATCATTACCTAATTCCCTACTCATTCCCAACATTGACAAATTTAAGTGTGCAATTACGAAAAGCTTTATAAAGTGAGGTTTTCTTTTTATGATAACGAATAATGAATTGTGTCTAAAGGTATTCTATAATCGAAGCATTCTTTTGGAGGAAGACGGAACTGAAACTATTTTTCAGGAAGGAAAAAATTCTGTTGAAGCAGTTTCTCGGAATAGATTAATTCGAGACCATTTAGAAAACGGTTTTTTAGAAAAAAGGATAGCTGCCTGCCGTAAGGGAAAAGTAATTAACCCAATTGATCCTATCCATACAGCCCTATTAGACCGATTAGTTCATTCCATCACCAGTGAAGTAGGGAGGGCACTCATTGGCCTAACGATTCTTCAATGCTGCATCAAGGCAATTGCTCCCGAACAATGTATTCGTCTGCACAAAGGCAGCATGAGTGAACACCACTTTTCTTGGGTAGAAGGTTTACCCATGCGATCTCTCGATCGGAATTATATTACCCCGATCTTAAGAAAATATGATCTCGTGAGATTAAATGCAGACGGGTTTATGATGACACGCTCACTGGCTGAAAATTATCCGTATTCACCAATCTACAAAGCAAATTTGCGAGGCGCAAAACAAGAATGGATTAAGATTGTTGATCTGCTCGAAAAAAAAGAATTAAATGCTGTAGATTCCTTGGAATATTTAATTTCTTTACTTTTGAACAATTCAAACGAATTTAATAAATTGGCAGACAAAACCATTCAGAATTTAAGCATCTTCCTATCGACAAACCCCCAGCCTGAGTCCATTTTTTCCAGGATATCTACATACGTTTCATCAACAAACTATTCGGCGAGAGTATTTGAAATTGCTATTCATTCATTAATGCAATCCTATATGCAGCTTTCTGGTGAAGATGGCTTTGTAAAACCCTTAACACAAATGAGATCTGCCAATAAAAAACATGGCAATATTGGTGACGTTGAAATTGTAAATTCCAGAAAGTCCAATATTATTATTGAAGCTTGGGATGCTAAATATGGCAAACCCTATTTGCGAGATGAATTAGAAGAATTGTTTGAGAAATTAGAAATCCACACTGAAATAAAAATCGCTGGTTTTATCGTGGACAAAAATCTTGACAAGCGAGAAGATATATTAAGGAGAAAACAAGAAATTGAAGATTTTTTCAATGTAAAAATCTATTTGTTTGATTTCACCGAATGGGTTCGCTATATTTCAAAAAGGTCAGCGATCTCATCCGTCGAGCTTTATCAGCTTTGGATGACTATTTTTGTGGAAAGCATTTGCCAAAAACGAAGAGATATGGCCCCAATTGATGAACCATCATTTGAATGGGTAAGATTTTTAAACGAGACATTCGCCTTGTAGGGTGGGTTGGTTTGCGAAGTATTGAGCAGTTTTGGATGGTCAATTCGATTTATTCCCGCGTTAACTGCAACCAACCCACCCTACCGCTTCACTCCCGCACCCCACGCCAGACGGCATCCAGCACCTGCAGGGCAGTCAGGTTGCGCACCGGCCAGGCATTTTCCAGCATGCGCGGGTCATCAAAGCGATTCGGGGCCCAGGTGAGGTGTACCCCATCTTCCTGTAAGCCCCCATCGGGCAGGTCCTTCACCGCCAGCCAGAAGTTCCACACGGGCAGGTCATACGCCACCGCCAGACGGGCGATGGTGTGGTTGATGACGTGATCCCCCTCCACATTGTCCGCTTTGGTTGCCAGAATCGGGACGACTCCCGCAGCGATCAACTCGTCTAAAATGGAACGGTAATTGGCTTCAAATTTTTCGGGCTGCCAAACATCATTCGAGCCGAGCGTCACCAGGGCAAAACTGGGCTGCATGATGCGCACCTCGCAAGCCAGCGGGGTTTCGTTGGGCTCACACGCCTCACGATCGGCCCAAAAAGGGGATAAGACCGAGGCAGCGTTAAAACCAGCCTTGGCCGCAACACTCAAACGGCTATACGAACCTTGAAATTGCTCAATCACATCGACTAAACCCTGATTTTCTGACCCCAAGGTGTAGTTCTCGGTTTCAAAATCCGCTAAGAACCAGGTGGAGTAGGTTTCACAATCGCCAATCTTGATGAAGCGCTCACCCGTCCTGCCCAACGCCAATCCGCGCTGGTAAATTTCGCGGGCGGTATCGCTCACTTCCGGCACCACCGGCCAGGTTTGCCAATCAGCGGCATCAGGCCGTACCGGGATTGGGGTTGCTGTCATTTCCGGCTGCGGGGAAATCGCGGTTTGGGGAAGCACTGTTTTGGTTTGGCGGGGAGTGACAATCGGGGTGGTGAGCGTGGGGATGTCACTTGCCACCGTCAGGGTGGCGGGCGGCGTCATGGTCGCGATACCCGGCACAGCTGCTGGACCTCCGCAGCCGGTTAACAACAATACCAGGATCAGCAATAAAGCATGTTTCATATTAATCGTCCTGCCACAACCCAGCCCGAACCGCGTCCAAGGCTTGCAAGGCGGTCAGGTTACGCATCGGCCAGGCCGCACGTAAATTGAGCGGATCACTAAAATCATTTAACCCATGGGTAATATGAAAACCGTCTTCTTCCACGCCATGCCGCGGCAGGGGCTGCACCGCCCGCCAGAAATTCCACAACGGCAGGTCATATTCATACGCTACCCGCGCAATGGCTTGATTAATCGAATGATCGCCTTCCTGATTATCGGCCTTGGTCGATAAAATCGGCACTGCCCCATAGGAAATCACCAAATCGACCATCTGGCGCAGATAGCCTTCATACTTGGAGGTATCCGTATTCCACCAGGTTTCCATGCTGATCAAGACCACAGATGGCCGGTAAACGCGCAGCTCACATTCCACCGGCGATTCGTTTTCTCCACACACCTCTTTGTTGTTAAACCAGGGGTTAAACACGGAGGCCACATTGAAGCCACCTCTGACGGCAATACTCTGGCGTGACCATGAGCCCTGATAAATATCAATCGTATCTTGCAAGGCCGCGTATTCATCGCCCAGGGTATACGCGCTTGGGTCGTCATAGATCGCCAGAAAATAGGTGTTAATGTTCTGACAGTCACCAATCTTTGAAAAGCGATGGGGGTCGCTGCCATCTTGCAGGCCGTGCTGGTAAATTTCGCGGGCACGGTCGCTGACTTGCGGCAGGATCGGGAATTGCTGCCAATCCTCTTCAGCCAGGGGGGGGTTGTTGTCCGATAGGGATGGGCGGGACGGTGTAGCGGCTGGTGTCTCCCCGGCAACTTCCGGCTGGGCCTGCGTGGCCTGCGTTGCCTCCGGCATGAAATCCTTCGTGAGTGTCGGCGCGACAAATGGCTGAGTTGGGGTGAGGATGGTGGTAGACCTGGGTTGGGCGGTATGCGGCGGGTTGGGTTCAGCCCCAGCTGTCACAATGGGCGTACAGGCAGATAGCAAAATCCCCGCGCAGCATAAGAATAACAAGGGGACTGTATACAATGTTTTCGGCAATAGAACCTCCAGGGGATACAAATAAACCGCCTTAATTAAACCACAATATTTAATCCCCCCAGTCCTCATGTTCATCCTCAAACTCGGCGCTAAACCAGGTGCCGCTGTCGATCTCGCCAATCCGTTCCTGATCCTGCGGGGTAAGCGGGTCGTCCATGCGCACCTGCATGCGGATGCCCGCAGTACGCACGCCATTCGGGGTCATCATGCGCCGCACGGTGTAGCGGATGAAGTAGCGTTTGATCAGCTCATTTTTGAGGACGGTTTTCAAGGTGCGCACACTGATATGCGCCAGGTCAGCCAGTTCTTTCATCTCGGTTTCGATGATATTGCGTGTCTCCCCAGTGACCGGGTTCCAAAAGCATTTAATGCGCGCCGCTTTGATAACAGCGTAGGCTGAAAGGCCGAGCAAAGGCACCCATTCCGTCCAGAGATAGCGCGTTTCAAACATGCCGCGCTCGGGGCGGATGACCATCGCACGCTGGCTGCCATAAGCGCGCTGCAATATCGCCTTACGTGATCCCTTTCCATTGAAAGGAACCTCCGCTTCATCCTCCGCCACCAGGGGCAAACTCGATTTTTCAGCCGCGGCCGGCCTTTTTTTGTGCGGCGGCTCAGCTTCCGATTGCAACATCTGCATATTCTGATTGGAGTAAAAACCGTTCGAGACCTCCACCACCAGTTGAATATCACGCTGATATAAGCCCGACAACATCTTGCTGATGCGCCCATCCAGGCGGCTCTGCACCCATTTGCGTGCAAAATCATTGGCGGCTGCCAGGCGATAGACCGCATCCGCTTCATTCCGAAAGCCGAGCGGCTTTAAAGGACGTACCCAGGTTTCAAAATCAGCCCGCGACATTTCGGCGCGTAACTGGCCCAGAATCATTTCCCAGGCTTCCTGGTGACTTGGAATGTTGACGGTAGTTACCATAACGACATCCTTCTGATCCGATCAATCAGAGGGTTTGGTTTCCTTTAGGCTGAGCTGCATCGGGCGGCTGGGTGAGGGCTTTCACCTGCCGTTCTAAAAATTCAATCACCTTCGGAAAATCCTCCTGACGAATATCCTCCGAACGGCTGACACCCGTCAGGCGGGTGACATCCATATAAATGCCCGGGTAGGGTTTGGCGATGCCGCGTTCCTGCATGAGGGAACCCAAGCTGGCAATGGTTTGGCGGAGCTGACCCATTTGTTCGGGGGTAAGACGAGCTTTAGGGCCGGCGACCTTTTCTAATAAAGTCACCTGTTGGCGCAAGTCACCAAAGGCATCCCGAATCTGCTGCACTTTTTCATCATGCGCTCGGCGCATTTCAGCCAGCTCCGCTTCTACTTTTTTTTCCAAATTCTCTTCGTAAGTCTCTTGTTCGGCCACCATGCGGGCGACCGATTCGCGCAGGAATTGGATCTCTCCGCGTTCACTGATGCCAAAATGCTCGGCCAAGACAGTGTGCGCTTCATCTAAGAAGGATTTCAAAAGCGTGCGCGTTTTCGCTTCCTGCACCCGTGAAAGATCGACCCCCGTTAAAAATAAGGGCACCGCCGAGGCCATTAAACACAAGGTAGCTTGTTTGCCGCCTGAGGTCTGGATATGAATCGTAGCAGTAAAGGGTTCAAAATAGCCCTGCTGGCGCTGCAAACGACGCCGCTGGGCACGCCCATCCAGTCCAAATGCCTCACACAACGAGCGCACGGAAACATAGCCGTTGCCATCCGCTAGATCGGCGGTGACGATTTCCTTATCCTGAAATTTGAGGGTTCGTTCATGAATGGGGGTAAATACGTTTTCTTCTATCTCATTGGTCATGGGTTTCCTCGAAAAATTGTTTGATACGCCGGATCTTCGACTTTTTTTCTTCCGATATTATTGTTAATTACCGGAAGAAAAAATTATTCACCTTCAATTAACATTGAAACCAATTCGTCCAGACTGCGCGCTTTATCACCTGGAACCAACGTCAAACGGGCGGTACACACCCGCGAAAGGATGCCAACCGTCTCGCCGATCGAAATCTTGCGGTTTAACAGTTTGCCTAAGCGTTGCTGCCATTTTTGCAGTTCCGCCATTTCACCCTTAGAAAGGGTCATGCCCACTTTATGGCGCGGCACCAAGGAAGGCGGACGTCCTGCCGGCCGGGTTTGGGGATCCGAAGTGATCCGGCGTGCCTGATACAACTGCACCCACGCATTGTTTGCGCCGCCCTGAGAATCACGCTTCATAAGCTACCACCTCTCTCACAATATCTAATGTAATCGTCGAAACATCGTTTTGTAGCACCAGGTCTGTCGATAGGGCACACAAACGGATAATTTCACGCGGCACACCTTCCGACCGCTCGTACAATAATTCAAACGCATCATCATCAATAAAGGGCTCACTGCGCCCAGCTACATTTAAACGGAACAACACCATTTGTAACGAGCTGGAAAGGGTTAAGGGCGGCAGTGCCAGACGCACAAACACGCGCGCATTGACCGCCTTGCTGGTTTCAAACAAAGCGTTCATCTCACGCTGCCCAAAGGCTAAAATCTGCACAACCTTGGCATCGTAGTCAAAATTATATAAACGGTGCAGCACTTCTAACGCTTCCGCATTCATCATCTGAGCATCATCCAAAATGATGACTACATTGCTACCGCGCGTATACATATCCGCCATCAGCTTTTCCAGGGTCTCCATCTGACGTTGAAAACTACGCTGGGTGGGCAGATTCAACGAAACCGAGATCTGCCGCGCTGCGTCCATCGCCGACTTAAAGGCCGCCGTATGAATATAACTGATCGTTAAATTATCATCTGCGGCGTACAGGTCGTAAATCCGCCGCGCCAGTGAACTTTTCCCCATGCCCATATCGCCTGAAAATAAGGCCAGCCCACGGCGACGGGAAACTACGCCTTGCGCCTGTCGGTAAACAGCCAGATGCTCGGGACCGAGATACAGGTAACGCGGATCAGCCGATAATTTAAAGGGATCTTCCCGCAAATTCAATCGCTCTAACCGCGCAACGCGCCACTCTTCATCATTTAAAGAATTGAACATGATGCCATTCCTCCAAAGTTTCTGACCTATTATTGCACGAATTCTGCTTAAATACAATAGAATTAGCGTAATTATAGTATAAAGTATTGGTTTTTAAGCTAATTATGTTGATTTTCCCCTGTATATCTGCTAAGATTGTATCAAATTGACTAGATTTTCACAAGAATAAAGCGGGCTGACTTTCGGTATAATAGAAAAGGTGCGTTCGGGTTGATCGATACAGCAGGTTGCAAGGCCCCCGAACGAGCGCAATTTTACGGAAAACCGCCCCCCCGAGCGGACAATGTTCCCGTATGGCGAACAAAAGAGGCAGAATGGCTATCACAATTACAATTGCAAACGAAAAAGGCGGCGTCGGCAAGACCACCACCACCGTTAATCTGGCGGCTGGTCTGGCGATCCAATTGGCCGAAATCAGCGGCCCAGCCGGACGGGTATTGCTGGTCGACATGGATCCCCAAGGGCATGCTTTACTGGCAGCCGCCTATGGCGCACATGATGCCGCAGCCGCACAATCCCTGGCGGCGGTATTAATGGAAACCCCGCCCCCCTCCTTGCAGCGAATGGTGCGCCAGGGGGATCATCACCCCAACCTGTATGTACTGCCCTCCAACCGCGCTGCGATGGTAGAGGCCGCGCGTGTGCTGCCCACCCTGATGGCAAACGAAACCCGCCTGCTACATGCCTTGCAGGGCGTGCAAAGCCAGTTTGCCTATATCATCATCGACACTCCGCCCAACACCGGCGACCTGCTCGTGAACGCATTGGTGGCTGCCGATCATCTCATCATTCCGGTCGAAACCAGCTACCTGGGCGTTTCCGGCCTGCGCGAGTTGCAAAACACCATCGAACAAGTGCGCGTGCATTTCAAACCGCAGTTGAATATCCTCGGCTACCTGCCCACCCTGGTGGAAGAACAGCGCACAGAGGTGCGGGAAATTTTAGAACAGCTGCGCCAGCGCTACCCCCACCAGATGTTAAATCCGATTCACAAATCCTCCGACCTGGCGTATGCCCATTCCAGCCACATGGATGTATTTTCTTACCGCCCCCCACGTCAGCGCAGCGGCGGGCAGCTTGCTTCCAGCTCACGCGCCACCCAGGAATACGGAGAATTGGTGCTGCATGTGCTGCAGCATACTGGACAATAACCCACTGCGTTTCTCAGGAGGAATGATGGCTGCCAGCAAACGAAAACGTTTTAATGCTTTTGAAGATTTCCCGGCCAGCGAAAATCAGCAAGCCCCAACCCCGCTGACCGAAGCACCCGCGTTAAAGGAGAGCGCGTCCACCGTAGAACGCATCGAACGATTAAAACCCAGCGAAATGATGCCCGATCGCTTTCAACCGCGTCGTCTGTTGCCGACCTTCATTCGCACCCCGTTTTATAGCGGCGAAATCAACTGTTACCAGGCCGCACAGCGTTGGCTGCATTTTGCCACCCAGGATAGCGGCGTGCGCCAGGAAGTAGACCGCTTGCTGCACCTGGGGGTCTCGTTTGAAGATCACGGCCAGATCAAACCCATCACCGGCTCGTGGCACAATGATGCCGCCGGACAGTTCTTTTTTCTGATTGAAACGGGCGAACGCCGTTTTTGGGGAGCCTGCCTGCAAACCGTGCAGACGGCACCCAGACAGCGCAATGGCGAACTGGATTTTAACCAACTGGTCGAACCGGTGTTGCGGGTTGAAGTAGTGCAAAACCCCACCCGCCAGCGCCAGGTGCTGGAGAATCGGCACGCTGAGGCCCCTTCCGCCGTCGAACAAGCCTGCGAGGTGGCCGCGTTGATTCTGGCCGATCTGGGTATTCACCCCGATGAGACCATCAGCGATGATTTTGATTATTTCCGCCTGGCAAACGACAAGCGCATGCCGGCTGGTCTGTGGGATCGCATCATCCCAATTATGAACCTGACCCGTCCGCGCATGGTGCAGCTCATCAAACTCTTCGATTACCCCAACCACCTGCTGGAAATTGCAGACCGCTTCCGCCTTTCCGAACGGGTGCTGCGGGAAATCCGCAGCCGTCCGCCGCGCGAATGGGAGCAACTCATCCACCAAAGCATCACCAACAGCCTGACCTCAGAAGACATCGCCGAGCAAATTGTGGAAAGCGAGCAGCCCAAAAAACCAGCTTCCCCCAAACCCGCTACCCCGCCCGAGACCAACGCCTACCGCAGCCTGCGAAAATTCACGCGCGTCTTTCGCGACATGAACAAACTCGATCAATCCCAGGTGTTGGATTATCTAGCCGATGAGATCACCATCAGCGGGCAGAGCCAGGAAGTGCTGGAGCTGCTCGACGAACTCAGTCAGCTGATCACAGCCCGTCACACCCGCCGCTGACCAGCGGGATAAACCACACAGGAATTAACCACGGAGGGATTAACCGCTGCGGTATTTGCACACAGAGTGGGGCTAGAGATGAGGGCAAAACTATCAATTATCACTTGCCCGTGAGCAGGTACGAATTATCGAATTGGGCTATATGAGCATCTTTTTTATTTCCCCGATTCGTAACCGTGGTTACACTTGTGGCCTTGGCTACACTTGTGGCCTTGGCTACACTTGTGGCCTTGGCTACACTTGTGGCCTTGGCTACACTTGTGGCCTTGGCGGGACCTTCATTAAAAAAAAGCACCTCTTCTCTGTTTCCTCCAGGGCTCTGTGATTCTGTGCGAATTGTCAATTCTTCCGGCAGGTCTTTGTTGACAATGGGTAAACCGGCTTGAATTGCAACGGTTTATTTGGCATTCAGCGCGTGCAAATCATTACTTTTTTCCGCATCCTTTCCTTCGTTTTTCCTTCGCGTGCCCGGTGCCCCGCAGGGGTATGGTATGCTTCGTGTGCCCGCAGGCTATCGTGGCTCATCGCTCTGCGCTGGGATTTTTTTCAATCGAGATACCCATAAACCTTAAAATTAAAAAAACCTAAATTCCCCGCTTTTATTTCCCACCCTTATCCCAAACCATTTCCCCGCTTAAATCCGCTCAAAAAGCCTTATTTCAACCCTAGGGTATACCCTGTCTTTTATCAAGCGTATACCCTTAGGGTAGCCCCTTGCGATTGGTGCCCTTTTCGGTTATACTGTAAGGGTCGCCCCTTCAATGCAATTTTACCACTTTTTGACCGAGGGCGATGGAATGGAGTTTTCACGATGTTCATTTTTGCACTCGCCAATCAAAAAGGCGGGGTGGGGAAAACCACCACCGCCGTCACCCTGGCTGCCGGATTCGCTCAGGCGGGGTTTAAAACTCTGTTGGTCGATCTTGATCCCCAAGGGCACGTCGCCTTTAGCTTCGGACAGAAAAAAACGGCCGGGCTGTACCGCTGGCTGGTGTTGGACGAGCCATTGCAAGACGTCATTCAATCGGTACGCCCCCATCTCGACATTTTGCCCAGCGATAAGCACACCGAAAAAGTAAAACGCCATATCACCTTGATGGATTTCCGGGAAACTTTATTAAAAGATCATTTTAAAGGCATAAAGTACGATGTCGTCTTTTTAGACCTCGCGCCTTCCTTAGATGTGCTGCATATTAATGGCCTCTTAGCCAGCGATTGGGTCATTATTCCAACCCGCTTGGATGCGATGGCTGTCGATGGCGTGAAAGAAATATTGCTGACCATGGGGGAGATCGGCCAAAAAGGACATCGCTTTCAGGGGTATTCCATTTTACCCACCTTTTTCGACCGCACCACCCGCGAAACCATGACCCAATTTCAAGAGATTGTGAAAACCTTTGGGGAACGTGTCCTGCCACCCATTCCCCAGGATACGCGCGTGCGCGAAGCACCAGCCTATGGGCAAACCTTGTGGGAATACACCCCTAACAGCCCGGCCATCCTGGGCTATCCCAACGGGAAGCACAAAGCCGGCGGCTACCAGCAAATCTGTGAACGCTTGCAGGAGGTGGCACATGGCTGAACGCAAACGCCTGAACATTCTCGACCCGGCAGTCGCTGACCTGTTAGCGGGCATGGAAGAAAAACAAGCCGAAGCGCGCCTGCCCAAACGCGAACGGGAGAAACTGGCTCGCGAACGGGCGAAAATGCGCACCCGCAAAGATCGGCGCGTGACGTATGACCTGCCACCTGAGTTGAAAAAACAGATTAGCGACCTGGCCGAAGACCTGGGCGTGGCTGCCAGCCAGCTTGCCACGTATGCCCTCATCCAATTCCTGCAAGCCTACCACAATGATCAGGTCGATTTATCAAAATACAAAGTAGCTTCTCCCAGCCCGCGCTATGAATGGAAATTAGTTTTCCCAAAGACTTTGCTGGATTCGATAAAAAAGAAAAAAGCGTAACCAGGGTTACACTATCCGGTTATTTCAATAGCGTAGCTGTACTTCTTTCACCGGCAATTTGCGAAAGGTATGCTGAGGATTCGCACGAACCGCGACAACTTGTTTTAACATAGAAACGATTATGTCTTTAAATGAAGGTTTCTCGAGGAAGTAAATAAAGGGGCGATTTATCGGCCGCCTACCAGGGGAATCGGGTGCCAAAATAATGAACCAGTACCAGATTTTCGTTTTTCCATGCTCAACTCACCAAAAGGGGATTCATGATTCTCTTAATAGTCGTACTTAAGTCGTTAAAAGAGTCGTTAATATGAATCACGTGCAAAATTTGCACGCACGCGAAGCGCAAAATTTGCACGCACTAGAGATGCAGTTTTTGCACCCAGGAGCCCTGAATGCAAACATTTCCTTCCGGCCAGCGGGCAAAGCCTGCCTCCAGGCCAGGGTGAAAAATCTGCCTCCAGGCCAGGGTGAAAAGTTTGCACGCAGGCAAACGGAAATAATCGGACGGGGCAATTTATTCGTGTAGCCGTTCTCTTCCATCACTAGCAGGTATAAGCAAAACTTATCATTGTTTCACCTGGCTGTCCTGAGGTTGACACTACCTCCCCATTCCAAAAACCAGCGGGACTCGCCCAGACAACAGCTTGCTTTTTATGGAATTTGTGCTATCATCATTGTAGACGGGTCATCATATTTAATCGTGAATGTAAACTTGCTAGGCATTGGCCGTCCGGTTTTTATTTTATTTTTGCAAATTTCCCACCGGGTGATGAGGTTTCCCCTGACTTCAACACCCGGTTTTTTTTGACAACGAGGCGGGCACACGGGCTGCTCTTACGGGGGCGGGCACACGGGCTGCTCTTACGGGGGCAGGCACACGGGCTGCTCTTACGGGGGCGGGCACATATCGCTGCCCTTTTCTTGACCTTATGCAAGCACCGCTTTTCCTTTTTGCAATTCCCTTATAATCAGGTTGGAATACCCATGATCTTTCATGAGGTACCTTGTGAATCCAGGATGAATGGATCGTACCCAATCTGTTAACGAGGCTGTCCGCATGGATGGCACCAGACAGTGGCTGCGGGCATCCGAACCAAGAGAGGCTTAACCGTTCAGTGAATACGCTTATCCATACCTTTGTAGAAGCCTGGCAGTATACCCTGGCCCATTTCGCTGAGTTCCAAACGGCACTGCGCGAGCATTTGTTGCTGGTGACCGTTTCGATGTTGGTCGGGATTGTGGTATGTGTGCCGCTTGGCATCTGGACGGCGCGTTCCAAACGGATTGCCACCGCCGCTTTAAACCTGGTTAACACCTTGCGGGTCATTCCCAGTCTGGCAATTCTGTTTTTACTGATCCCGTACCTTGGGCTTAGCGCCAGTGCTGCTTTAATTGCCCTGATTGTCTTGGCCCTGCCGCCCATCTTAATTAACACGGATGCTGCTTTTCGTGGCATCAGCCCGGCTATTTTGGAAGCAGCGCGCGGCATGGGCATGAAACCGCGCCAGATTCTATTTCAAATCGAATTTCCCTTGGCAGCACCGGTCATTTTAACCGGGGTGCGCATCGCTGCTGTTGAGGTGATCGCCAGTGCAACCCTGGCGGCCTTTGTGGGCAGCGGCGGCTTGGGCATTTACATCACGCGCGGGTTTGCCCTGTATGATTATGCAATCTTGTTTGTCGGTGCCGTGCCGGTGGCCTTGTTAACCTTGTTTTCAGAAGGCATCATCAGCACTGCCCAAAAAATGATTCAATATCCACAATAGTGGATACTATCCATCGTAGTGCATCGGAGGAAAAATGAAAGGTAAGAATTTGTGGTTGGTCGTATCGTTATTGATCTTAACGGCCATAGTGGTGAGCGCATGCAGCGCTGGCGGGAAAACCACGATTAAAGTCGGCTCGAAAGATTTCACCGAACAGTTTATCATCGGGGAAATGTACGCCTTGGTTTTAGAGGATGCGGGCTTTAATGTGGAACGAAAATTAAACCTGGGTGGCACGCCGGTTGCTCAGGCAGCTATGGAATCGGGTGAGATTGACCTCTACCCGGAATATACCGGCACTGGGCTATTGACCGTATTGAAGCTGCCGGTGAATAGTGACCCTCAAGCGGTTTATCAAAGCGTCTATGATGGCTACCTCGAACAATACAATATCGTCTGGTTAAATCCTTCCCCGATGAACAATACCCAGGCCCTGGCCATGCCGCGCGTTAGAGCCGAGGAATTGGGGATTGTCACCATGTCGGATATGGCGGCCAAAGCTGATCAATTGGTGATGGTCGGTCCGCCCGAGTTTCAAGAACGGGAAGATGGTTTGCCCGGCATTAAAGGCGTATATGGGGATTTCAGTTTGATGGAATATAAATCGGTCGATGCTGGTTTGCGCTATCAAGCCCTTAACGAAGGTCAGGCCGATATCACGGTCGCCTTTGGCACCGATGGGGAGATCAGCGCGTATGATCTGGTGTTGTTGGAAGACGATAAAGGCATGTTCCCGCCCTATCAAATTGCCCCCGTTGTGCGGAAAGAGATTGTGGATGAAAACCCAAGTGTGGAAACAACCTTAAACGCGCTTTCCGCTTTGCTGACCGATGGAGTCATGCAGGAATTGAATTATGAAGTCAGCGGCAAGCAGCGCGAACCCGCCGAGGTAGCCCGGGAGTTTTTAACCGAGGCCGGTCTGATCAAATAGGCAGGTCTGCCCAGGTTTTATAGGACGCATTAATGAAACCCGCTCCCTTCTCTTGTGAATAGGGGGAAAGGAGCGGGATGAAAGTGAATGGTATGCAGGGCATTGTATTTGACAACGTATCCAAAAGCTATAAGAACGCAGCCGCGCCGGCGGTCAATCAGGTCAGTTTTCAGGTGCAGCCGGGCAGCCTGGTGGTTTTATTAGGTCCCTCGGGCTGTGGCAAGACCACCTTGTTAAAGATGGTCAATCGCCTTTATGAACCCAGTCAGGGCACAATTTATTTGGATGGCAGCGATATTCGTGAGCTGGAAGTGACCGCCCTGCGCCGGCAGATCGGCTATGTCATTCAGCAGGTTGGCCTTTTTCCGCACATGACGGTCGCGGAAAATATTGCCTTGATCCCATCTTTGCTAAAATGGGAAAAAGAACGCATTCAGCAGCGCGTGGATGAACTGCTTTCCCTGATTCACCTGGAACCCGAAGAATACCGTAGCCGCTACCCGGCCCAGCTTTCCGGCGGCCAGCAGCAGCGCGTTGGCCTGGCGCGCGCCTTGGCCGGTGATCCAAAGGTATTGTTGATGGATGAGCCGTTTGGGGCGATTGATGCCATCACGCGCGCCTCTTTGCAAGAGGAGGTTATGCAGCTGCAAAATCAGCTTAAGAAAACCGTGTTATTCGTCACACATGATGTCGAGGAAGCCCTGCTCTTGGCGGATAAAATTGTCATCCTTAAAGAAGGTTCTCTGGTGCAATATGACACCCCCTGGAATCTGCTCACCAACCCGGCCAATCAATTTGTCCGCACGCTGATCAATGCCGATGACCGCATCCGTCAGTTGACCGTGTTAAAGGCCAGAGACGTGATGGTTTCCGTCACGCACCCCGTCGCCGGCATGCAAACCGTGTCGCATACCACCGACCTGCGCCGCGTCTTATCACTCTTATTATCTTCGCCACAGGCCCGCGTGGCGGTTACGGATCAGTCCGGGGATGTTGTCGGCCAAATCGGCTTGCAACAGCTGGTTTTGGAATAAAAAGAGGCCGCATGCCTTATTTTTTGCGCTATCCCGACATTATTTTCCAACTCACCCTGCAGCACTTGTATCTGGTGTTGATTGCCCTCTCGATTGCCCTGGCAATCGCCCTGCCGCTGGCCTGGATCCTCCATCAGCACAAACGCCTGTCTACGATTGTGATGGGGTTCTTTGGGATTGTGTATACCATCCCCAGCATTGCGTTGATGATCATGTTGATCCCTTTTTTGGGGTTGAATTCAAAATCGGTGATCGTTGCACTGGTCTTATATAGTCAGGTGGTTTTGCTACGCAATATTTTAACCGGTCTAGAGGGCATTCCCAATGCAACGATTGAAGCCGCGCAGGGGATGGGGCTTTCCCCCTGGCAGATCGCCTGGAAGATTCAATTGCCGTTGGCTTTGCCGGTCATTTTGGCAGGTGTGCGCATTGCGGCCGTGGTGGTGGTGGCGATTGCCACGATTGGCGCGAAATTTGGGGCCGGCGGGTTGGGTACCTTGTTATTTGACGGCATCGCCCAGGCCGGGCGCACCGATAAAATTTGGACCGGGGCGATCATTGTCGGCTTGGTGGCCTTTTCGTTAAGCCGCCTGGCATTATACCTGGAAAGACGCTTTTCTTACCCGGTATAGAGAAAATACCCGGGCCAGACTAAGGGGGGGGTTCCTGCTCAACGAAGCGCGGTTTTTAACGCAACAGGCAAGCCTGCGGCCGGTTTCCTGGGGCAGCTCGATGATCAGTACGCTCGGGCCGATAAAGCCGTGCTTCTGCGCTTCCTCATTCGATGTGATAAAATTTCCCTATCAAGGAAGGGAAGGATGCCATGATCATCACCGCGTTGAATTGGCTCTTTTTTTCAATGACATTTTGGATTTTGGGAGCAGGATTTTTCGCGGCTTGGCAGCGCGGAAAAACTGAACCGCTTCACATGCCCGAGAGTGATACCATCCTGGTCGGGTTTTGTCTTTCCCTGCTCTTCGCCCTGTGGACAAGCCTTTTCCTTCCGTTAGGCATCACCAGCCAGATCGTTTACATCCTCATCGTTGTGGGGGTGCTGCTGGCCCTGTTCTGCAAAAAAAAGCTGGTGCTGCCCCGCCTTCAACGCCCAAATAGCTGGTTGACCCTGGTTTTGATCGCGCTCGTATTCTTGTTGATCTTTATCAATAGCCTGAACCGCCCGACCAATCCCGATAGCGGCATTTATCACGCCCAAACCATCCGCTGGATCGAGAGCTACCCGGTCGTACCCGGTCTGGCAAATCTCCACACGCGGTTGGGTTTCAACTCCAGCTGGTTGGTGGTGAACGCTTTGTTCAGTTTCCACCAGATTTTTCCACAATCCCTGCATTGTTTGCCAGGCTTTTTATTCGTTGTGGTGTGTGCTGCCTTGCTGCAAAAAGGTGCTGCTGCGTATCGCCAGGGAAAAATCGTGCCGGCCTTGTTTGGGCTGCTGGCGGTTGCTTTCTTACTGGAGACCAATATCGGCCAGGCTTCTTCGCCGGGCACCGATTTACCTGCCATCTTATTAATGGTTCTCCTCACCTTTTTATGGATCAACCAGGAATGGGAAGCAGCTCAGAATGCCCTGGGCGGGATCGTGATGGTGTTCCTGACCTTTACCGTAATCACCATCAAATTATCCGCAGCGCCGATTGCCCTGCTGACCCTGATTGTGCTGTTCCGTTTTCTCCGTCAGAAACAAAGGCAGGCTCTGCGTTGGTTTTTCCTCTTGGCTGGGTTGGTGTTTATTCCCTGGTGCGCACGCAGCGTCATGTTGACCGGTTATTTGGTTTACCCGATTCCCTTCCCCGACCTGTTTTCGGTGGATTGGAAGATTCCCGCTGAGCATTTACGCATCGAACAAGCGGTTATTCGCGCCTGGGGAAGAATGCCTGGCCTCCCGTTTGAGCAGGTCAACCGCCTTGCATTCCTGGCTTGGGCCAAACCCTGGTTTTACGATTTCAGTTTCAATCGGCGCATTCTGGTCGCGCTGGCTTTCCTCTCCCCCGTAGCCTTCCTGCCGCTTGCGTTTCGAGCAGTACGCGCTGTCGTTTCCCGGGCGGCGATCAAACCGCTCTTGTTTGGCGGCCTGTTTTTATATGCTGGGATCGTGTATTGGGTCCTTTCCGCCCCAGACATCCGTTTTGGCTACACTTTCATCATCCCGTTGGTCAGCCTGATGGTCAGTCTCGTCTTGATCGTGCCGCTGGCCGTGCTGAAAAAGCCGGCCATGCTCTATCACGCGGTTTTGATGGTGAGCGTGCTATTTACGGCACAAATCTTGGTGCGTTCGGTAAATCCGGTTATCATTAGACAGCAAGTGGTTTCCCCAGCGGATTATCCGAATTTACCCACATATCCTTGTGAAATTTATAATAAAACGATATTATGTGCTGAACTTTATCACGAATGCTGGTATGCCCCCTTCCCGTGCATACCCACGCCAAAGCCGCAGGCTGTGATGCGCGGTGAAGATTTTGGTTCAGGCTTTCGTTTAAAACAATAATTTTTGGAGATTCTTTTTATGGAAAAACTCAGCATTGTCATTCCGGTCTACAACGAAGAAAATTTTGTCAAGATCACCATCAGCAAGGTCTTAGCAGCCGATTCCTGTGGGTTGGAAAAAGAATTGGTGATCGTCGATGATGGGTCAAAAGATAATACCGTAGCCGTTATCGAAGCCATCGCAAGCCAGCACCCCAACGTTCACCTTTTTAAGCAATCCGTAAACCAGGGCAAAGGCGCCGCGTTAAGACGGGGCTTTCAGGAAGCCACCGGTGATGTGATCTTGATCCAGGATGCTGATTTAGAATATGACCCATCCGATTACCCTAAACTGCTGCGCCCGATTTTGGATGGCAAAGCGGATGTCGTCTATGGCTCCCGTTTTTTGGGCGGCCCGCACCGCGTTTTATATTTCTGGCATTATGTGGGTAACCAAATGTTGACCCTGCTTTCTAACATGACCACCAATTTAAACTTGACCGACATGGAGACCGGTTATAAGGTTTTCCTGAAAAAAGTTTTACAAGATTTACCGCTGCGCTCCAACCGCTTTGGCTTTGAACCGGAAATCACCGCCAAAATTGCCCGTCGAAAATTCCGCATCTTTGAAACCTCCATCTCCTATGCCGGCCGCTCGTATGAGGAAGGCAAAAAGATCGGCTTCCCGGATGCGATTCAGGCCTTTTATTGCATCGTGCGCTACGCAATTGCTGATTAAAAGCCGAAGCAATTCGGCACAGGCCGAGCTTGCGGCCGGCCTGTCCCCCGGCGGCAGGCTAAGAAAGTGCGAACCTTCCCTGGCTGCGCTCAGGACGCTGGGTTTTAATTTAACATCGCTAAGGATTGTGCTGCTTCTGCGCTGACGTGTTTCAGGTCACGCAGCACGGCATTTTCGCGGCGGTAAAGTCGTTCCACGATCGTGCAGAAATCCAAGGCAGTCGGGGCGGAGAGAATCGGCTGCTTCTCGTGGGCGGGGATTTGCAGCAACGAAGACGCCAGGAATAAAAACACCATCGGGTCTTCGGGCAGTTCTAACTGATCCAGGTTAATTTGCACATCATCCAGGCTATCCAGGGTGCTAAGATAATATTGCACATGGCCGCGCAGCAACCGTAGGCGGCGGTAAATATCCAAAGGGCGGTGCAGTTCCAGCGGATATTTTTCAATAAGGCCGGTCAGATAGGCCGCGGAATGCCGGTCTAGTTCCTTGATCAAAAAACGCTCCTCCCCAATGGCGGTCACGTTCAGGTGCCCATTTTCCAGACGCTCCACATTCACAATCTTGGCGGTGGTGCCAATATAAAACGGATCGGCCAAACTGCCTTGCGCTTCCGTACCCTGGCGGATGAGGGTCACACCGAAGGTATTGTCGGTCAGCAAAGCGCGTTGGATCATCAGCTTATAGCGCGTCTCAAAGATATGCAGATGAATGGGCATGCCGGGGAAGAGGACCGTATTGAGGGGGAATAAGGATAATTTTTCTACCATATCTCCAATTCTAAATCATCTGGCGTTAACTGCCATGCTGTTTATAAGGTTATGGGGGTGTGTGGTGGGGAATTTATGGCCTTTTTACGCTGAAAATGAAAGATTATTGAAGTTGGGTCGGAAAAATAATTGTAATTATGGGCAGGCTGGTGTTAAATAAAGGGAAGGGGGAAAGCCCCCTCAGAGAATAACCGTCAAACCAAGGTGTCATTGTTGCAAACCCTGCAACACGCTTCCGGTACGCTGGGCTTAAACAGCAAAACGGAGGCAAAATGGCAAGAAATTCCAATCAAAAAAAGGTGAACGAAATTTATGAAACTATTCGGCAACACCCGGGCAAACGGGCGGGATGGATCGCAGACTGGTTGCACATCCACCGCTCGGAGGTGACGAGAACGCTGCCGGCCTTAGAAAAAAGGGGCTTATATGTCAGTGAGGATCAGAAAGGGCAGCTATTCCCGTTTACAGCGGACAAAAAGTGAAACTGTTGCAGAATTCTGTGAATTTGTTTGTACAATGAAAATAAGAACCCTGTTGGAGGATGTATGAACCCTTCCATTAAGAAAGTGGATCGCTTGTTACAAATTGAAGCCCTCTTGCTGGCGCATCCCAAAGGCCTGACCCAGGCCGAGCTTGCGCGGCGGTTGGAGGTGAACCGTTCTACGATTGGCCGCTATCTGCCCAATTTACCCAAGCACGTTTACATTGATGATCTGGATGGCGGCCGCTGGAAGATTGACCGCAGTGCTTATTTGGTGAACGTGCGTTTCAACCTGCACGAAGCCACCGCTTTACACCTGGCCTGCCGCTTGCTGGCAAACCGCTTGGACAAACAAAACCCGCATGCGGCCGCGGCCTTGCGTAAGCTGGGGATTGCGCTAAACAAACTGGCCCCGCACGTCAGCCAGCATATTCTTCAATCGGCAGAGCAGATGGACGACCAGCACAAACGGCTCGACCCGAATTTTAACAACGTATTGGAAACCCTGACCCTGGCCTGGGCAGAACAAAGAAAGGTATCGCTCTGGCATCGCCATACCGATTTTGACAAGGTCTACCCCTACACCTTTTCGCCCTACTTTATCGAACCGTATGCAGCCGGCAACAGCCTGCACGTGATCGGTTATCGTGAACCGCCTGGCAAGGTGCGTACCCTTAAGATCGAACGCATCGAACAGGCCACATTGCTGCAAGAGACCTATCAGATCCCGCCGGATTTTGACGCGACCGGCTTGTTATCGCAAGCCTGGGGGATTTGGTACACTGAAAAGGAACCGGTGTGGGTGCGGCTACGTTTCTCGCAGCACGTTGCCCGGCGCGTGTTGGAAAACCAATGGCATCGTCAGGAAGAGACCGAACC
>JACDJC010001525.1_pt1 | contig 20305 bp, 21 predicted proteins | sample 7454191 | NCBI WGS metagenome assembly JACDJC01 (sample SAMN14253291, study PRJNA609438) | sludge metagenome | isolation source: sludge after 25d culture with pyrite and EDTA | collected 2018-12-20 | reverse complement strand
CCCTAGCAAAAATGATAGTGCATCTTTGTTTAAAACCAATCTTGCCATATAAGCATCAGATTTTAGTGAGTTTGGATTTTTGTACCCGCTATTTGCCACCGTTGCTTTACCACTTAGTGCAGCTCCACCAACACTTCCTGCACCATCATCAAACTGATGGATATATCTAACACCAGGGGTTAGTTTATAACCGCCACCTAAATTTATATCGTAGTTTAACTCAACAAAAGCTAAAGATAGTAGATCTGGTACTGCTGTGTAGTTTAGGTCCACTTTTAGGTTTGGAAGCGATGTGTTTGAAGCCTCTAGGACTACTAAAGCATTGGTAGTATCTTTACCTTTAGCTTTTAAGGCCGCATATGTCAAACCTTGATGGGCCCCATTATCATCATTTCCATACCATTTTTCACCTGAGCCATTATCAGCTGTTATAACATCATGAAATTTTGTATGATCACGAAGTTTTTGAGCATAAAGATATGCAGCTTTTATAGTAGTTTGTGGAACATCTTTTGAAACTACACTAAAACCCTCAAATGCGTTTGGTTGCATTTTTGTATCGTTTGAGGCTGTTAGTGCCGATTCAAATAGTTGGCGACCAAATATAAATGTGGTTTTTGATATGTCATACTGCAAATAGGCCTGAGCCAAAGTTGCCATATTCCAATTGCCATCATACCTAACATCTGCTCTACTAAAAGTATCTTTTCCACTTTTTACTTTATCTACTTTATCACTTGCTACTCTCAATCCACCAAATGGACTAGTTGAATAGTATAATCCAACCCCAGCACTAAAACCATGCAGTGATGCAGTTTTATAAACTAGATCTCCGCCTAAACCAAATGCTTTATTATCGTAGTTAGCATTATCATCCCAATCCCATCTAAACCAGTTGGTTCTTAGGTGTCCATAGATCATACCTTCAGTGAACATACTTCCTAAGTTATCTACACTACCTGGAGTTTTGTTATAAACTCTTGTCATATCTGGCTTTAGTGTTGTTTTTGGAGCATCTGCACTAAGGGCTCCAAAACAGCCAAGAGCTACTGCTGTACTTATTATTATCTTTTTCATTAAATCCTCCCCATTTTGATTTAACAGCCCATCTGGCCTTTAGTTGGACAACCGCACTTGTAATCCACAAGTCTCACATTGCCTTTATTGCTTACATCTACCACTTTTTTGCGTTTAATGTAGTCTCTTACTATATCATAAACTGGTCTTATCTTATCTTTTTGAAGATTTGAACCTGCGTTTTGTAGATTACCTCCCCAAGATGAGACAATGTATATCTTTTCAAGTTCTATCGGTTTACCTCCTATTTTTAAGTTTGAGATCCTCGTACCTGTTTTGTTGGTTACTGCTATGTCATAACTAGCACCACCTAAACGACTCATATCTCCACCTTGTTGGTAGAGTGGATTTTCATTAAAAACATTATCTGCTATATCTTCTAAAAGGTTTGCGATGGCTTTTCCTTTTAACTCAAATGTATAAACATCAGGGTAAGTTGTAGCACTCATCTCATAGACATTATCCATAAGAATATCTTCTCCAGCTAAAACAGTTGTTCCCCATCTATATCCAGGTGTAAAAGATATATCGCACTTCATCTCATCCATAATGGCATCATTTATGAGCTGATCAAATGTTGAGAAAAAAGTATCTCTTTTGTAGAGAATGTTTTTGGTTTTTCCTAAAACCTCATTCATCTCAGCCGCAAATGGAGCATAAAGCTCTTCTATAAGTTTTTCACCCTCACTATCGGCTGGTATGATGTTTGAAGCGATAGGAATTAGTTTATACTCATAACCTCTAACTTTGCCGCCCCTTGCATCAACATCAAGTCTTCCTATGTATTTACCATGACTTCCAGCTATTACAATAACGGTGTTATTTATAACTATTGGACTAGGTGATGGGTCGTGAGTGTGTCCGCTTAAGATAAAATCTATGCCACTAACTTTTCTAGCAACCTCTTGATCTACACTAAAACCATCGTGTGATAGCACAACAACACAATCAACTTTATGCTCATCTCTTAACTCATCAACATACTCTTGAAGTGTGTCAAGTCTTAAACCAAAACTCCACCCCTCTGTAAACTCTTTTGGGTTTGCAGTTGGAGTAAATGGGAATGATTGTCCGATGATTCCAATCTTCGCACCACCCCTTTCTTCTATGGTATATGGCTCAAATATAAGCTCCTCAAAACTCTCACCAAATGGATCATCACCAACAATATTTTGTGAGATAAATTTAGCATCAAGCATCTCTAAAAGCTCTTTTACTCGCTCTTTTCCATAAGTAAACTCCCAGTGTCCAACCATAACATCAACACCAAGATAATTTTGAGCTTTTACTATGGCTTCGCCTCTAGTTTTTAGAGCTACTCCTGTACCTTGCCAAGTGTCGCCTGAATCTAAAAACAGAACATTCTCTTTGCCTCTAGTTTTTCTAACATGTTCTAAAACACTTTTCATATGGGCAATTCCACCCATTTTTCCAAACTTTTTAGCTAACTCTTCAAAATTTATGTGTGTGTCAAAGTAGGCATCTAAACTGCTAGGCTCTAGTCCATAGTGTTTAGCAAATGCCTCGCCACATAAAAACCCAGGTGTTCCAACTAGGTTTTTAGCAGATATAAGAGTTGATGGCTCTCTCCAATATAGTGGTTTTAAGTGAGCATGCATATCACACATATGCAAAAGTGTGAAGTTACCCATATCTTTAAAGCTATATATATCTTCAAGAGATATATTTTTTATGCTCTGTGCTGAAGCGGAACTAGATGTTGCTAAACCTAGTCCAAATATCGCACACAAGTGCATAAAATCCCTTCTTGAAACTTCCATATAAACTCCTTATCTCTTAAGTCCAGGGATGGCTATGGTAGAGCCTTTTGCCTGTTGTGTAAAATATACCTCAAGTGCGGTCATCTCTTTTGCACCAAGTGGTAAAACGGCTAAAAGTGCGTTTTCCATACACCCTTGAAATCTCTTTTGCAGCGTTGTTAATTCAGACTTTGTCATCCTATAAGCTGGCCAAGTAGCAGCTGAAGCAGCACCTTTTGCTGAAATATCAGGAAGCGGTTGAGTTCTTAATATACCACCCACAACTTGAGGATTATGGCAACTCATACAAGATAGTCCTCTTTGCCCCCTTCTTGTCTCAAACACCTCTTTTCCTAGAGCATATGCCGCTCTCATTTGATCATTTGCTTCTATATCAATATCTATCTGCTCATCATTTGCGATAGATTTTACATATGAAGACATCTCAAACATCTCATTACTTTTTAGAGTGTATGGTTTTTGCCCATTATCACTCATAAAAGCTTGAAGCATCTGATCAATGCTCACAACGGAGTTATATTTATCTATATATCTTGGAAACCCAGCTATATATTTTGCTAACTCATCCTCTTTAACACCCAAATACTTTGCAAGTGAGGCATCACCACCTAAAGCTTCAAGTAACTCCGAGCCGCCTTGGATCATCATATCGGCTGGGTTGTTCTCAAGTAACTCTTGGTACATAGCCTTATCTGCTTCGCTCATAGTAAACTGCTCACTACTAAAAGCAGTGCCACAAAGCAAAACTAAAGCTAAACTAACCTTTAACACAACTCTCATAGCTTATCCTTTTGGATTTATTTTGACACTACTCTCTCCGCTTACTCCCTTGTTATCAGAGAAGCTAACCTTAATCTCTCCCGCATCCTCAACTCTTACATATGTACTAAGAACAGGGTTTGCAGATACAGTCTCCCAAACATTCATAGTTGAGAAAACTTTACCGTTGTACTCAAATTTTGCACTTTTAATATAATCAGCTGCTACAACTTTAGATGTCTTTTTATCGACTCTAAGTCCTGTCTCCATTGGGTGCATAGCCATAAAGCTAACTTTGATTACATCACCTTTTTTGTACTTATTTGGATTGATCTTTACTAATGTTTTTATACCCGCCATTTTTTATCCTTATGTTTTATTGTTTTTATCAGATTAAAATCTCAACCACAACCGCCAATGGTTACCTTTACACTTTGTGAAGCGATCAAAAATTCACCACTACTAAGCTCAGCCAAACCAACAACCTCTTGTGTTCCACCTAGTTTTATGCGAGTTGATAACATCGCTTTTGCATTTGCTGGAGTTAGATGAATATCTAAACATCTTGAGTTTGCATTTTTAGTTGAAAATATATGTATAGATTTAACATAATTTCCCTCTTCCATCGGGTGATCAACCTCAACACTAACGGGAACAACAGCACCATTTTCTGCTATCTCTGGTGCTTTTAGTTTGATCTTTGGTGATTTTTGTGGTGTTTTACCACCTGTTACAACCTTTAATGCCGCTTCATAAGATAGCTCATTTTCGCTCTTAGGAGCAGTATCTGCAAAACTCATAGTTGGCACAACACTAAGTGCTGCTGCGGCACCAATACCTTTTAAAAAACTTCTTCTTTGCATTTTGTTTCCTTATTTTTTAATTGATAAGACATATGAAGCTAACTCACATATCTCTTTTTGGTTAAAAAGTTTAGTAGTTAGATTTATAGTCATATCCGTATCTGGATTATCAACCCTAGCATCAGCAATCTTTTTATACACATACTGAGCATCTCTAACACCGCTGCTTACAAATACTTCATGGTAGTTTGTAAGATCTGGTCCTATATTTCCACCGCCAACAGCTTTTTCTATGTTATGACATGCAACACAGTTTCCATACTGTTTTGGTGTTCCATCTGCATTTTTTTTGCTAAGCCCTTTTGGTGCATCTCCTTTTACAGCTTCACCATTTAGGTTATTAAACATATAAGCACCTCTAGCGATCGCATCAGCATCATTTGTTATACAACCATCTGGCATATTAATAGGCTCAAATGGTGGCAAAAGATCTTTTTTTATGATCGCACTTGCATCTGGCACTTCGATAACTTTACTATAATCACTAGCAAATAAGCTCATGCCAAGTAGCAGTGATAGAGTTAAATATCTCTTCAATCTAGCCTCCTTTTTTTATTTCAAGATGCAGTTTAACAGTGAAGTATAAAATTTGTATAAAATGCGATGAAAAAGATAAAGCTATATATCTTTTTGTGAAAAAGTGTGTTGTTTTGAGAAAATATAGGTAAATCTTGTACCTACATTTAACTTAGAATCAACCTTAACTTCTATGTTTTGAGCCGATGCTATGGAGCCTACAATGTTTAAACCTATGCCAAAACCGCCACTTGATGAGTTCTCTCTGTAGTATCTTTGAAAAATCTTTTTGGTATCTTCTATGCCAACACCAAAATCTCTAAAAGATAAAACCGCTCTTTGTTCATCATCTTTTTTTAGCTCTATCTCTATGCTACGCTGCTCATATGAGTATTTTATGGCATTTGAGATGTTATTATCCACTAGTCTTTGAAGTTGAGCTAGATCCATAAAAACATATATATCATCTTCTAAGCTAGATTTTATAGTTATGTTTTTCATTGTCGCTATTTGTGTAAAGTACTCAATCCTCTCACTAACAAACCTCTTAAGATCAACCCTAATCTTCTCAACCTTCAATCTATCATACTTTATGAGGTACTCCATATCTTGGTAGATATTTGAGAGAGTTTTTGCTGAGGCTTTTATCCGCTGGATATATTTATTATCTTGGTTGTTTCGCATAAAAAGGTCTGTATTTATGTTTATGGTTGTAAGTGGCGTGTTTATCTCGTGAATGGAGTCTTTTATAAAGTTATCTAGTTTTTTATTTAGCTCTTTAAATGGTTTTGCAAAGCGGTTTAAAAAAAGTAGCGTTAGTAAAAATATAAGCACAAAAATAGAGAGTAAAATTAAAAGTGCTTTTTCATAAACCTCAAAGTATGAAACTACATTTTGCACTATAAGATACTTTGCATCAAAGTACCTACCATCTGGAAGCTGCATAACAAAATATGCTACATCTCCATCACTATGATAACCACTACTAAAATCTTCTATGGGAGTATTTATGAGCGAAAATATCTTTTTTTGTCTAATATCATAAAGTCCTGAGGTAAAAGTCTTAAATCTAGGGTAGTCAAAATACTCATCATTACTACTAAAATCATCAAAAAGTTTTATGATAGAGTAGGCTCTATCTTTTAGCTCAATCTCATTTTTTACATCTTGTATCTTTTTCATATAAGATACATATACAAAAAGCGGTGCTAAGAGTATGATGGCTATTAAAAGCGTATATATATAGGCATATTTTATGGCATACCTACTATCTTTCAATGATATACCCTAGCCCTCTACGGTTTTGTATAATGGCATCTGGAAGCTTCTGTTTTAGGTTATTTACCTGAACTCTAATAGCCGATGGCTCAACATAATCTCCCCAGATTTCATCTTGAAACATCTGCATAGATACGACACTATTTTTATTTTTTAAAAGAAGTTCTAGTATATCTTTTTCTATCTTTCTTAAAACTATCTCTTCATCGCCTTTGCTCAATCTTCCACTTTGCATATTGTAGTTTATCTCAAAAGATAACTCAATATTATCTTCATCTAAATAGTGGCTCTTTATAGCCTGTTTTACTCTAAGTTCAAGCTCAAGCAGATCAAATGGTTTTCTAATATAATCACAACACCCTTTTTTATAAGCCTCCTCCACACTCTTTATATCAGCCATTGAGGTTAAAAATATGGCTGGTGTTTTAACACCCTCTCTTCTAATACCTTGCAAAAACTCAAAACCACTCATAGATGGAACATTAACATCTAGTAAAAAAAGATCATAACCCCTATCAAACACCGCTTCATAAGCACTACTACCATCAAAAAAGTCATAAACCTCATAACCTAAATCTTCCAAAAACTCTTTTATACTAACTCTAAGTGAGCACTCATCTTCTAAAAGCAAGATTTTCATCTTATTTTTCCCTCCACTTTTTTTATCACTCTTTGATCAAGCAACAACTCTATTAGCTCCTCTTTTGAGTAGTTTTGTAGCTTGTCATAAGCCTCTTTTTTGTATTTATCATATCTGTGTGGCGAGAGCTCATCTTTTGCATTTATGAGTGATTTTATATCTATATCGCCTTTTGAGTAACTCTTATCGCTATCATAAAGGGCTACATCATAAAGGGCTTTCTTTGTTAGATTTATGAAAAAAGATGTCTCATCGTTTTGATCTTTAAAGTATGATATATATCTATCATTTAAAACAAATACAAAAAGTCCTATGTTATCTAAATTTCCATCTCGTATATTTTCACAAAATATATAATTGCTATCTACTTTTAGTATCTTATGAGTCTTTAGCTCTTTAAAATTTATCTTTTTAAGAAGTGCTAAGTTGTTATGGTTGTAGTTTCTATTTGCAACTATATAACTATCTATACTCTCATTATCTTGCATAAAAACCGCCATATTGTAGTATTTATCATCCATTAAAACATATAAATCAACACCAATTTTTCTAAAAAAATCACCAATAGAGTCAAAAAGCCCTATGATTTCAACAAAACCCAAAAGCACACCATCTTCGTATACAGGCACCGTTGTTTTAATGCTTAACATTCTTCCTATCTCAATAGATGAGCGAGGAGAGGAGTGAGTTGCAAAATATTGCAAATCGCTTCTATAGTCCTCTAGTGGCATTCCTACATATATATCATCCCAACTTCTAGCAAATATATGGTAATCATGTGTTAAAACTTGCACCTTTACATCAACACCTGTAGTTTGTGCTATTTGCTTTGTAATGCCTGATATTAACTTATAACCTTTTGCTTCATCTTCATCTTTTAAAGCCTCAACTAGTGAGCTATCTTTAGAGATTGTAATAGCCATTTTTAGTGCATTTGTCTTCTCTTGTCTTATTTCATTTTCTAGTGTCAAAACTAGCTTATCTAAGACATAACTAACATTTTGCTTATCTATAAAAAACCTTATAAAATAGAGCGATGTTAAAGTTATGAGCGCTAATGCTAAAAAAAAGTATAAAACTCTTTGCACTTAGTTTAGTGGTATATAAGCATACCCGCTATTTTGAGCATCTATAAGCCCCATCATAGCACTTGTTATGGGGTGGATAAACTCTAATATATTATCTTTTTTAACACCTCTGCTTTTCATCCCAGCTTCGCACATCTCAAACTTTATGCTATATGTATTAGCGAGTGAAGCTAACCTTTGGTGAAGCTCTTTTGTGATCTTTTTACTACTTGCATCTTGGCTAATTTTTGTTTTTGATAGATCTTTTACAAAAAATTTATAAGCATCGCCATGAATTATAACAATAATATCAAGATCTTGAAACTTATCTTGATAGTATGCATTATTTAAAGCAACCCCTTTTATGAGTCTTGTCTCTATTGTATCGATATTTGATGTGGTTAGATCAAACACCGCTTTTTTAGCATCACTAGCTTGTGCCACTCCTATAAAAAGTAAAAAGATTAAAAAAAATCCTCTCATTTGCTATCCTTTTTTTTGATTTTACTAAACTACTCTAGCATCAAAATATAAAATTTATGTAAAATCTTACTATATCAATATATAAAATGAGTTTGGCAAAAATAGCCTAATATACTTACTTTATCACAAATAAAGTAAGTATATATGTTAAAATACATTTATATTTTTTATAATAGCTCAAAGGGGGATAAAATGAGCGTTGGTATAGGTAAAAAAATAGTTTTGCCAGTTGTTGTAATCTCTTTAGTTTTACTAGTAGTTGGCTTTTTTATTTTAGATCATTTTAAAACAAAAATTGAGACAGATACATATATGAGTATAAAATCAAACCTTAGCTCAAAGATCACCGATAGGATGAATGCTAAGTTTGATGTAGGCATCACAAACGCTCTAGCCATCGCAAATGATGCAAATTTAGCAGAAGCTTTGGAGCAAAATAATCGCAACCTAGCCATATCTTCTATCAAAAACATCTCAGCTAGATATAAAGCCGATACAAGCTTTAAAAACATAAAAATCCACATCCACGACAAAGATGTAAGATCTTTTTTAAGAGATTGGGAACCAAATCAGTTTGGTGATGATCTTAGTGGTTTTAGACACACCATAAACAAACTAAAAGTAGATAAAAAAGCACTAAGTGCCATAGAAGTTGGTAGAGTTGGACTCACAATTAGAGGATTAGCCCCTATCATAAGAGATGGTACATATCTTGGATCTATCGAGTTTATGCAAGGTTTTGAGTCAGTTGTAAAACAGTTTTTAGCTGAAGATGAGTATGTTGAGGTTTTAATGAATGATAATCTCTTAAGTGTTGCTGATTTTACTAAAGATATTAAAAAAGTCTCATCATATGTACTTAGTCAAAAAACTATAGATGATACTTTTTTTGCAAACTCCACGAAAATAGACATCGCAAAACTCCTAAGAGATGGATATTTGCTAGATAGCAACTATTTTTACACTTTTAGCTACATAAAAGATTTTAAAGATCAAAACATAGGTATATACCTACTAGGTGCATCAAGAGCTGATGTCGATAGTGTTATAACACAAGCTAGCAGCATTATAAATAGTGCTCTAATTCTTGTGGTTTCGCTAGTTATCATACTTATGGCAACAGTCTTATTTGTCATAAGCAAAGTTATCCTTCGTCCTCTTGAACAATTTGAACGTGGGCTTTTGGAGTTTTTCAAATACCTCAACAAAGAGGTCCCAAATGCTAAACTCATCAATATAAAAAATGATGATGAGATAGGAACTATGTCAAAAATTGTTGATGAAAATATCTTAAAAACTCAGATGAATATTGAGAGCGATAATGCCATGATAGATGGTGTTAGAAAGATAGTTGAAGCCATAAATCGTGGAAATCTACACCAAAGAGTTGAGTGCCAAACAGACAATGAAGCACTAAATATTCTAAAAGAGAACATCAACAATATGCTAGGCTCTTTGCAAAAAAATATATGCGAAGATCTAAATATATTAATTGAAACAATGAGTGTTTATGAGAACTCAGATTTTACAAAAAGGATGAACGATCATGGTCGTGTTGCACTTGCTCTAAATAGTGTTGGTGAAGCAGTTTGTGCGATGCTAAGAGATTCAAGCTCAAATGCAAATGAGCTATCTTCAAAGTCACTAATACTAAAAGATAAGATGCAGTTTTTAAACACTGAGTCTATAAAACAAGCAAAAGAGCTTCAAGAATTAACAGAGGTTATGCAAAATACAAATAGTGCCATTATGGATGTTTTTGAAAAAACAAAAGATGTAGTTGCACAATCAAATGATATAAAAGGCGTTGTTGATGTCATATCAGATATTGCAGATCAAACAAATTTACTAGCTCTAAATGCTGCCATTGAAGCAGCTCGTGCTGGTGAGCATGGAAGAGGTTTTGCGGTTGTGGCCGATGAAGTTAGAAAACTAGCCGAAAACACTCAAAAATCACTACATGAGATCAATATAAGCATAGAGACTCTCTCACAAGCGGTTGCTCAAATAGGCGATAGTATGCAAGAGCGAACACTTGATATCAATAAAGCAACAGAGTCTATAATCCAAATAGACAAAACAACTCAATCAAATACAGTTTATGTAAATGAGATAGAGTCAATAGCCCTTGAGTTAGATGGTATGAGCTTGCGAACTCTTAAAGATATTGGTAGCAAAAAGTTCTAATCTTTGTGCTCCATAACATTTTTAGCATTTTTTAGGGCATTTGCGAGTGCAACTTTAGCAGCACTCAAAGCCCCGATACTTAGCTTTTTAGCCTCTTTTGCGGTTTTTGACTTTAGCACATTATCAGCTTTTTTAACAGCACTTTTTGCAAATGAGCTAAATCTATGCTTCATAGCAGCGGCGGTCTCTTTTGAGATGTGAACTAACTCTTCAAGATCATACCTCATCTTATCGTTAATCTCTAAAAGAGCTTTTTTACACACTACATCGCTCTCATTTGCAGCACTTTGAACAACTTGAGAAAAAAGCACATCAGTGTTATTTAGATCTTGCATGATGGTGTCATAATCTCTTATGAGTATGTGTTTAGCTTCAAGTGGCATAAATGCAAGTCGTTTTTTAAATCTATCAATCGATGCGATAAGCCCACTTCTCATACCTCTTAGAGTCGATTCTAATATAAGCTCTAGCTGGTTTGGCGATACCTGTGCTACCTCAATGGCACTATTTAGTATGGTTGAGAGTATCTTTCTAACTCTTAGAGTGTTTAGTTCGCCCTCTTTTATGGTTTCATAAGTTAGCTCTTTTATCATCTCATCTATAATACTAGCCGCTTCACTATCTTTAGATCGCTCAATCGCCTCTATGATGGCACTTTGAGTCGCTTCGCCTAGAAGATCATAAAGATCGATTGATTGAATTTTTACTTGATGTAAACGGCTAAGCTCTGAAGCATCATTTATGCTAGACTCTAGCTCATCAAAAATGGCATATTTTTGCTCTTGGATCTGCAAAACTTTTTTCTCTATGGCGATCTCTAGTTGCTCTTTTTGACTTAAAAGCTTCTCTAACTCCTCTTTTGCATCTTTTATTTTTAACTCAATTAGCTCATCAACACTATGTTTTAGCTCATCATAACTCATCGATTTTATCTCTATCATCTCTTCTACCTATAGTACAAATTTTATTTTATTATGTTTTTTTAACTCATCAAAAATGAAGTGTCTCTCATCTTCACTATGAACAAGCATCTCAAAGTTCATACTCACAAACTTCCCGCTACTTGAGTTTTTTGAGTGGATTAGTTTATGTTCCCTTATGTCAATAACATCTTTTATGGCACACTCTATATCATCTTTGCACAAAGCTATTAGCTTATAACTCCAACTACAAGGGTACTCAAGCTCTAGTTTTTTATCGTTTAAAGTCTCCACTTTTACCTCCGCTTTTACTCTCTAACATAATGTTACTTATAACCATCGATTTATCTATCGCTTTTAACATATCATAAATGGTTAAAAGTCCAATACTAACACCCGTTAATGCCTCCATCTCAACACCAGTTTGTCCGCTTAGTTTAGCAGTGACAAAGAGTTTAAAACTGCACTCTTTTTCATTCTCCTCTATGTCACAATTGATGCCACTAAGGTTTAGCGGATGGCACATTGGTATAAGTTCACTTGTCTTTTTTGTACCCATAATAGCTGCTATAATGGCAGTTTGCAAAACTGGTCCTTTTTTTGCACTTTGTGTTACAACCGCATCATAAGCCTCTTTACTCATAGTTATAACTCCACTAGCAACCGCGACCCTAGTACTACTTTGTTTATCACCAACATCAACCATTTTTGGTCTATCTTTTTCATCTAAATGTGTTAATTTCATACTTGACCTTTTTAAAAATTATAACCAACTTTAAGCAATGCTAAGGCTTTGTCATACTCGCTTTTGTGGTTTAGGTTTAAAAACTCCATCTCATCTTCAAAATGAACTTTTTTTATATCAAAACCGCTAAGCATTAACATTAGTTTATGGTTTTGATCTTTTATCATATCTTCAAAAGCAAAAACTAAACTTTTGTGGTAGATTCCACAAAGTGGCTCAATGCCATTTATACTAGATGCTAAAGTTGCAAAACGGCTCTGTTTATCTGTCTCCACAAGAGCATAAATGCTTTGTTTACTTACAAATGGAGTATCTACACTAATGGCGAAGAAACTCTCACAATCTAAGTTTTTAAAAATACTCAAAAATGCGATAGTAGGGGCAAAAACATCGCCCATATCAATATCTTCTATAAACTTAGCATCAAAATCAAACTTTGATCTATCTTTGCAAGATATGTAAACATTTTTAAATATTTTTTGGAATTTATCTAGTTGAAACTGAGTGAGTGTAGCAAAAGTGCCAAATGGCAAGAGAGATTTATCCTCCCCCATTCGGCTAGATCTACCACCTGCAAATATTACACATGGTATATCTAAGAGCATTATTTTTTAAATAGATTCGCTTCTATTCTTCTGTTTTCTGCTCTGCCTTCTTCTGTTGCATTATCTGCTACTGGTTGAGATTCACCCATACCCATTGAGCTTAGTCTTGAAGCATTAACACCATCTTTGATGATTAGCTCTTTAACAGCGTTTGCTCTTTTTTCTGATAGTTTTTGATTGTAAGCATCGCTACCTTTGCTATCTGTGTGTCCTACGATTTGAGCACTATACTCTGGCATATCTTTCATAAAGTTGCTAAAATCTTTTATATCTTGGCTATAACCATCTTTTACTTTAGCTGAATCAAAGTCAAAGTTTACTTTTAAGTTTACTAAAACTGAACAACCATCTTTATCTACTTTGTGTCCTGCTGGAGTGTTTGGACATTTGTCTATTGAGTTTAAAACACCATCTTTATCATCATCGCCATCAACAGGAGCTGGAGTTGGTGCTGGAACTGCCACTGGAGCTACTGCCGCTGGTTTTGGCTCTTCAACAACTGGAGCTGCTGGTTGCTCTTTAGCACCAAAGGCAAAACCAACACCCGCTAGTAGTGCCAGGTTATTATCCCATCTTCTATCGTTCTCTTTTAACATATAGATAGTCTCAAGTTTTAGTGAGATTGCATCTACGATTGGAAATTTAGCACCTAAACCAACATTTCCAAATGCACTATCTTTATTACCATTTTCATAACGAGTTAGATCCTCATAGCCAATACCTGCTTTGAAAAAAGGCTTGAAAGTGTCAGAAACCATATCAAACTCATGAACTGCATTTAGTGCAACTCTTGTTATGCTTGTATCTTTTGGTGATCTTTTATAGTCTGGTTTGCTATAGAGCACTTGAAGCTCTGGACTAAAAAATGTATCAAAGCCATTGTACTGCATTGAAGCTCCACCAACTACATGGTTTTTTATACCTTGGCAACCATTTTCAAAAACATAACCAACTTGCGGAGTTACCTCGAAGTTGTAATCTTGTGCCATTAGCATTGAACTAAGAGCAACCGCTGGTACTAACATTAATTTTTTCATACTATTTCCTTATAACGATATAATTTTGTCGCGATTATATCAAAAATCATCTTAATCTTAACTCTATTTTTTTATCTAGGGTCTGTTATATAGCCTGTAATAGCCGATATTGCACTAACTGCTGAGTTTGCTAGATAAACCTTTGAGCTTCTACTTCCCATTCTTCCAACAAAGTTACGATTTGTTGTCGCTATGGCCACTTCATTATCACCTAAAATACCCATATATCCGCCAAGACATGCACCGCAAGTTGGGTTACTAACAACTCCACCTGCATCTACTATGATGTCGATATAACCTAGTTTTGTAGCTTCACGAAGGATCTTTTGAGTGCCAGGTGTTACGATGAGCCTTACATCTTCATGAACTCTTTTACCTTTTAGTATCTCGGCTGCTACTTTTAGATCACTCAGCCTTCCATTTGTACAACTTCCAATAAATGCTTGATCTATTTTTATCTTATCGTTTTGTGCCTTAACAACGCTATGCCCATTTGATGGTAAAAATGGGTAAGCTATAACAGGGTCAAGGTTTGCTACATCTATGTTTAAAACTTGTGCATATTGTGCATCTTCATCTGAGTAAAATATCTGTGGCTCTCTTGCTAATGGCTTGTCTGCTAAAAACTCTTTTGTAATCTCATCATAAGCGACGATACCGCTTTTTGCACCCGCTTCTATTGCCATATTACACATTGAGAATCTATCATCCATACTAAGATGCTCTATCGTGCTTCCACAAAACTCAAGAGTTTGATAAAGTGCTCCATCAACACCGATGAGTCTAATAACTTCAAGTATGATATCTTTTCCTGTTATATGCTTACCAGGTTTTCCACTAAGTACAACTTTTATACTACTTGGAACTCTAAACCAGTTTCCACCGCTCACCATAGCATAAGCTAGATCGGTTGAGCCCATACCAGTTGAAAAAGCTCCTAAAGCTCCGTGAGTACATGTGTGGCTATCTGCTCCGATGATAACATCACCTGGTACAACTAGCCCTTTTTCAGGAAGCAGTGCATGTTCTATCCCCATATCTTTTTCATCAAAAAAGTTTTTCATATTGTGTTTTTTTGCAAAATCACGGCTAATTCTTGCTTGATTTGCACTTGCTATATCTTTTGCTGGGATGAAGTGATCTAGTACTATTGAAAACCCATCTGGATTTGCTAGTTTTGTTGCGCCACTATCTTCAAATGCTTTTATAGAGATCGGTGTTGTTATATCATTTCCTATAACCATATCTATGTTGCATTTTACTATCTCACCTGCATAAACAGCTCTGTTTACATGTGCTGAAAAAATCTTCTCTGTTATAGTTTGTCCCATCTTTGTATTGCCTTATTAAATTGATGTTAAAATTATAGCAATTTTATCCAATAGAGCAAATTATGTTAAAAAGAATCGATGCACATCTCTCAAGCTTGGGCTATTGTTCAAGAAGTGAAGCGAAAAAATTTATAAAAGAGCATAATGTTTGCATAGATGGCACTAGAGTCTTAGACATAAAACAAAAAGCAAAACATAGCTGCATAAGTATAGATGGCGAAGCATTAGACCCACAGAGCATAACTCTACTTCTAAACAAACCAGCAGGTTACACATGCTCACATAGCGATAGCGGGAGACTTATCTACTCGCTTTTACCCCAAAGATACCAAAACCGCAAACCAAAAATCTCAACCATAGGAAGACTAGATGCCGCCACAACAGGGGCGATACTCTTAAGCGATGATGGGGAGCTAAACCACAAACTAACATCTCCAAAACATATGGTGTCAAAAGTTTATGAAGTGTGTTTAGCTGATGAGTTAAGAGGCGATGAGGAGGCTATATTTGCCAGTGGAGAGCTTATGCTAAATGGTGAAAAAACTCCACTACTTCCTGCTAAGATGGAAGTTTTAGATAAAAAAAGAGTTAGACTCAACATTGTTGAGGGTAGATATCATCAAGTTAGGCGAATGTTTGGTGCGATGGGAAATAGAGTTGTGTCACTTCATAGAGTTAGTTTTGATATATATAATATAGATGACTTAGAAATTGGTAAATATAAGCTAATCACCACTCTTTAGGATTATATTATAGTTTTAAGCATATAATAATGTCAAAATTATTATGATTACAAAAAGAGACAAATTTAGTCTTAATTACAAGGTTATTCAATGAAAGTATATTTAGATAACAATGCTACAACTATGGTAGATCCACAAGTTGTGGAAGTTATGATGCCATACTTTAGTGAACTATATGGCAACCCAAACTCACTTCATAAGTTTGGAACACTAACTCACCCAGCTCTAGCAAAAGCACTAGATCAAGTCTATAAAGCTATAAATGCTAGTGATAATGATGATATAGTATTTACATCATGTGCTACAGAGTCAAACAACTGGGTGTTAAAATCGATCTATAATGATCTTATAGTAAAAGGTGATAAAAACCACATAATCACAACAGAGGTGGAACACCCATCAATACTAGCGACATGTAAAGCACTTGAAGAGTTAGGAGCTAAGATCACATACCTACCTGTAAACTCGGAGGGCATTGTTGAGCCTCATGTTGTAAAGGGTTTCATAACCGATAAAACCGCTTTAGTTTCGGTTATGTGGGCATCAAATGAAACAGGTATGATATTTCCTATAAAAGAGATCGGCGAGATTTGTAAAGAAAAAGGTGTTTTATTTCATAGCGATGCAGTCCAAGCTGTTGGCAAGATCCCAGTAGATCTCCAAGATGTGCATGTTGATTTTTTATCTATGAGTGCTCATAAGTTTCATGGTCCAAAAGGGATCGGTGCACTATATATAAAAGACTCAAAAGCTCTATCTCCACTTATGAATGGCGGTGAGCAGATGGGTGGTAGAAGATCTGGAACACTCAATGTGCCTTTCATTATAGGTATGGGAAAAGCCATAGAGTTAGCAACAACGGATCTTGAGTCAAAAATGGCTTCAATAAGAGCAAAAAGAGATAGACTAGAAGATGCGTTGCTAGAGCTTAGCGATGTTATGGTTGTGGGAAAAAGAGAGCATAGAACGCCAAATACTATACTTATATCTATAAGAGGTGTTGAGGGTGAGGGTATGCTTTGGGATCTAAACAACAACCAAATAGGTGCTTCAACTGGTTCGGCATGTGCTAGTGAAGATCTTCAAGCAAACACTGTTATGTTGGCCATCGGAGCAGATCATGAACTAGCTCACACAGGCATAAGACTAAGCCTTAGTAGATTTACAACAGATATGGAGGTAGACTTCGCCATAAGTGAGTTTAAAAAAGCGGTATTTAGGCTAAGATCCATCTCAAGCTCTTACGCGAAAGTTGGCCCAACTCCAGGTGGTGAATCTAAAGAGTGTGAGCTGCATCACTAAAAATGGCTCTAAAAAAGTGGAATAACTCCATTTAGAGCAGAGTTAAAAACTTAAATAAAAGGAAAAAATTATGGCAAAAAATGACCTAATCGGTGCTTCACTTTGGGATGCTTACTCAAACAAAGTAACAACCCTTATGAACAACCCAAACCACCAAGGAGAGATCACCCCTCAGCAGTGTGAAGCAAATGGCAACAAACTAATAGTCGCAGACTTTGGAGCTGAGAGTTGTGGTGATGCTGTTAGATTGTATTGGGAAGTTGATCCAAAAACAGATATCATTATCGATGCAAAATTTAAAAGCTTTGGATGTGGTACTGCTATAGCATCATCAGATATTATGACCGAACTTTGCATTGGCAAAAAAGTTCAAGATGCAGTCAAGATCACAAATATAGATGTTGAGTTCGCTCTAAGAGATGACCCTGAAATCCCAGCTGTTCCACCTCAAAAAATGCACTGCTCTGTTATGGCATATGATGTTATTAAAAAAGCAGCTTCACTCTACTTAGGTGTTGATGAGGGTAGTTTTGAAGAGGAGATCATCGTTTGCGAGTGTGCTAGAGTTAGTCTTAGAACCATTCAAGAGGTTATTAGACTAAACGACCTAACAACAGTTGAGCAGATCACAGACTACACAAAAGCTGGTGGTTTTTGTAAAAGTTGTATAAGACCAGGTGGACACGAACAAAGAGAGTACTATTTGGTGGACATACTAGCAAACACAAGAAAAGAGATGGAAGAAGAGAGACTAAAAGCTGCGGCCGATGCTGGAAGCCAAGCTAGTTTTGAGACTATGACTTTAGTTCAACAGATAAAAGCCATAGATGCTGTTATTGATGAAAATGTTAGACAATTTTTGATCATGGATGGCGGAAATATGGAAGTTATAGATGTAAAACCATCGCCTGATTATATCGATGTTTACATAAGATACCTTGGTGCTTGTAATGGATGTGCTTCATCTGCAACAGGCACACTCTATGCCATTGAAGCGACTCTAAAAGAGAAACTATCTAAAAAAATTAGAGTTTTACCTATATAAAACTATCCCTTTTTTTGGGATAGCTTCATTTAACCTCTCAAGATATAATTTTCTATGCAAAACATAGAACTACTAAACACTAACTTTAAAGATACATTTCACTCACTAGCAAAAAATTTTACATACAAAAAAGGGACAACCCCATTTAGCCAAAAAGAGCTACAAAACTACTTTTTCATTCTTCTTGATGGCAAGATAAGAACCTACAGATTAAACCTTCAAAACCTAAAAGAGCAGACATTTTTCATATATAAAAGAGGTGATATGTTCGATGTAGCTACCATACTAGATGGCAAACCTCACGACACAACATATGAAGTTTTAGAAGATGCAAAAGTAGCTAGATTTCCCATAGAAGTGGCAAGAGAGTGGCTTAAGAGTTCAGAAGAATTTGCCAAAATGTTTTATGATTATGTCGCTTCACACCTAAAATACCTAGAAGACCAAGTAGCACAAATATCGCTCTATGATGTAAAAGATAGGCTAGTTGATCTACTGCTAAAAAATATGGACAAAGATGATACACTAAGGTTCAACTTGCTACAAAACCTATCAAACACCCAAGTAGCTTCGCTTTTAGGAAGTGTACGAACAGTACTTGAGAAAAACATAGCCGCACTAAAAGATGAGGGTGAAGTAAAAACCGCTAGAAAAAAGATAGAAGCAACCAAAAAATTGCTAGAGAAAAATAGCAAAATGCTACCTAAGTAGCAAAACAAAACCTACTCTTGTACTACAATTTTATCAGCTTAAAAATATTTGAGCAATACAAAACTAAAAGGATAAAAAATGTTAGTTTCAAGATACTTCAATCACCCACAAAAAAAAAGAAGAGGTTATGACTTTTTTGATGAGTTTTTTAACCCACAAACCAAAGATGAAGATGGAGTTGTAGTCGATTTTAAACCAGCCATAAACACTAGAGAGGGAAGTGATGCCTACCATATAGATGTTGATCTACCAGGTGTAAAAAAAGAGGACATTAGCATCGATGTTGAGGGCAACACTCTAAGCATTTCAGGAAAAAGAGAGTCAAAAGTTGAAACAAAAGAGCAAAACTACTACAAAGTTGAGAGCAGTTATGGTAAGTTTCAAAGAAGTTTTACCTTACCAAAAGAGGTTGATGTAGAGAATATTAGAGCCGCTTGTGAAGATGGTGTGCTAGAGGTTATCATACCAAAACTTGAAGTCGCAAAAAACACAACTAAAAAGATAGAAGTTAAATAAAATTTATTTTTTTAGGGTATCATCTTGCTAGTTAATTTTAACTAGCGAGGTTGATATGGTATATTTTGAACTGACATGCACGGCATATATCAAAAGCGACATTGAGTTTAAGCGAAGTTTTGAAGCGATATCAGGCTACATAAACTACTCATTTTTAGGAAGCACCCTAGAAAAGCTTCATGAAAAAGATGGGTTTAAATACTATGTATTTAGCTCTTTTATCCCCGATGAAGAGGTGAAAAAAACCAAGATTTACAAATCAGGCTCAACTTATAGATTTAGCATCAGATCCATCGATGATGCATTTATAGAGAAGCTATCAAACCAGCTTAGACAAAACATAAACAATAGTGATTTTTTGGTGGTAAATACCAGCAAAAAAACCACCAAAAAGTTTTTTATCACAGAGCTATATAGTGCTACCCCTACAGTAATCACAGCAAAAGAGAACAAGTTTTGGACACTAGAGCAGAGCGGGGATCTGACGCTTTTGCAAAAGCAGCTTCAAGATAATCTAGAAAAAAAGTACAAAAGCTACTACAAAGAGGATCTAATACCCACTCAAAACTTCATACAACTTATAGAGATCAAAAACCAAAAACCACAAAACATTATCATTTATAAAAATGGCAAAAAGATCACTTTTTTTGGAAATAAGTTTAGAGTTGTCCCAAACGAAGATGAAGTTAGCCAAAAACT